>Ga0181358_1000144_pt1 | contig 30473 bp, 34 predicted proteins | sample Fa13VDMM110SD_FD_130096 | JGI IMG/M metagenome (GOLD analysis project Ga0181358, IMG submission 130096) | Freshwater viral communities from Lake Michigan, USA - Fa13.VD.MM110.S.D | ecosystem: Environmental > Aquatic > Freshwater > Lake | place: USA: Michigan | collected 2013-09-24 | reverse complement strand
TTCTTTTTGTCTTATAGCATAAGATTGAGCAATGCCTGAAGTTGCTCCAGATATAGTATCTTGAAGCCTTTGATAAGCCTGCGCTGATTGTGTATCTATGTACGTTTCTGGATTTGAGTAAGCTCCCATATATGGTATTTGTTTATTTATTTATTATAATGTAGGTGTGTATGACCCCCAAGTCTCACCAACTTCAGTAGGCGGTTTAGGTAAATTAACCCCACTAGCACTTGATCCACTTCCCATAGCGCTCATATAAGATCCAGCGGTTGAAGCAAGACCTCCTATCATACCAGTTAAAGCTGATGTGTAATTAGCACCTGCTTGTCCAAGTTGTGCCTCTGCTCCGCTAAGTTGCCCAGCTACTCTATCAATTTTACTTTGCTCTCTTCCTTCTCTAGCTCCAAACATAAATTGTTTACCAGAAGCTTCTGCTTGTTGAATTCTTTGAGCTTCACTAATTTGAACGCCTTGGATTCTTTGAGCTTCAGCCATTTGCATTCTTTGCATGTCAGCTTCCCCTTGAGCTTTTAATTTCTCATTAGCGGCTTCTTGTTGTTCAATGTTTGAAGAAATGCCTTGTTTACTTTTTAGTGCGGCTTGAGCTAATGCGGTTGCCCCTCCGGCACTTGATCCAGTTTCTTTTAATGCATCCAGCGTGTTTGCTAAAGCCATATCCGCTTCTTCCGCTTGGAATTTGGATGCTTGAGTTGCTACTCCTAGATTTGCATAAGGATTACTTATCATACCAGATAGGTTTTTAGCAAGACCGCTAACATCCTTAACCCCTTCGTAAGGATTAATAATCGCTTGTCTACTATTTTCTAAGCTATCTAATTGCGCCTGTAATTGTTTTCTTTTTTGTTCAGCGGCCGCTGCAGCTCTTTCTGCCGCACCCATCCCCATTATTCCTCCAATTATTTGTGCTCCTGCTCCAACAAGCATACCTGCTGCTAATGGTATTGGCATAATTATTTATTTTTAAGTTTGTATTATTTTTATTTTATCTTATTTAATAAGATGACATTACATAAGTTGAAGACACAGAATACAATTCTGCAGCAGTCGGTGTTGTTGGATTAACAAATACCATTTTAACAGTAGAGAAAAATCCTTTTATACCGTTCATAGAATTACCATAAATAACCTCACCATAAGTTGCTGGTGTACTATTTATAATCGTTCCAAAGTATTTATTTTCTTTTCTTTTAAAGCTATTTTCAAACAATTGATTTTCTAATGCTGCTAAGTTTAAGGCGTCCGATGCTTTGCTTATTGGAACCGCTGTATCTGAATTTGAATATAATGCTTCTAATGACCAACCGGATGAACCTTCGTAATTCAAAGTATTAAAGTTTTTAGACATTGAAACTTCAGGATTGAATATTAAAGTAACATTAGCATCATATTGTACACCGTAGAAATTACAATAATTTACAAATGTTGTTGTTGGATCCGCATAATGTTTCCATATATTACCATTCTTAAAAGTATAAAAACTATTTCTTAAACTTCCTGAAAAACTTGGTTTAAATGAAAACCTACTTGTCCAACCATTACAATCCTCATCGAATGCCAATGTTTGAAACTCTGTTGTATTTGGCGGTTGCAATGATAAAACATATTGTTTATTATACATATCCCACCCACCGATTAATTTTCCCGCATTGCCAATTTTCGATAAATTATCTCTAAAGTAATCTATCATTCCATACGCTGATATTTCAGTTATACCATCTTGGGATAATCTTAAAACAACATTTTGATTTTTATCTACAAAGTATTTTCTGTATCCGTAAACAGCAAAACTTTCTGGATTAGTACTTATGCCATAGTTACCTGCATATTGTTGAACCTGGCCGATTACTTGAGCTCCAGATGTAGTCATTGGTTGTCCTTCTGCAGAATAAACGGCATCTTTGTCAATTAACGCTCTACTTACTTTTGATTCTTGGAATATAATTAAGTTGGTATCTTCTGCATATAATTTTTGTATTGACCCAACAGATGGATCAACACTTCTTGTTATATCGTCTGCTACAGAAAATTGATTTGTATTGTTAATGCCTGTTCTCGAATTAAATATTCCAGAATAGATTATAGAATTAAATCTATGCTGTTGAGTTGTTGAATCCTCTGCTAGGTATGCTTTAACGCCAAAATCAACAGAGGTATTATTATAGCCTCCTCTGATTCTAGCCTCTTCAATATACCAATCATTATTGCCCGTAGCATATGCAGCAGGGACATGGGTAAAATCTTGTATTGGACCAAAAAATATTTGTGTTGTTGTTGGTATAATTGCGGTTACAGGGTTAAGTAATGTTATAATAGTCCCTGTTATGTCTATACTCAATACTATATTTGTGAATGGATCGTCAACACCGGTTAAGAAATATTCAATTAATTGTCCAACCCCTAAAAATAAATCAGGGGCGGCTAGTGTCATTGTTGTACCTCCTATAGCTATTTCGCCATCTGTTTCATTTGTAGTGTTTATTACGTCTACAATGCTATCCATTTTTTTTAGCCAAAATGAATTAAAATACTTTAATTCTAGAGTTGCTGCCATAATTAATAATTACTTGTTTTTTTATATTTTTAGCTATAGTGCTGTATATTGATATAGATTTCTTCCATAATTGGCTAACGTTTCAGGCGTTACTAACCACGCTGTTTGTATTGTATTATCTGGAAACGTTTGCGGAATAACTTGACCAATTGCATCAAACTGAGCACAACATATAGGCTTATTTGTTGGCACACCCATTCCTATAATTGATACCGTAGATTCATTGTAATCTCTAAGAGTATTAAAGAATAAATAAAACTTATCTGCAACTGGAGGCTCCCATAATGTGGCTAACGCTGAGTCTGAATAAAACTGTTTAACATGCAAAGGATTATTAGTGGTTGCATATACTGAACCTAATGGAGTTCCATTTATGGTTCTAAATATCAAATCAGTTCCTCCTGGTATTATTGGTAAGGTTACACTCATTACAATAGTAACTCCGTCTGCTAAAATATCTGCAACCTTGCCTCCGTAAGTATCTAAATATAAACCTGGAACTATTTGCGGATTATTAACTGTTAATTTTATTAAATTATTTCCAGTTGTTGTTGTATCAGAAGTTGCTGTTGTAGAGAATGGAAATCCTATAGAAGCGTCCTGAGTATTATAAGGTACGGCCCCTGGATAATCTGTAACCGGTTCCGCAAGCTGAACAGAGTATTCTATAGGTACTACAGGATCTGGAACAGGGCTTGGAGGGGTATAAGTGTAATTTGCATCGCGCACATTCACTATAGTGTAAAAATCATAGCCACATTGCAAAGGAGGTTCAAAAATTATTCCAGGGCGAGCTGTATATTGATGGTATACCACTAAGCAATACTCTCCTACAACAACTCCTGTTGGGTTTGAAATAACCAACGATGTTGATCTTTCCGCAGTAGCATTTTGATCGTTTATACGTACACCTAAAGAATCACCAACCCCGTTTTGAAAAGGTATAATAGTTGAGTTTGGTGATCCTACATTATTATTATCTAATATAGATTGCCATGTGTTATTTGGTGCTGTTGGTTCTCTAAAATACAATATAAAATTTGCTAAACTGGTTCTTTTTTCATTAGTAATACCAGTTCCAATAGTTCTTATTGTAAATTCTAATTGGCCCTGAGTTAATCCTTCAGGCGGTTCAACTATAAAATCCGCGCCATTTTCAATTTGAACGTTATAATAATTTTGATATGCTCCGGTTCCTGAATAAGGAATTCCGTTCCATGATGTATTTGTTAAATCTGGTAATCCTGAATTTTTACCGGTTATAGGGTCTAAAGACAAATTGCTTTTCCCAATATATACGGCTCCGTATCCTTCTCCAACTGGTCCTACGCACCCAGGAACTCCGCTAACAAGCTCAAAAACAAAGCCAGGAGGTGTTGTATAATCTTGTAAATATTTATTTACTGGCTTTGGGCCTACGGTTATATTTACCTGAACAATGTCTTGCTTAGAATCATAAGGAGAAACGCCAACTATTGGAGTTGGTGGGCTAATTAAAAAAGCATCCTGAACCTTAATAAATAATTCATATGTGCCTAGTGGTATTGCTGGATTTTGTAAAAACAACTCTCCTGTATTCGGCGTTATATTAAAGTAAGAAGATGGGTCACCACTGTTAATGCTCCAATACAAATCGTCTAGGTTTGCTGAAACGCTATGGGAGCCATTCACCGCGTCTACTTTTACTATAAACCCGGCTGTTTGATCTATAACTTTATTGTATGCTGGATAATTTGATATAAAGTTTGGCACAATATTTGCTAGTCTATTTCTATATATTATAGTATAATTAGTACCTCCGTATGCAACGTTTACATAAAAATTAAATTCGCTATTTTCTGTAGCGTAATGATCAAAAACAAAATCATCTTTTATTATAAATCTATATGTGCCAGAAGCTACTGGAAATTCTTCAATTCCAAACTTGCTAGTTACGTCGGTTTGTGGGGTATTATTATTTGTTACTAAAGTAAAATACGGAGTGGTTCCGGGGTCAACTGGTATTGGGAATCCAGTGTTATTTAATATGCTAAATGAACTTGTAATATATTTTGAATCTGAATCTCCAGGTGTTGTGTTTAGTCCTGCAGGATCTTGATTTTCAAAAAATGAAAATATTAAATCTCCAAATTGCGAAGGACCATCAAATCCATTGGAAACATCGTAATTTAAATCCGATATTAAGCCGGTTGATGCGGTTTCCCAAAACAAAGCTAAAGCAGATACATCTGGAGTTGTTTCATATACACTTAAAAAAGGAACCATTAATTCATTAATTACTCCAATTGATTTAGTAGTAGATACTCTTCCTATCAATGGTCTTGTTTGTAATTGATAAAAATTTAATCCAGCAGTGCCTTTAATGTTGTCAACGGTGTTTTCTAAAAAATTAAAATCTGTTGAGGTGGCAATAGAAGAAACCACATCCGCTTTTCTAACCGGGAAGTATTGTATGTTTTCAGCTTTTGTAATTGTAAAGTTTATATAAGCCCCAGGACTTGGAATTACATCACTAGAATATCTAGTCCAGTTTGGAGGAGTAAATGTAATTTGTCCTTTTGATGGATTTGTAAAATATAATATTACATTAGTTGGTATTCCGCCAGCAGGAGTAATTGGATTAGTTGTATTAATAATATCTTGTGACGTTAAGGAATCTACTGTATTACTATATTTAACACCTGCAACGGTGTAAATAAAAGTATCGCCAATAGATATAACATCATGGCCAGTATTTAAATTTATTAAAGTAGATCCGCCAACCGCAGCAACAGATTGATCTGCAGTATAGGTCAACAATCCGTTTGAAACAACAACGGTATTTGCATACCATTTTTGAGGATTATCTATAGTTGGAGGAACCCCTGGACCGGGAGTTGCAGGATTGGGTAATTGGCTATTAGCTTCATCACATTGTATTCCATCTCCAGGTTTTATTTCTTTTAAAGCATTTGCATTTTCTGTAGTTGCTAATGTATATGTTATAGTAGTTGCATACTGGTTATTGTAAGGTCTATCCCCTATAAGTTTGCGTGTTGCAGCAGTGTTTTCTACTCTCCCAAATAATTGAACGCTGCTTCGATATTGTTTTTGATCTGGACCAACCTCTGTTAAATCCCTAGGTATTTTATTAATATTATCATTAATTAACACAATGTGACTTGTTTTGCCTTCTTCTCCTATTGGAAACGATGTTGTATTAATTGAGTTTTGCAATTCTGGATCTGGACCTGTATAAACAATTTGTGATCCAAATGTTTGGCCCGCTGGATAGCCGTCAAGCATTCCAGGCAAATAAGCGTTATAATAATCTTGTTGTTGTTGTTTAACTACAACCTTATAAGAATACCACCCAATTTCATTTAATGTATATGCAAACTTTGTATCTACAGGAGGGGTTGGCTGTGCGGGCAAATATAAATTGTTTACAATCCCAGTAGTCGCCACAATCCATTCATCCGGGTTTGCCGTGGCATTGATGCTTAAAACTTTTACATAATCTGTAAAAGCTCCTCTTAGGTAATTTCCTTGAATTGGTTTTACATTGCCTGCCACCGCAGTGTCTATTTTAAATGTATAAAAATTTCCCGATATAGAACCGCTGACAATTGCAAATCCACTAGGACTAGTTGGTTCAGCATATAAACCGGGTGTTCCCTGAGGTATATTTCTTTGTGACGCAATAGGAGTATTAACTAATACTAATAATGCATTGCCAAACCAATTTCTAACATCTGGGAACGGAGCGGTTTCTGATTGATAAGGTGCATAAACAGTTGAACCACCGTAAACAACACTGCTGCCACTAGGCGTAATCGTTTGTAAATCTACCGATGATAATAATACTGATGATTGTCTTCCAAATTTATCCGCTAGAATAAAACCAATTTGATAGTTACGGTTTTGTTTTAATGTATGATTAGGATATTCTACAAAATTTGTAAATAAATCAGACTTAGGCTGCACCGCTGTATTATAATTTATATTTTGAGGCGGGGTATATGTAGTATAAAAATTACTGTACATAATTCTATTGCCGGATATTTCTTGTCCTAGTGCTCTTGTTGGAACAATATCGTATACTCTTGTTGTTTGATTTTCATTTAATGTTTTATATGGCTTTTGCGATTGGTATGGATAAGCATATATATTGGTATCAGGTATGGCATTCTTTATAGTTACCCATGAGATACTATCAATTACTTTTACGGCTAATGCGTCAGACTCTTTATATAAAACTTCAACGTCTGTTATTTTATAACTATTATTTATAGCAGATCCTTTGTCTGGAAGAGGTATTAATAATTCTATATTGTTAACATAGTTTTCCATCCACTTAATTATGGTACTCCTATATGCTGCTGTTTCATCCCCGTTAATAAAATAGCCCTTTTGTCTAGGTATATATGCTATTTGAGTGAATGGAGCCATTATAGAGTATTCATTATCATCAAACTTAAATCTATAACTAAAACGAACGTATTTATCTTCTAAGAATGCGGGGTCTCCAGGCCAATTAGCATCATCGGACTTGTCAGACATAGTGGAAATTAAAAATGTCAATCTGTCTCCAGCTGTAATAGAAGTGGTGGATTGGTATAATGTGATAGTGTCTACTGTAAAATCCATTACATATCCATAATCACTTCCTGGAAACGAAGTAGAAACAACACTCATTCCATTAGTAATTATTCCATTAATTGAACTCAATACATAAGTATCCCCGAAGCCACTAACTACTGTTGCTGTTGCTTTGCGTACTAATGATATAGGTTCAACCGGAGCGTATTTAGCTACAGAAATTTGCGCCTCTGTAGTATAATATATAGGGTTGCTTATTGCCTTATTATAGTTTATTTTTCTTGGTTGATTTCTATTATCACTCCAAAACAATAATCCCTCTATAAGATTAACACCAATAACTAAATTTGTTTTTGAAAAGTTTAGGAAAGTTCCTTCAACTAAAGTAGAATAAACTAAAGTATTTAAATCATATACAGTTATTTTCATTACCCAACCCTCAGGAAATGGTTGGTATGGTAATGATTCAGCTAAGGTTATTTGGCTTGGAGTTGGATCACTATAATTTGTTAAAAATTGATAAATCCTATTATTTTGATTATCCATGAATATACCAATACATTCCAGGTTTGTAATTGTTTCTTTAGGTATTTGAACATTACCATATACGTTTTGCAGTACTCCAATATTATTAGTTTCGGATTTACCTACTTCTATATTTAGAGCATCTCTATATTCGCTATTAGGTATAAGTCTATCGTCTAAATCTTTATTCATTTTAGACGATAGAAAACTATTTTTTACTTCTGCCATTTATCTTAGTGTTTAATCCATTTAGATTTACCTCTTAATACTTGAGTAATCTCCTCTAACTTGATATTTGATAATCTTATTTTAGCATTTCTCAATGCTGCAAATCTTTCTCTTTTAAATCTTTGAACTAGATACTCCGGGCTGGTTGCTCTTACGCTAAGTATACTATGTAGTATATGTAAGTACATTGCCTCTTCTGCCATCTTAGGAACTTTAGTGTCCATGTCATAAGCTAATCCATCAGATATATATTCTAATATTATTAATGCGCCAACAAGATCACTACTAAATGAAAATTTATTTTCTCTTTCATTTATAGTAAATGTTCCGTTAAAGTTCATATGTTGTGGATCTCCTCCATATCTTCTTCCATAAGCACCTCCGTAACCATAATTATTATAACCATAAGCAAAAGCGTCTCCTCCTAAAGCAATATTATTAATCATAAAGCCTGAGTTATTTTTTGCCCATCTCTCGTCAGTTATCGATGTTCCATCAATATTACTACCAAAATTATCCTGAGTAGGATTTCCTAAAAAGTCTTGAACATTTGGTTGCGTGGGGTTACTTGTAAGTGTTGTAGGATAAATAATATGTTTAACACCGGCTCTATCAACCCACGAGCATTTTACATAGTTAACGTAGTCTTGCGGAATAGGCACGCTTAACCCGTGAGGTATATTCCATTCTACAGACTTAACGCTTTTTAAAGTATCATAACTGAATTCTTGTAACCCTCTTTTAGCATGAAATATAACGTCTGTTCTTTTAACATCTGCTATTAATTTACCCGCACCTACATAAGCAACCATAAAGTTATTTATAATATCATTTAAAGATATATAAGCATAACCACCATAATTCTCTTCTACAGTTGTTCCATAAGCTAATTGAGCAGGATCACTTGGGTTTGCATAATTACCACCGCTTAAAACTTTTAATTGCACAACAATATAAGTTCCGTTAATAGGATTAGCAGGTAGTGTAATTGTATTGCCAGCTACGGCATATATAGTTGTGATTTCATTGAAAGTGCCTGGAATACCAGATGGACTTTCGTATATTTTAAAATTATTTAATCCGTAATCAACATTATTTGGGTCCCAAGCGTCAACCCCACCAAATATTAAATCCGTATTAAATGTTGTAGTAAAAATTCTTTCACTTCCATTTGCAATAAAGCCTTGTGCTCCTTCGTAATATTGTCTATTTGTTTCGGTTATTAAACCGTCATTTGGTATCGGCATCTTTTATTAGCTTTTTGAATTAATACTTTCTGCTTGTGCTTGTTGAGCTGCAATTTGTACAATTTGTGGATCTTTAATAACTATACCTGAATAAAGTAATATTCTAGTTATTAAATTAGTTTGTTCTATAGGATGCAATTCAAATTGCACAGACGAAGCGGCATCATATATATATTGTTGGTTTGCTCCTAAAACAAAATTCCATACCGGATTGGCAGGCTTTCTAACATAGGTACAAGTAATTCCAGTAGTTATCGTTGTTGGGTATACCTTTATTATAAAATCTTTATAGGTATAGATTGGCCAATATTTTGTAGGTTTGGTAATTGGCGATAGATTAAGTTCTAATAATTCATTTGGTTGAACATACTGAACTTCTTTATCATCATTGTAAATTACAGTACCTAACTTATAAAAGTCTGTTACTGCCGGTATATTAAAGCCGCCCGCTATAGGAGAACATACGCCGTCTTCTTGGAAGATTGCAATTTTTTGTTGTAGGTTTTTTACACGATCAGCATATTCAGTATCATTGTCTGGTATACGAATTTGTTGATTTAGACTATCAAAATATTCATTAAATATTTCAAGTTGAACTTGCGTTGCTGTTTTATTAAATTCATCAGGAGTTATATAGCCTCTCTGCTCCTTATTTATTATTAATAAAACGGTTCTATAAACCGTATCTACACTTATTGCCATCTGTTATTTTTATTATAATATTAAGGCGGTAACCTTAGCTACCGCCTATATATTAGTATTACGTGTTATTCAAATTTTTTTGCTATAGACTGATAAATTTCTACACCTTCATCGGTCTTGAAAAATGCAGCCATTGCTGAATAAGGGTTCTCATCGAACGGCACAGTCATTAACTTTTTACCGTTGCTTGCCCATTTAAAGTCTCTTTGATCTTGAGACAATGTAATAATGTTAGCTTCACATGCTTTAATAGCAAAATTACGAAGTTGTACATTTTCATCATTCGCCAATTCTAAGAACAAATACGGATCTTGTCTAGCGAATAATAGTAAATCTCTTTTTATCTCCTTAGAAGTCATCTTAGATGCTTTAGATCCGATCTCAACACGTATGATTGCTTCAGCTTGATCAATATCCATTTCCATTGCGGCAGACATTGCTTCTACTTGCAATTCTAAAATATCTAATTCATTTATTGCGTTTTGTACCGCGCTAAATTCACGATATTTTTTATTAAGCATTGGATGATACAAAGATAATAATTTTTGTAAATTTTGTTGTTCTTTTGGTATTGTTAAAGTTCCATCTTTAAACATAATATGCCCTAACGTTGCTTCCCCTTTTTGTTCGTCTACAAATGGTGAATTTTGATTGGTTGCATATCTTAATTCTCTTTGTTCTTTAGTGCTCTCATCAAACCATAATAATGGAAATCTTCTTGAGTGTCTAGATGATATTGTATAAGTTAATGGGGTAATATGCCCTGTTAATATATAAGTTCTATCTTTAATTTCCCAAGTATTATCTTGGATTGGTGTTTCTTGTTTTACTTTTGACATGATATAATATAATTAATTAATTGTTTTTAAAAAGTAAAAGTTGCCCCCGTAATTACAACAGGGGCAAAATTTACAAAGTATAATCTATTATGCTGTAGTTACAGAAGTAAACAATACAAAATTGTTAGCTCCTTGTACGCATAAGCATCTTTCAGACAAGAAGTTTACCTCCATTGCATCAAGATCAGATGTATAAGCTCCTCCAACAGAACCAGTTACCCATGATTTCATTCTTCTATCGTCAGCTTGAGCAGCTCTATAACGAACATGTAAGAATGGTCTACGGATATTAGTTCCTAAGATTTGATCGTATACAGTAGAAGTACCAGCAGGTACAAGAACTCCATCAATACCTGATTTTGCAACTGCTCCACGAGTAGATGCATCATTTAAGTATTTCCAGTCAGTTTTGTAAAAATCGTAAGAACCTCTTCTAAATCCAGAGAATCCTAAGTTCAACGCCATTTCTTCAGAGTTTTCAAATAAACCGTAAGCAACACCACCTGCAGCTCCAGAAGATAATGCAGCAAGCATATCATCAAAGTCAAGAGATGTTTGACGGTTTAAGAATAACATGTTTTCTTCGATAGCTCCTTGAGTATCTAAGTTTTTCAAGATTGAATCAAACTCAGTTAAACCTGCAGCAGCAGTAAAGTTGTTCAATACATTACCTCTTTCGTTAATAGCAGAGAATAAACCTTGAGTACCTTTCTTATTAGCAATATCAGCAGCAGAATTTAAAGTAGCCATTTCACCTTCAACTACAGCCATTTCTAAGTAATCTTCGAAACGCAATCTTGTTTCAGATTCAGCTTTCAAATACCAGTAGTATCCATTTGCTCCATCTTCAGTAGCAATTTCTACCCATCCGATTTGAGCCGTGTCAGATCCATTAACTGTATATTTATTACGGATAATGATTGGAGAGTTAGAGAATTGAGTGAATGAAGGTGTAATGCTAGTGTAGTTATCAGTAGCTAATGTAGAACCTTTAGCATATTCAGAACCATAAACGAAGATTTTCAAATCATCCATTGCGTCTGTAAATCCAGCAGCAGCCAATGTAGCAGCAGTATAAGGAGCAACAGTTAAAGCTCCAGTAGTAATATTACTAGCTGTTACAATAGCTTTTACTTCTAATCCTGTAGCAGGATTCATAATCACAATAGTCTGATTAATTGAAATAACGTTTTGAACAAAATCCTTTGGATTAGTAGGGGTAAGGTTAACAGGAATTAATAATGTGTTTGCAGCGGCACTTACAACATCTACTCCAGTGTAAGCAATGTGTAATCTGTTTTGTTCTGACCAAATAACCTGATCTGAAGACATTGGCATTTCAGCTCCAACCATACGTAAGAATCCAGAAAGTGTTCTGTTTCCATAACGCTCTACTTCTGCTTCGTAGATTTCAGGTAAGTATTGTTGTGCGAATGTTACGAAATCTTGATTAACTGCGTTGGGATCCGTAAAGTTTAAATAGTTTGTGTTTAAAGCTTGTTGCTTTTGAGATGGAGTAATACTCCCAAAGTTAGGCGTTACATTTGCCATAATTTCTTAATTTTAATTGTTAAATTTGCTTTTTATTTTCAGTTTTGAAGAATCAACGCCATTAATTGCTTTAACTTTAAATCCATTAACAAATATTTCACCTGTAGAAGTTTTTCTCGGGGTTGTTGATATGTTATTAGACTTTGCAACAATCTCTTTTATAGCGTCGGATTTACCCTGTTCATAAAAATGATTTGCAATAGTGTCAGCATTCTCGGCCGCATACATAGCTTTGTGATAACCTTTCAAATCTGTAACTTCCCCTTTATCATTCAAGAACTTCTTGATCAGGTTGTTTATGTTTGATTGTTTATCGGCCACCATTTCTGTATTCTGAACTCCGTATCTAAAATTTTTCTCTCCTAATTTAAAATCAAAACCTTTGAATTCTTGGGAAAAGAAACTTTTAGTACCATTCTTGAAATTTGAATGTAGTGTTTCTGCGTTTGCCTGTTCTTCGTTATATCGGTTAAAAAAGTCCATTGCTTTTTGTTGGTCTTTGGATACGCTTGGTTTCAACTTGATCTCATCGTAATATTTTCCTTTAAGGTCCTCTAAAAAGTTTTTGGCTTTTGCAACTTCTTCTTTAAATGCGAGTTTCTTTTTTCTGATGTCTCGCTCATCATCTAAGTCTTCATCGTAACTAAATTCATCTTCCATTAAAAATTCAATCTCCTCGGAATCCAAATGCGGTCTAGATTTTTTATAATATTCTTTTAGTAAAGTTTCATTATTAATAGTAGAATAGTCGTGGTTTAATCTTACATAATCCTCAACTGTTCCACCTGTTTCTTCCATAAAAGATACAAGTTTATTAATGTTTTCAGGTAGTTCTTTATTTGTACTTCCTTGTGCTTCTAATGCTTTATTTGCTTCTTCAACTAATGTTGCTGTTGTAGCATCAACTTCTTCTTGTGTAATTTCTTGTATTACTGTTATTACTTCTTCTTGGGCTGGAGCTTGAACGGTAACTGTTTGATGTTCTTCGTTTCTTTGCTCCACTTCTTGCAATCCCAATTCGGGTTGTTTTGTGCCCAACACGCTTTCATCTGTGTTTTCGATTTGAACAGCATTCTCTGGTGTTTTGTTTGTTCTTAAATCTACTTTTGAAATTTCATTAGAGTTTACTAATTTTTTCATAGGGGTTCTCTTCTTTTGTAATTTGAAGTCCCCCTCTTGTTTTACTTGTTCTGACATAATATGATAATATAAAATTGGTTAATTAATTCTTATTGTTGACCAAACCCCGTAAAGTCAAACCCTGATTCATCGCCTTCAAAATCTTTTGGTAATGAATTATTTTTTCTTTGGTCTATTAATTCTGATTGTTGTGTGGCTTGTATTTTTGTTCTTTGGTCTTTACGGTCTTCTGCTTGTGTTTGTTTTTGCTGAGCAATACCTAGTTGCACCTGAGCTAGTTGCATATCATACTCAAATTTCTGTGCCATCTTCTGTTTCTCAATTAATAATTCTTGTTGCATTCTTTGTATTTCAAATTGAGATTTAGATTGTAATATTTGAATTTCTGTTTGAGCCAATGCTTGTTGCTTTTGCACTTCTGCTAATGCTGCTGCTTCTGATGCTTGTGCATTTGCTTGACCCTGTGCCGCAATATTTGCTTGTTGGTTCGCTTGATCTCTTTCTAACTTTTTCTTTCTTTTATATTTTAAAGACTGATTAGCTAGTTTTAAATTCTTAATTTGTCTTAGATCAATTACATCTTCTAGATCAATTCCTCCTGATTGCAATGCAACTTGAATGTTTTGTTCAAATTGCGCTTTATCTTCTTCTTCAGGTTCTAATTCTAAGAAAATACCAAAATCGTGTAAATTTAAATTTTCTATTTCTCTTAGGGTTTCTACATTGGAAATAGATATACTTTCAATAAGTGATTTACGTGTTAGCGGATATTCTAATGAATCTTTAACTCTAAGGGCAATGTTTTCACATAACCTTAATGTTAAGAATAAACTTGATTGTAATATATGACGTGTTGCGGTATTTGAACTTGCTGCTGCCATTTTTTGTAACCCAACTAAAGCATCTCTATCTGGCATGCTACCATCTCTTGCTTCATTTAATCCGGTTACATCACGGATCATTTGCAAGTAATATTGATATGTGCTTATTAAAGAACTTATCTTAGCATTACCTGACGATGTTTGTAATTCTTGGATTGGTACTTTACCCGGATTTTGACCCCCATCTTGAGACATTGATCTACCTACAATACTACCCGTTTGGAAATACATATTTAAAGCCTCTGCAGCATTGTAGTTTGTACCATTACCTAAATCAACTTCAGCTAATCCATCTACATCTACAAACACCCCATCTGGCACCATTCTTGATAATACTTGTTGTAATTTTAAATGCGTTAACTGAATCATATCCGCAAACCCTGTTATACGGCTTACAAGTGACTCAATTCTTCCTTTATACATTCTAGGAGCGCAGATAGTATAATTCATCTCCACTCTTGTAGTATCAGCAAACGGTCTAGTCATATTTTCAGCTAGTTCCCATTTAAGCATTTTTTCTAATCCTAATATTTTTGCACCTGAATATAATACCTCTATTGATCTTGACACTCTTTCGAAGTTGTCATTTGGCGGTGGATTAAAAGTATCTGGTTTCTCGAGCGCTTTTTCTAATCCTGTTTCTGTTTGTTTAATTTTAAACACCTGATTAGAATATGTTTTATATTCAAAATATAATATTTGTACAGTATTATCGTTTGTATCAGCTCCATAATAATTGCGAGTATAATTTGCATTACCGGGAAATTTTTCTATTTCTTTTAAGTCGGCATCAGACAAATATGGAAATTCCTTTTTAAGTTCTTCTAACGCTACAGATTTAACTTCCCCTACATAATATAGATCTTCAAAGTTTGGATCCTCTGTGTAAGAATAAACTAAGTTAGCGGGATCAACGTACTCAAGTACTACCCCATTAGCTTCATTCCAATTTGTTTTAGCCGCGCCAATACCTAATACAGTCAAATCGTAATTGAGTCTTCTATTAATTAACTGGTATCTATTGCGATCTAATATTTGATTTATTACTTCTTCTTCTGCAATTTCAATTGCTTGTTTATAGTCTAATTGCAAATGTATTTCTAATTCTTCCTTTGTTTCAGGCAACTCCTCTGGGTTCGGACTATTATATAAATTAACACCCAATTTTGATTGTATACTATCTAATAAGTCTTTTGCCATCATATCCCTTATAATACCTTCAGCATATTTTGTTTTGGCTTGTACGGCTTCTGGATCTTCAGCATATGCTTTGATCTCATAGTTCTTACTTGATATACCATTAACAACAATATCCACAAACTTAGGTATAATAGGAATTGGTTTCCAATCTAAGTTAAGATAGGACAAATCACCATTAATAGATAATTCATCTTTATATTTTTGTACAGATTGTTCACCTCTTGCATAAAGGCGTAAATTATGAAAGTTCTGCCAGTTTGATCCCCATCTATTACCTACGCCGCCACCAACTCTATCTCCACGAAACCATTCGTTTTCAATAGCTCTACCGACTAAAGCTCCGTACTCATAACTTTGTTTTTCTTCATCCGGTACCACCTGACTAGGGAAAGAACTATTATTGTTTGTATAAATCATCTATTATATTATTTTTGAACTATAACCTTCATTATTATATCTTTTAAAGTTTAAAGGAACTTTATCCTTTTGGAAATTGCTAGTTGGTGTATACATGTGTTTGTTACATGCCATTATAGCTAATCCTGAACTTATCGAAGCATCATGCTTTGTTCTATCGTTTATATTAAACTTTGCCCAATCTTCTAATGTTTTTTGAAAATACATATCTCCATATGAATCTCCTAAATCCCCAACGTGGTGTTCTATATAAGTTTCAATTGCAGCAGCGTGCGCTTGTATAATATCTTGTCCTGAGTTTGGTATTCCACCAATTTCTTTTTCAGCAGGCGATAACTTATTCCATACTTTATCAGGGCGATTCATTGAGAACCCTCTGTAGCCTCTTCTTTTAAAATGATATAGTAATCTTGCTTTGTTATTCTCTGCAAGTATTGGCATACCATAAAATATACAAGCCATTAATACTTCCTCAAAAAATATTTCAGCTGTCTGTGGTCTTGCAATGTATTCTAAAAAAAAATGATTTGGAGGCACATCTTCCATTGAGAACTTCGTTAACCCGTGAAGAGCTCCATTGGATCCCCTGTTATCAACTGTTCCCGATATGTCATAACTATCACAACCAAATGCACCACAGTGTTCATTACCTGGATATTTATACCCATCTTTTATTATTACGCAATTTTGCATATGTTTAGGTGGTACCCAGGAAATTAAAAATCTACCATCTTTATTTGGGTAAAAACTTACTCTTGTATCTAGTATACCGTTATCCCATTGGAAATTACCGCGTGTTAAAACGCCTGAATGCCGTAGGTCAGCATTGTAATCAATTTGTTCGTATATTTTTGTAAGATTAAACAATGATTGTTTTGTTTCATCTCTAAAGGCGTGCTGTTCTGTTCTTGGAAATTGTCGATAGTATTCGTTTAATCCATCTGAATCTGATTTTAAACCATCAACTTCATTTTGCCAGTGTTCAATTACACCTATTTCAATTTCATTTCCGTCGATACCTTTGACGGGTCTTTCCGGAGTGTGGAAGACAGGTAAGCCATAAGTATCAATGAATCCCTCGTAGGACCATTCCATAGGTATGAACAAACTATATAATCCTGAGCTAGTCTGTCCATTGGCGTTTCTTTTTGTAACATCTGAGTTGTAATAAAGTTTCTTAAAATTCTCTCCTCCCTTGTCTAAAGCATTTGATGTTGATCCCATCATACACTTACCAATAATACGGCTACCTAATCGTAAACATGTTTTTGTAACACGCCAGTTGTTTAATATATTATCGGGTCTTAGCCACTTCCCGCTTTCGTCATGTACAAGAAGTTTTAATTTCTCCCCATCATAAGAGTTATCTCCTGTGTTCTTCCAGTCAATCGTTGTATCAAGACCATCAAGTTCTTCAGGGTTTTCGTTGTTATCTAACTTCTTCCTTGTAAACTTAGAAGCCGGCACTCTATATGCTAGCTCTGTTTTAGGTCTATCCATACCATCTTGAATAGGTTTAAAAAAGAAAGGATAATTTAATGATATAGGAACAACTTTGTCGGTAAACATCGTTTTAGCATCGCTACCTGATTTAGATAGTATACCAAATCTTGAATCACTCGATATTGTTGCTTGATTAACTAACTCCGCGGAAGACATAAATGAAAATCCAGAACGTCTATTCTTTAAATAGGACATTCCGTAGCATCTTGTGTCTGCTTTACAAGCTTCCCAAAATATAAAGAATAATCTATTCGACTCTCTAAAATCAGGCGCGCCAACATCTATCTTGCTCCATTGCAAGTACATATAATGTGTACCTGTTATATATGTAGAAATCCCGTTACTATAAAATGAAAATCCCTCGTCTCTTCTTATAAACTCTTCGTCAATATAGTCAAACCATTTCTCTTTAAATGTATCAGGATATTTATTCCAATCAAATACATTTTTTATTTTACTGAGTTCTTTTGGTATTTCTAATTGTTTCCAATATTGTAATTCCTTCTTATCGTTTCTTTTATATGAATCTTCTAATAAAGGTAAAGCGATTTTTAGATTTTGAATTTCATATATTTCGCCAATCTTTCCAGTCTTACTTATAACAATCATATCATGTTGTTTGTTATAACCGTACTTCCATGTTTTAAGTCTATTTTCTTTCTTTAAAACACTTGATTTAATATAATCCGGTAAAATTTTAAATAAAGTATTTTCGTACATTACTTAGATCTCCCTTCTGCGAAGCCTTTAAACGTTTTTGCCGTTGGTTCTTTTTCGCTTTCTTCTAACATTCTTTCTTCTTCTTCAATCCTACTAAGGATTTCAAAAGCATCAAATATAGCCAACTTCTTTGTTGCAGCAGCATTCTTTAATTTGTCTGCGCTTAAATCATCTTCTCCATTATCCAGGATAGCTTCCTCAGCAACTTTAATTAACTCAAGAACCGCTTTGTGCCCAGCTTGGACTATATTCCTCTTCGTTTCCTTTATATTCATATTTAATTACAATATCATTAGATTTCATACAATATAATCTCTGGCCTTCTATAATAAATTCAAATTCCCCAAAAGGAGTATAACCTACCAAGTCTCCAGGATTGATTTTAAGCTCTTTTAAAGAGTCATTTCCATATTTTAATATACCAATAAGTCTTTGCTCTTTATCAAGCTTTAAATGGTCTATATTTTTTAATGGTTTAATAAAACACCTGTCTCCAAATGATTTCCATTTAGTGTCTGTTTTATATAAGTAAATTTGATCTGAGCTGCAGAAGTATAAGTCTTCTTTAAAATAAGACCTGCTGTTTTTTTGTTTACCCTTCATATCATAAAATCTTCTAAAGACATTATGGTGTATGATTACGATATCACCTACTTTTATATCTGTTTTATATGCTAATGGTATTGAAACTATTATAGCTGTATTGTTTACAGATTTAAAACTTTCTATCTTAGTATTTACTATTAATTCTTTACCATCAATATCAATACTATTTTCATACCTAGACCCCACAGGTTTAACTATGAAATCAAATACCCCGGTCACTTTAATATTCTAAATCGTATTCAACGGCAATGCTCATGTTAGAATTAAACTTCTTCCAAGGCATTACTTCGTCTTCTTTTTTAATATATATATTGTATGAGTTATCCTCTTCATCAAAAAGTATATGAGAGATTTCGTGTCCCCCATATACACTTTGATTTAATGAATAATGCATGGCATCGTTCTTATAATCAGAACCAATACTTATCTTGCGAATTACCGAACTCATTATTCCTCAGTTGGTTTTTCAATTTCAGTATACGATCCATCTTCTATATTAATATTGATCGCTCCGTATTGCACTTCTAATTCGCCTTTAAAATCTTCAATTGCTTTATTTAATTCACCTAGTTGATGTAAAAAACTATGCTTTTGCGATTCTAATATCCCAATGTTCGATAATAATGCTTGCAAATCTTTTTGTTGATTTACTATTTTTTCTAATTGTTCTGCTGTAATTTGTTTTACTACTTCCATGTTTATTTAATTTAATTATTAATTATTATTTATTATTATTTTTTAGTAAGTCATTGTCCAAACATTACCATAATTTGTTACATATCTATTAGGTTTGTCCCAACCTGTATCATAAGGGCCTAAAGCTATACCGTCAAAATTTATGCTTGTAATTTGAACAGTTTGCTCAATTATACTGTATGATTCAGGAGCGTTAAATATAAAATCTGTGCCAATTATTTCAGTGGTTCCAGAGGGTACGTTATACGAACTAATTTCAAATAAATAACTGCCGGAACGAATTATATCTGGATCTTCATCATTTGATAGTACCGCATAATAATTTACGTATACATCTAATTCATTGTTACTAGATTGAAAATTAACTTCGCTTAACATTTCTTTTGCAAATAAATTTATATTAAACGTTCCAACATCTTCTTTTGTAATTGTAACCCATAAACCTACATTACAATCATTACATCTATCAGCAACATATCCAATCGAGAATCCTCCTTCATCTTGATCTCCTTCTTGAGCAGTTGTTATGTTTTGAACCCACCCATAATTTCCATATTTCGTATAAACTCTATCTCCAAGAGCAAAGTTTCCTGCATAATAATAACCAGAAGTATATTCTTGTCCTGTAATACAATCAACAATGACATACGATTCTAATGCTGTTACAGGACAACCTGAATAAGTTGGTCCTATTATTTCTACTTGAATATTTCCTGGGGCTAATTGCAGATCACCTAATAAAACACCGTCATTTATAGTTGTAGAATATACATAATCACCTGTAGTATATACACTTGGGTTTACTAGATTTGTTGACATATTATCAGGCAAACCCGAACATACTGAAAGAATATTATAATAAACATTAGCAGGAACTGGTGTTGCCACTGATGTTGCATTAGGCCAACCTATACCTATACCATTCCAAGCCATTAGTAAAGAGCTATTATGTTGCTACAAGTAGTGTCGGCATCTCCAGGTTGTATTCCATACCAAACATTTGTAACTATAACAGGAAAAAAAGTTCCATTTGGTATATTTGTAAATATAGTATAATTATCATTAGGGTTATTACCCCCAACAACATTTGCCACAAGCGTTCCCCCATTTCCTATATATAATGCCGCTGGTTTGAATGGTTCAGCTCCAGCATTTTCACTTCCACTACCTGATATTATTACGTCCTGCGCTCTTGTTCCAAAATCTGGTTGATTACCGTATTGTCCCATAATTTATTTTTTAAATATTTTGTTATATATTTTACTTTTGTTTTTTGTTCCAAGTTTAAATTCTAAAACAGTATCACCTGGAAAAGAATAATCTTCACCTGGTTGCATCATTTTAGAATTGCCTTCATTATCAATACCCAAAACGGGGAAATCTACGTTTTTCATTGTGATGTCCCCGCTAGGTATTACATTATAAGGTCTATCTTTATCAGGGCTATTTCTTTTATAACCTGTTGTTGATATATTCTTCATTTTATGGGCAGCCTCCAGGACAACCTATTTTTTTTGCTTTTTCGCTTCCTCCTCCACCACCGCCGGATTTTGCTTCAGCCCCTCTGTTTATTATATAACCAGTGCTAGTTTTAAAACCTGTGTTTTTAGGCTCTTCTTTTGGAGTTACTGGCATTGGCATTGGCTTTATAGGGTTAAAAGTAAATTCAGGTTTATAGTTTGATACTATTTTAGGTAATTCTAGTGGTTTTTCTGGATCTGGTTTAAAAGACTCATTACTGTCTGATCTATTACTTCCTTTGTTCCAATCTGGATTTTCTTTTACAAACTTTGACCAATTAGCATCAGACATTGGTTTTTTTGTATTTGCATTACCGCTTCCTGGAGTTTCATAATCATTAACTGTTGTGGTTAGTGTACCACGACGACCGCCTCTTGTAGTTTGAATAGAGGTTGTTTTTGAACCTATTAATTTTTCATTTGTAATCGCGTTTTGTTCTAATGGAGAAGTTGCAGATGCTTTTTTATTTTTATTTTGTAAAAGCATTTTATCAGACATCATTCCTCTTTGATAAAACGGAGTTCTGTTTTGTTGAGCAACAGGCTCATTAGTAGCCGGCTGTGTTTCTTCAACCGGTTTTTTTCCGCCATTCTTTTTTGCATCTCTTTCTGCTTGTAATTTAGCTTTTTTTGCTTCAGCTTCAGCAGCATTCTTTGCTCCAGCTGCTGCCCATTCTGCCTTTTTTGCATCTCTTTCTGCATATATTTTTGCTAATCTAGCTGCTTCTTTAGCTTGATTTTCTTCTCTAAGTTTAGCTTGAGCTGCTTTTTTAGCGTCGTAAGCTGCTTTTTTAGCGGCATCTTCAGCCGCTTTTTTCTCTAAGTTTTGTTGTCTAGTATAAGCAGTTACTTCTTTATTGTATTCGGCCTCAGCTCTTTTCTTTTTATCATATTTAAATTCTGCCTTGTGTTCTCCACCAGGTGTAACTACACCATCAACAATTGTAGCTCCTTGCCCTTCTTTTAAAACAGTTTTTAAATTGTCATAAAAAGATTCTTTTTCATCTTCGCTTGCAAATTTGTTTCCAAGTTTTGTAGCGGTGGTATTAACCAACCCGGTAGATTTTGTTACATCATAACCACTGCCCGTTAAAACATTGCCCAGCCAACTACCGCTTCTATTAGTATATGCCGGAGTGGTGCTAGTTGAGCCGGTAAATGTATTGTCACCAGCTAATAATTTTATTTTTTTAATTTCATCTCTAATAACCCAATTTTTAGGCTTACCCTGCGGAACGTCTCTCAATTCTGTTCCAAACCCTTGAAATTCAGCTGAATTAAGGTCTGGCTTTACAGGCGGTGGTAATTTAGCCGGTTTTTCCTGCGTTGGTTGCTCGTTAGTTACAGGCTGCCCAGTTGCTTCCTGACGGAACGGCCCTAAACCATGTTTCATTCTAAATGCCATAATATTTTTTTTGTTTATTATTCTTTCTTTTTATATATAATTGTGGCTATAGCGTCACCCGTTACTTCGCATTTTAATGTATTATTATCAATAAAAGTATAAGTACATTCTACAATCCATTTATTTGGAACAAAAATTGTTTTAATAAAAATTGATGATTGATTAACTTTTAGTGTAATTATATCAATTGGCAATCCAGAAGATCCGCTTATTTCTTTAACATGCAAAACTTGGTCTTTGCCTTTCCAAAAAAATAAATGCGCCGATTCCTGATCAGGTTCCCAATAACCAATTAAATCATTAGTATTAATTTTTTCTTGAGAGAATGCGTTTAAACTAAATAATGTAATTGCAATAATTAAAAATACTTTTTTCATAATTAAATAATATTAGATTTATATAATATTATTATTACGTGTATTTATTGGTTTTTATAAGCCTCCATTTCCCAAGGTAATTTTTTAGAACCTTCGTTCATAGTTGCCCTAGAATATTGCCTCCCTTTCCACATTACATGAGTATCCGTGTAATCCAAATCACCTCGTCTCATTTGGTCTATATGCACCTTCTCGTGAGATATTGTTTTATTCTTTTCTAATTCTAGCGGGGATACATCCTTATTAATTAAGATTGCTCCGTTTTTTTGTGCCATACCTAATACATTTCCATCCATATCTGTACTATAGACTGGAGTGTTGTCCATTTCGTAAGGAGCCCCTTTCATTTGAAACGCCATCTTTATAAAATATTTTGTTTATTAATAAATTGGGATTGTTTAATTCCTCTTTACGCTTTTCACAACCGCAATCTACATTTGTAGCTTTTGATACAGCATCAACAACCGTTTTTATACCGGTTGCTGACGTAATTTTTTCTATTGTATCGCCTAATGCCATATTAGTTATATTAGCATTTTTTCATTTTAGCTGCAGGAGCCTTCATTTGCTTTGTGGCCGGCTTAGCTGAATCTTTCATATAAGCCATAGATTTCATTTTAGCAGGAGGAGTTTTTTTCATGTCTGCTTTTTTTGTAACCATTTTTTTAGTTGCCATATTTTTTTTATTTAATAAATTATTATTATGCCACTACTGTTACAGATAAAACTTTAACGTTGGTAGGAAATTCAACCTGAACCACTTGCCCTCCTGGAACAGCGCCAATTGCAGCATTAATTGCATCAAGAACTTTATTAGCTCCATCAGTAGTGGTTGTAAGTGTAAAATTTTCCCCTGTTGTATAAAGTCCAACCGTTGTCCCGCTAGCTACAAGCCCAAATGTAAGAGCATTAAGATTAATTAATCTATTTCCTGTTGTTACACCTGGTGTTGCTGGGGTCACTGGAATTGAAATAAAATTTGTCATTTTTTTTTTGGTTTTAATTGTTAGTTATTAGTTATTTTTTTATTTTTTTGCTTTTAAAGTAATCTAAAATACGTATGCATGTATATACAATAGATACCAATAATAATATTATTTTTAAAGTAGCTTCTACTTTATCACTAAGACTTACTATAAGTGCTACCGCATTTAGTAAATACATTTTTAGATCTGGTGTATGCATTATCTTCTTGCTTTTGCTCTTTGTGTTATAGGCTCTGGTGAGCAACTTGGCTCATCAAATCTAAGTTTTATCCCGTCTTTACCGGCACTATATCCTGGTCCTTTAGGATATGCTGTTGTATCAAATGGACCGTCCCACAAAGCGTTTGCTCCTACCCCTGACATTTTTGCTTCTTTGTCAAACGGAGTTATTGGGTGTTTTTTTGCATTTATATTCATAATTAATTGTTTTCAAAGCCTAATGTAGGCGTTACACTTGTTTGCACTCCTTGCGGCGGTAATTTAGGACCGTTGTTAACTGTTCTTGTAAAAGTGTTGTCGTTTGCGTTACCATATACACTATTAACGGCCATTGGATTACCAACTGCTTTAGGATTGATTGTATTAGGCATCATTGCCGACGGATTAATTGCCATTTGATTTTTCATAGCTATATTATTAGTATCACCTAACATTTGCTTCGTGGGACTTGTCATTGTTTTATATGCCATGATTTCTTGTTTTATCTTTATTCAAATGATCTATTGCGGTTTGCAATACTACATCTGTATATGTTTTACCTTTCATTATACTATTATTCCTTGGTCTTATTGGAATATCTTCTTTACCTAACATTATACGATACATTCGGTTTATCAGCTGTTTACACTTAAAGGAAACTTTGTATATGTTGTATTTTTGGGTTGTATGGTTTCTATTTCGCCACACTACTATCCACCCTTCTTTTAACAAATTGTTCCAGCGTTTATTGTCCCAGCTGTAAGCATATGTACCAATCTTATAATCTTGCTTGGTAAAGAAATCCATGCAATCAAAAAATATTAATAATTCTAAATCCGAATCGGTTAATCCGTTGTTTCTGCAAGCCCATCTACGTATTAATCGGTAATGTTTTAATAACCCAAGACTTTTTATATCACCAGGCTCGATCTTTCTCATAAAACAATTACAACATCTTGTAACTTTATAACTTTATAATCGTTCCCCTCAAATTCTATTCCGTGTCCTGCGCTTTTGTCATAATATATAACATCACCAACATTTAATACTTTGATCTCGTCACTTATAGAAACTATAACTGCTTCTTTATATCTTATATTCTCTTTGTCTTTTTCTGCTAAAAGTAAACCACCTTCTGTTTTACTTAACCCCGCTTTCTTTAACGAAATTATAATGTTGTTACCTATTGCTTTCATTATACTCTCAAGTTATTGATTACGCAATCAGTTGACAATATAGTAACAGCTACAGACGATGCATTTCTTAATGCAGATTTTGTAACTAATAATGGGTCGATAATTCCGGCTGCAATCATATTAACAACATCCCCTGTTATTACATTCATTCCGTCTCCCTCAACAAATCTTACCATCTTATCTTCCACTCCCGCATTTGCAAGAATTGTATTAAAAGGGGCTTTGATTGCATCGAGTAAAATCCATTCACCACTGTTAGATCCTGTTAATGTTTGCGAAGCATTTAATAAAGCAATACCTCCTCCTGAAACAATACCTTCTTTAATAGCTGCTTTAGTTGCGCATATCGCGTCTTCCACTCTATCCGCTTTTTCTTTTAATTCAACGTCTGAATTAGCGCCTACTTTTACAACAGCTACTTTTGCTGATAACCTGGCTAGCCTTCTTTCTAAACGAATAACTTCAGCAGGATTAAGTTTACCTTCAAGCTGTACTTTTAATTCATCAATTAATAATTGTACTTCTTCGGTTGTACTATTAACTTGTAATATTGTTTCTGAATCATCGGTTACGGCTTTTAAACAACTACCTAAATGTTCTGGTAGTATTAAATCCATATCATCTCCCAAATCTTCATTTATAATCGTTGCTCCAGTTAACAAGGCAAGATCCAGTAAAGTGTCTTTTTTATTAACACCATAAGTTGGCGCATTGATTACATTTACTTTTATATTTCCTTTTACTTTATTCATTGCAAGTGCAGATAAAACATTTGTTTCCATATCTGCAATAATCAATAAAGATTTATTTGTTTTTATAACGTGTTCAAGTACTGACTGTATTTGTCTAATAGTTTCTACCGGGGATTCAATAATCAATACAGCTGGGTTCTCTAATTCTGCAACCCTTTTGTTTTGGTTAGTTATAAAATGTGAATTAACTAAACCTTTATCGTATTGTACACCTTCGATTACTTCTATTTCTGTTTCAGCAGATGCTGAGGTTTCCATCATTACGATTCCAGTTTCCCCAACGGCTCTAAACGCATCAGCAATAATTTTACCCAATATCGGATCGTTGTTTGTCGATATGGTCGCAATATTGTCAATCATATCCCCTGTAACCGGGACTGCAATTGATTCTAAATAAGCGATTACTTTTTCAGTCATTGCCTCAATACCTTGTTTTATTTCCCTCGCGTTATGCTTGGCTTGAACTTTGTACGCTTCATTTAATATTGAATGAGCTAATACAGTTGCGGTAGTTGTACCGTCTCCTGCTTCTTTAACTGTTTTGCGAGCCGCCTCTTTTAAAAGTCTGGCTCCCATGTTTTCAACCGGGTCCAATAAAATAACACTATCTGCAACGGTAACCCCGTCTTTTGTTATAATTGGTCTTCCTTGATTGTCTTCTAGCATTACACATTTACCACCAGCTCCAAGTGTTGAACTCACTGCTTTTGTTAACTTTGTAATACCCTTGAATACCTTGTCTTGAGCATCTTGCCCAAAGTTAAGGTTCTTAACTATTGCATCTGACATAATTTAATTTGATTTTATATAGTATATATATTACATATATTTTCCTGTTTTTACTTGCCTTGCCCTTTATATGCTTTCTTATATAGCTTTGAAGCTTTCAATTTAGATGATTTTGATTTGGCGTGAACGCCAGGTCTAGATATGTCTTTTACAACAGCTTTAGCAACGACAGTCTGTTTCGCCATAATTGATATAATATTAATATTAATAAAAGTAACCATAGAATCCACCAGTAATTAGCTTTTCTATCTATAGTTTTATTTTTACCAGAAATCTTTTCTGTTTTATTTATCTTAGTGGTTGCTACGGAGTCCGTATGCTTATTATTAGACTCTGTTTTATTGTTTACATATAAAGTATTAACTTTATTTTTTTTGATCCTTAAAACAACGTTTTTATAAACCTTGCCTTCTACAATAATTTCTTTACATGTATCAATTGGCGTGATTGTAATTTCGCTATTGTCAATAGTTGTAACTATGTTTGTAGAATCCGTTTTTATTTTGTTTTCTATAGTTGTAACTGTAACTTTTGTTTCAACGATACTGTCTTTTTTTACTTCAAGTTTATCAACTTGTACGTGTCTACTGGCACATGATGTAAATAGTATTAGTAGTAATATATATTTCTTCATTATTCTTTTATTTGAAAATGCATCCAATCATAATTTTTTTCTCTACCCAAAGATTCAAATCCATGTTTATAAAACACGTCAATCATTGGTTTATATTCAGGGCGCGCAAATCTTGCGGTACTTGATGTTTCTTTTAAAGTATTTCTTGCTGGATCTAAGTCGATAGCTATTCCCCAAGAATGGGTTGACCACGCATTACCTCCTCTCATTTTTCTGTAACTAAAACAACCGCCAAATAAATCAATACCTAATTCTTTTATTTTAGCATATCCGTACACCCTATGTATCTCAGCAAATATTGCTTTAAATTTATCAGCCACTAACCTATGGCACATCATTGAGTTTACTACAGTATCGGTATCCCAAGCAAGACGCATAGGATATGGAAGTGGAATTTTAACTAAATATCCGACACCCGTTTCATTAGCAACTCCGTACTTTTTAATTATACTAGTTGTTTTCATCATTGTTTTTATCCATTATTTTTTTAGTTTATTAACAATGTCCGAGAATCCTTGAATACCTATATATGCCGTTGATATAATAACCCAATCAGATGAAGTTAAATATCCTGAAAATAATCCAGCACATGCTACAATAAATACCATTAGTTTTCTACTAATCCATTTATTTAATAATAAGTCAATTTGTTCTTTACTCATTTTTATTTATTTATTTATTTATTTATTAATTATTATCCTGCACCAAGAGAACTTAATCTTCTTGGTGGTGTGTTAAATATCCAATTTGTATTACCACCTGCATCAACAGAATTGCTTATTGCATACCAAGAGCTTGCAGTATAAAACATAGCAGTTGAATTTTGAATATATACATTTGGACAAATTACCAATCCATTAGTACCATACTTATATAATGTAAAAGGGATTTGACCCGATGACAAAAGATATGTTCTATTGGTTGAATTACCTATTTGAAATGTGTCTTTGATAGCTGTATTAGTGCTTGACGCAAAAATAATATAATGCTCACTACTATTAGACATTATTGTTAAATCCCTAAAGTTTACAAATGCATTATCAACTCCTGTAAAAGATGTATATACTGCGGCTGCAAACGCAGAAGTGGACCTATTTATATTTAAGTTATAATATACACCTGACCCTCCCGCAAAAGTTACTGAACCCAATGTTTTATCAGTTATATTTATTGTTGATGTTCCAGAATCAAAATTTAAAACACCTTGTAAATACCCATTTATATTCCAAATAGTCCCTGTATTTCCATTAAGATTTATATTTGCATTGTTTAAAAGTAAATCTCTAAATGTACTTGTTGAATTTGATGTTAATGAAAAAATATTTATTGTTGAATTAGGTTTAAACTCTAAATATCCTGAATTAAATTGTAAATTACCTGATAATGTAGTGTTTCCTAAAACAACATAAGCTAAAGATATAGCTAATGTTGTTGCAGAAGTAATAGTATTAAATTCAACACCCATATTCTCATACGGTCTTCCTGTTGCATTTACATTTATTGATGTAGTTAAATTTACAGAACCGTAAAATTTTACATTTCCCCAAGATACTATATTTATTGCTGCAGGGTTTGTTGATGTTGATGTAGAAGTATAATCTCCATATACTTCAAAATTTATAGCACAATTATTATTGTCATTAACCTGCAACCATCCTGTAAATACTTTATTAAATGTTGTAAGAGTTTGTGTAGCATAAACAGTTCCTGCAATGAATAAATTATTAGTTGAAACAACGGTTAAAGAATTACACAATGTAATGTTTCCATAAACCGTTAATTGAGCGCCTGTTGATGACCAAGTAATTGTTGTTCCCTCTATAAATGTTAAGTCTAATATAGAGCTTATTCCAAACTGTAATGAACCGCCTGTTTTTGATATAAATATACTTGGGTAGTAACCTGCTGTTGATGTAGAAGTAATATTTGTAGCACCTGTTCCTGAGCCCTGTAAATATATAGCAGGAGCATAAACAATGCCTGAAAATGATAATGTTTTAGATAATGAAACAGTGCTTGTTAAATAAACGCCTTCACTTATATTCCAAGTTAAGTTAGTTTGTGCTGTTGCAGTCAACAAAGTACCTGTTCCTGATAAATAAACACTGTCAAAAGAAAAAGTTCTAACATTTGTATTAGACGTGGAAATAGTTCCTGTATATAATTCAGTACTAAGTATTCTTCCTGCTGTTAAAGTAAGAATACCTGTTAATCTTATAGGACTCCATTCAATATCATTTATTCCATACCAATTTCTACCTACTGAATTAAATGCCATACTACCTTTATGAAAGATACCATTGCAATCTATTTGTAAATAGCCATTAGTTCCTGATACTGTTGCTGTAAATGTTATAGCTCCACTGTAGGTGTGATTTCCTCCTAATTGAAGAACAGTACTATTATTATTAGCAACACTTGATGTAACAATATTCAATCCCTGTGTTCCTGCAAGTGTACCTGTAAAAGTTTTAGTATTTAAGCTATTACAAAAAGAGGTTCCGCCAATAGTTAGTGTGCCACTACCTGAAGCAGCATTTACAACAGCATCATCAGCAGTTGTAGGAACTCCTGCAACTCCTCCTGTACCACCTGGTCCATTGTACCAATTAGCGGCTACAGACCAAGCAGCACTTCCATTACCTGCTACATACCAATACTTTAGTGCCATATTATACTATAGGTTCTTCTGTTGTAGGTTCTTCTGTTGTAGGTTCTTCTGTTGTAGGCTGAATAATTGGTTCAATAACTATAGGAGCTAATGCTTCTGTTAATCCTAATTGTTGTAATACATAAGCCTGTATTACAGCATCATCTGTTCCCCATTGTGAAACAACACTGTTTGGTATTGTTGTAGAGCCACTGAATGAATTTGAATCTCCAATTAGTTTCCAAAACACCTCAACTGTTTGAGGGAATAATGGAAATGCATTAACTGTTATCTCTATTGATTTTGCTTCCCAATTTAATGGATAAGTAATTACGTTTGTAGGTTGTAAGTTTGCCATAATGTTATTTATAAAATATGTTAATTACTAAATCATTTGTACTAACACCATCACTATTTGACTCAGCTAAGCCTGTAACTGTTGTTATTGAAATTCCTGTTGTAAATGTTATACCATCAGGAAGTGAAACGTTAGCTGCTGATAAAGGAGGTATCACTAAAGCCATTACCACTCCTGAACCAGCTGTTGGTGTTGTAGCT
>Ga0181358_1000143_pt1 | contig 30633 bp, 29 predicted proteins | sample Fa13VDMM110SD_FD_130096 | JGI IMG/M metagenome (GOLD analysis project Ga0181358, IMG submission 130096) | Freshwater viral communities from Lake Michigan, USA - Fa13.VD.MM110.S.D | ecosystem: Environmental > Aquatic > Freshwater > Lake | place: USA: Michigan | collected 2013-09-24 | reverse complement strand
TAAAGAATTTATTAAAAATAGGATAAATGAATCTCTTAAACAAATTAAATTTAAACCTGTATTTAATATTGATAAAGATCTTTTAGAGTCTACTATGTGGTTCGAAGAAGAATTACACGGTAATAATATGGCAGATTTCTTTTGGAGTAGACCAACAGAGTATTCTAAAAAAAATCAATGCTTTGATGAAGATTCACTATTTGATTAATAGTAGATTATATTAAATATAAATTAAAAGACTGTATACTATAAAGTAGGTGCAGTCTTTTTATTTTATTATCTTATAGTAATATTTAAACACACTTAAATATTGATAAAATAAAAAACTAACCTATATATTAAAGATTATATGACAAGATATAAGTGGCTAAATAAAGATTCAAGAAAATTTCTAGAAAGAGGTTATTTAGAGGCGGGTGAAAGCCCAGAGCAGCGTATACAGGACATAGGCGAGAAGGCTCAGACTTTATTAGATAATATACCAGGGTTTTCTGATAAATTTGTAGACTACATGTCCAGAGGGTTTTACTCTTTATCATCGCCTATATGGTCTAATTTTGGTAGAGATAGAGGTCTTCCTATTTCATGCTTTGGTAGTTATATACCAGATGATATGTCTCAGATACTCTATAAGATTGGGGAGATAGGCTCAATGTCAAAAGTTGGTGGAGGTACATCAGCTTATTTTGGCGATATTCGAGGACGTGGTACTCCTATATCTTCTGGTGGTGCTGCAACAGGTGTTCATCATCAACTTACTGTTTTTGAATCACTTGTAAATTATGTATCGCAAGGTAATGTTCGCCGCGGATCTTTTGCTGCTTATTTACCTGTCGATCATATAGATATTGAGGAGTTTTTAAAAATCCGCTCTGATGGTAATGCTATACAAGAATTATCTTTTGGTGTGTGTGTTACAGATGAGTGGATGAAGCAAATGATTGATGGTGATAAGGAAAAGCGAAAGATCTGGGGACTAGTAATTAAGAAAAGATTTGAAACAGGTTACCCATATATTTTCTTTACTGATAATGCAAATAATAACGCTCCACAGATGTATAAAGATAAGGGATTAAAAATACACGCATCAAATCTATGCACGGAAATATTTTTATCTTCGAGCAAGGATGAAAGTTTTGTGTGTGATCTGTCATCTCTTAACCTCGAGAAGTGGGATGAAATTGTAGAAACAGATGCTGTAGAGACTCTTGTATATTTTCTTGATGCTGTTATGTCAGAATTTATTTCTAAAGCAACATTAACCGATGAATATTTTATGGCGGCGCCGCTTAAATTTGCTATTAATCAGCGCGCATTAGGCGTAGGAGTGCTGGGTTGGCATTCCCTACTACAATCTAAAATGATTCCGTTTGAATCAATGTCAGCTAAATTATTAAACTCAGAAATATGGAGTACCATTCGTAAGCGCACTGATGAGGCAACAGAAGATCTCGCAAGAATTTTTGGCGAGCCTCCTATGTTAGAGGGTTATAACCGACGTAATTCTACAACGCTAGCAATAGCACCAACTACTTCTAGCTCATTCATTTTAGGTCAAGTTTCTCCTAGTATTGAACCACTAAATAGTAACTATTTTGTAAAGGACCTCGCGAAGGGAAAATTTACTTTTCGTAATCCATCCCTTGAAAAGCTTCTTAAAGAGAAAACTAAAGATAATCAAGATACATGGCAGAGTATTCTTAGCCATGGAGGATCTGTGCAGCACCTAGAATTTCTTTCAAAAGAGGAGAAAGATGTATTTAAGACTTTTAGCGAGATTTCACAGAAGGAAATTATTATACAAGCTGCTCAACGACAAAAATATATTGATCAGGGGCAATCGCTTAATTTAATGATACCAGCTACAATAAAGCCAAGGGAGGTAAATGAACTTCTTATATTCGCATGGGAGCAGGGAATTAAGTCTTTATATTATCAGAGGTCCGCAAACCCCTCACAAGAACTAGCTAGGTCTATTCTAACATGCGCGAGCTGTGAGGCATAATCTTTTAAATATTATTAATATGAACTGGAAATACAAAACAGCAGCCGATGAAAGTACACAAGATACAGATATACAGTATTCACCAAATATTACAATAACAAATAATAGTATAGGGAGCGGTACTGTTAGAGTAATAGAGAATACTGTCTTTTTTTATACTGATGTTACTGAACAATCTGCCCTTGATCTCAATACTGCATTATTTGAACTTGATTCAAAGCTTAAAATTGCTAGTAATTTTATAGGAGTAGATATTAAACCTCATATTAAACTTCGGATTAACTCATATGGTGGGTCTTTGTTTGCAGGTTTAGCAATCTTAGATCAAATTCGCGGATTATATTCTGATGTCTATACGTATGTAGATGGTGCTGCAGCTTCTGCTGCAACAATCATATCTGTAGCGGGTACTAAACGCTTTATAGGTAAAAATTCATTAATGCTAATTCATCAATTATCCACTGGCAACTATGGAAAGTATTCAGAACTTGAAGATGATATGGAAAATAATAAGCGTTTAATGAAAGCTATCAAGGACATATATAAGCAGTATACAAAAGTACCTATGAAGAATATAGATGAGATTCTTAAGCATGATCTTTGGTTTGATTCGTCAAAGTGCTTAGAATATGGATTAGTTGATACTATATTGTAAACTAACCTTTTCTCTCGTGCTCTTGCTTTAATGCTGCAACCTGTGTAATAGGTTTATTAATTCCCTCATTAACAGCTGTAGCTCGTACCCCTCTATTTGCAGGTAACAGTCTTAGCGGTATATTATTAAAATGGTGAGTATGACTATACGTTATAACAGAATCCGGAGTAGCTACAGATACTACTGGTATAAGTCCAGCGAACCCTATAATCTTTCCAGCTACTAGTTCTCCGTATACCTCTGTATCCATTGTCTCTTGAGATTCGATAGGAGCAGTTATATGGTTTACATATAGTTCTCCTTCTACAAAAGTACCGCCACCTACAATTAAATTATTTAAAACTCCAAACGACCCGTTTGCATATATCTGTCTTGTAGATCTTAATTGTATTTTTTCTGAGTAAATATCAACATAAGAGGAGCTACCAATCACTACTCCCCCAGAACCAATAACATTTACCTGTGATCCGCCTATCTTAACTAATGACCCCCCTAAAGTCAAACTACCGCTAGTTTTAATTTGAACACCTCCACTACCTACAACAACATTATATTTATTGTTAACTGTTAGATTATAATTACCACCTGGAAAATTAGAGCTATTATCTACTTCTTCGACGTGGGGTATATAGTCATTATGATTAAAAATACCCTCTAATCCTACTCCAACCTCTGTTGGTTGTGATCGACCTTTACCGTCTACTCGAATAGAAGGATAATCATTTAAGACACCACCTACCGTCTGAACTTTATTTCGTTTAACAAATTCAATCTCATCACCACCACTACCAAATTTTTGTTCTTGTATAAGCAATTCACGCTGCTTATTTACAATCTCGTCAGCTAGCTTAGTTTTACTTTCATTATCAGCCCATTCGCCGTCTTGAGTCGCAGATGAAACCTCTGCGCCAAATTCTATAATACCAGGCGCTTCGGAACCTGGAGATCCGAAGGCTAGCTGTATATCATTTATTGTAGGGCTTATAGATTTAGCGCCTTCACCAGAGCCTTTTGATATAACAGTTTCAAATGTTACCACCTCACTACCGTCTTTCTTTACTTCAGGTATTTTACTATACCCTTTAAACTCATTATTAACAGATAATCTTTTTTGGGCTAGGTCCGGATTTTCAGTTCGATCGCCATCTAAAGCTGTTGTAATACTACTACCAACAGGAAATGGGTAGCTTAATCCTCCACGATTAACCCAGAACTGTGAGTTTTTATTTGCGAGTGGTCTATAATCCTCAACCCACTCAGATATAGCATTTATCTCACTTTCAGACTTAATTCCCTTAATTTCATAGTTATTCTCACCTACACGTATAGTCCGATCTACTTCTGTGTACTCGTTGCTGGTATTACCTACAGTTTGAAAGCTATCATATAATACCTTAGTTTGTTTATTATTAGCAGCTAATTCACTATTAGTAACATTACTAAGAGAAATATTAGAGCCAGAATATTGAGATATATTTACCTCCTCTCTATCTGTAGAATTATTTATCTCTATAGTGCCTCCTCGTTGATTAAAGATAAACTTATTCCTGTACTCTACATCTGATGGAGTTGTCATATTACAAATATATATTATTAATTTTTAGATTTTATAGGCTGATTTTCAAAATCACCCGGATAATCTAAGGACTGTAACTTCGTAGGTCCAGTTTCATCTAAATTATTTATAGCGCAAATCTCTCTAAAATCTCTACGTACACCAAAATAAACAGGAAAATTTGTATCTCCGCTGTAGTGAAATACCCACACTTTTGTGCCAACAGACGGTACCCCAAAAACTCCTTTAGATTTATTTACATTATTAGACGGCTGACCAACAAAAGAATATGGATTATTAACTCCTCCAATATTTGTGATCGGGTCTCTAAATGCATCCCCTACCTGAGTTTCATAATTTTCAAAGAAGTATGATGGCGAGAAAGATCCCTTCTCAATTGTAGGTGGGTCCTCATTATTTGCCTCAAATCCATCTTCATAATTAGTATCTGATAGTGTACATATTTCGCTAGGTGAATTATATCTACCAGGTCCTCCCTCTCCCATTAAAGGAAAACACGGCTCTGCCCACGGAATAAACTCTGATATTTTCTCATATATTTTAGTATCAGCCCACGAATCTTTTTTGTTGTTCTTGCCTGGAAATCTCATATGAAACAGCTTATATTCATTTAACCACTCTTCTAGCGGTTGATTAGATAATTCAGAAATGTAAACCTTAACTCTATATAGCTTTTTCGGATCATTGTTCTTAACAACAATGCCTTTATAAAAAGTCATATCATTGCGGTTATATTCAACTACATCATCTACTGCTGCTCGCGCATACATATAACTATATTTATAAGTAGATTTTTAAATGGAACCTTATTATAATAGTTTATATGTTAATAGCACACGAAGCTCCAATCTGTCTCTTAGACGAAGTAAAAGAAGTAACTGACTATCAATATGCCCTTGTGCATCTATTTGAAACTCAACCTGCATATTATTCTTTTTTTAAGCGATGCTTATTAGAGGGTAAAGAGGTACTTCTTGACAACTCTATATTTGAACTTAAAGAGGCATTTAATGTGGAAAAATATGTAAAATATATAAAAGAGTTGCAGCCTACTTACTTTATAGTGCCTGATGTATTAGAAGATTGTATAGGCACAATAAGCTCTTACGAATCGTTTAGAAACTCATATGCAGATCTTCCTGGGTTGTGGATTGGCGCTATACAGGGAAAGACATATGAAGAAATTGTGGAGTGTTATAAGTATATGGATTCATTTTCAGACTATATTGCTATATCGTTTGATTTTTCTTTCTATCAAACAATTGGGATATCCTCTAGTCTAAATCCTGCACGTGCTAAGTTAGAGAGAATGTGCTCTGGCCGGGTAAAACTTATTAATATGCTTATTAATGATGGTATCTGGAATCATAATAAGCCGCATCACCTACTTGGTAACTCTTTACCGCAAGAGTTAGCCTCATATAGAAATATAACCAGTATTAGATCAGTTGATACGTCTAATCCTGTAGTAGCTGGTATTCATAATATTAGATATATTAAAAATTACGGAATGCGGACGAAGCCTGATACTCTGTTAGCTAACCTTATTAATTATGAGGTAACAGTGGAACAAAAAGCTGATATATTCTATAACATACAGGAATACAAAAAATTGTGTTACTAATTTTAACAAATAGATATTAGTATGAGATGGGCAGCATTGTTTAGTCAGACAGGTTCTGAGATTTGTAATCTTTCAGAAAATCTCGGAAGGTACCCTGATTTAGTAATATCCGATAATACTAATATGTCTAGTATTATAGATCCTAGATTAGAATTAAATTGTAAAAATATAAGGTGGTCAAAGTATAAAGGAATTAGTACTGAAGAGAAGCTAGCTTATTACAGGGACTATCTAGATATGTTTGATGTTATAACGCTGCATGGATGGCTCAATATAATACCCCTAGAAATATGTAATGAATTTAAAATATTTAACGGTCACCCAGGATTAATAAATTACTACCCAGAGCTTAAAGGTAGGGATCCACAGGTGAGAGCGTGGGAGGACATCGCTAATTATATGTTTATTGGAAGTGTAGTGCATAGAGTAACACCTATAGTAGACGGTGGGGATATAAGCAGCGAGCGTATGGTAATAGCAGATCGTGATCTAAGTCTTGCTGATACATTTGATATTCTAAAGCAAACATCATTAGATTCATGGATTGATTTTTTCAGTAAAAGTTACTATAATAATTTATGATTATATCCTTTAGCGGCCCTCAGAGCTCAGGTAAGAGTACTCTACTAAATATTCTGCAGGAATTATCACCGTCGTGGGAGTATATTCCAGAAATTACGAGATTAGTAAAACGTGAATATGATTTACCTATTAATGAGGACGGTAATGATCTTACTCAGACTATGATTATGTGTGAGCATTTACGTAATGCTTATACTAAGAGAAATAATCATACTATTTTAGATAGGTGCTCCTTAGATGGGGTTGTATATACTCACTGGCTTTGCGATAAGGGTAAAATTAATATGGGAACGTATTCTCATGCTAGATATATATTTGATAATACTATAGATAAGTACGATCTTATTATGTATACTTCACCAGAAGATGTACCTATTGTTGATGATGGTGAAAGAAGTATTAATATTAAGTTTAGAGACGAAATTATTGAGTTGTTTGAAAAATATATTTCTGATTTATCGAAGGAAAAGGTTATTAGAATTAGCGGAAATATTCAAGAGCGAGTTAAACAAATACAAAATGTTTTAGGTAAGCTTGGAATGCACTACTAAAAATATATTATTGACTTGAGTATTTAATACCCTACTATAAAATAAATTATGGCATCAAAAAAGAAACTAGATAATTCGAATATTAGTAAACATCTGGGTCAGAGCTCTCAGTATAAATCAACATACGATCCAAGTCTTTTGGTTAGAGAGCCTAGACAATCAAATAGAACTCATTTAGGTATTAAGGATGATAGCGTCCCTTTCGTAGGTAATGATACATGGAACGCTTATGAGATATCTGCGCTAACTGACTTTGGGTTACCAGTTACAGGTATAGCTAAGATTGTTTATCCTTGCTCTAATAAGTATATCGTTGAATCAAAATCTATTAAATTATATTTTAACTCTTTTAATATGACAAAGCTCGGTAGTGATGCAGAGCATGTCCGTAAAGCTATAGAAAAGCAATCGTCAGAAGATCTCTCAAAACTTTTAGAAACTGAAGTCAAGGTTAAAGTATTTAGTAATGAAGCAATTCTATCAAACCCGGTTAATACTTCAGACGAATGGGGTCATGATATTTTACTACACGAAAAAAAATCTTTTATTACTCTTGAGGAAGTATATCCTATTGATGGAGTTGAGTTTAGTGTTTATAATGAAACCCCTAAACTTTTAAAGGTTATTAATTCTGAGACTGATGATGTATACTATCATAGCGCGCTGCTTAAATCTAACTGTAGAGTGACTAGTCAGCCGGATTGGGGAGATGTTTATATCTATATGAAAGGTAAAAAGACTGTAGATCCTATATCGCTTCTTAAATATATTGTCTCCTTCCGTGATGAGTGTCATTTTCATGAGGAGATTTGTGAAACTATCTATAAGAGACTTTTAGATCAGGTACAGCCGGACGAGCTTTGTGTTCGGTGCTTATACGCGCGCCGAGGTGGTATCGATATCAACCCAGAAAGAGCTTCAAGTGCTCATTTATTACATTATTCTCTTAGCGATCCTCATATACCATTTGCTAAGACCCCTAAGCAATAATAAGCTGAATAAAACCTTGGAGATTTTATTATTGATTGAATAAATAATAGTATGCCAATTCCAACTTCCAATAATGGTTCAACTTATTTTAATATCAACCAATGTAGATCCTTTAATCTTTTCGTTGGAACTGCTATGACAAAGCTATCCTCACAGCCTTGCTCAGAGATTGAAATACATAATACTACTAGTGGTCAACTTAGCGCTTATGATAACGGTTACAGTGATGAAGCGTTTGCATATAGATTAGATACTGGTGAAAGAGTAACATTGCGCGGTCTCACAAATTCAGATCAAGTATCTGCTAAAGCAGCGACAGCCGGCAGAATCTTTTTTCGTACACAGTTTTTTAGTCTTAATCCTCTAAGATCGTAATTAGTAGTATTATATCTTTATTGATATAAATATACACGATGAAACTGTTTAGCGAAAAGGTATCACCTACCTTTACTAGCTCAAACCTAAACATCTTAACAGTTAAAGAGTTCGTAGAAGTCTTTTTCGATGTCTTTGAGTTTGAGATAAACGGCAATAAATTTATAGCAGAAAAGATTTCCGAATATAAAGGATTTCCTGTTGTAGAAGTTCCGCTAGTATTTGAAGGTAAGAAATTAACTGCACCATTTGTTCTGCAAAAAGGCAAGCAGGAGATTTTATTTAACCCTGATGTTTCTACCATTATAGGTGAGGCAGCAGAAGAAACGCCTGAGCCTCTTATTGAGTATAAGGAAAGCGATGACCAAATCGAAGAGTTAGTTTTAGAGAAAAAGGAAACAATTCTTAAAGAAATAGCACAAGCTAAACACTCCGCTGCTAAATACATAGAGAGGCTTAAGCAGCAGAAACTAAAAGAAACTGAAGAATATCTTGAAGAAAAGCAGAAAATTATTGAAACTGATTTACAGGAGTCAAAGAAAGATCTCCTAGAAGAGTTTCTAGTATTAGTTGAAAATGTAAAGAGTGAATTTTATTCATTTAATGAAGATGAAAAGAGTAAACTTGAAAAATTTATCGAGAGCTCTATTGATCGGGTGTCTAATGAGTTAATTTTATCTATAAATCATAATAGAGAGTCAGCAGAAGAGAAATTTAGTATACATATAGATGAGCTAGCTAATAAAGTTCTTACCGGAGTTCTTCTTAAGGAGATTAATCACAATAATGATAAAAGTGTTGAGGATATTAACTCTCGCTTTGGGTCTATATCTAAATCTTTAGAAGCCTTATTTGAAAATAATAATAAGGTTATTTTTGATAGTGTATCTAATACTCTAAAAGACTTTAATAGTACTATTTTAACTCTTGAAAAAGCTAATGTTGAAATTGCTGACAAATTAAGCAAAACCAACAATAAGGTTTTAAGTAGAATTGGTAACGTAAAGAATCAATTAGAAGAATCTATTGCTGAAACAACAGATAATTTAATTAATAAAATTGAAGCTACTGAATCTAAAATTATAAAATATTATAATACGAATATTTCTTTAATAGAAAATAGTGTATCAGGCTTAGTGGAAGAAAATGAAAATTATTTTATTAATCTCATTAATGAGTCCAAGCAGTCTCTCCTTGAACAAATATCTAATCTTAAAGTAGATGTTCCAAATATTGTTATTGAGAGGTCTAGGGGCGGTAGACAGGAGATAGATCTTAAGGGTATAAAGAGCGAATTAGAAAAAAATATAAGTACAAGATTTTCTAATGAAATTCAATACTTGAAGCGACTTATAGAAATGTCGTCAGGTGGTGGTTCTGTTGCAGTTCAATTTGCTGATGGGGGGACCATGAACGGTTCTCTATCTATTAAGAACAATATTAATGTTTTCGGAAGGATATTATCTGGCGGAGTAGACTTAACCGATATATTTTCAACCAGCAATGCCGACTTGCCTTTTTTACCGTTGTCGGGAGGAACAATTTCAGGAAGTTTAAGCGTTAGCGGACCTATTGACTTAAACTATAATACATCTTGGTATAACGTTCCGTTTAATTATACATATTCTAATCAAACCTCTATATCTGGTACCTCTCAAACTTCACTATCAGGCACTACACTAGTTTTACCAATCTCCACTCTTAATTCTAACGTAAAAGAATCTCTAGATAAAGTAAATGTTTTATATAATCCAACAACAACATACTATCGCAGCTCATCTTATAGTATATCGGGTACAGTTGGTAAACTATTAGTAGATAATGCGTTTAATACAAGTGTAGTTCAGCAAGCACTAACAGCTTTAACAGATAAAGTTAACAGCGTATATGCATATTTAATACAAAACTTTGATAATAATATTGTAGTTACATCAAGTACTATAAATCAATTCGTAGCGACAGAATGGTCAAGTGGGCTAGGATTGGTTCCCGGAAGCACAATAACACTATCAGCTGCTAATGTAGTTTATATTTTAGCAAATGGAGATGGTTCTGGGGTCAATAATTATTTCGAAGTAAATTTAAAACCAAATTTTTTATTTTATAGGGCAAATCTTGCTAATAATAGTATAATAGATGCCTTTCCTCTATCTGCAATGAAGAGCTCTAAATATATAATTCAGGTCGAAGATAAAACTACCAGTGATATATTTTATACTGAGTTGAATATTGTATCAAATAACTCTTTTGCTATTACTTCAGAATATGGGACTAACTATACGACAGATACTCCATTTATAGAGTTTGGAGCAAATATAATAAACCAACAGGTTAGCTTATCTGCTACCGGTATAAATTCATTTGATATGTCTAACTTTATTATAAAGGGTAATAGAACGAATGTATTTTAAAAAACTTACCATATGAATAAATAGTAATATGGCCCTTACGCGAGATTTTAGAGTAAAAGATGGACTTAATGTGGGTCTTAGTGCACTATTTGCAGCAGGAGGAACAACATATGACGGATCTAAGGTAGCAATAAACTCTTTAGGTAAGATTCTCTCTGGTGGTAGAGATTTAGCTGATATTTTTGCAGATGCTGATTTAGAAGATTTAACTGGTGGTGTTGGTATAAATTCATTCAAATATGATGGGCTTAGTCCAGTAAATATTTCATTGTCTGGCGCATCTGGATTATCTAATGATAGTTTAATTAGATGGTCTTCGGCTAGTGGATTTGTAAATAGCTCCCTAACAAATACTGCACTAACTGCCTTACAAACATCAGTAGCAAGTAATTCTGCTAATTGGAATACAGCATATAATCAAGGTACGAGTGTATATTCTAGTTATAACGCAGCATCCGCAGGGATTGTAAAAAATGTCACAGCTCCAGCTACACAAGGTCAATTTACTGTGCTTTCCGCTAATGGAAGCACCTCAACACTAACAATACACAATTTAGGTACTACGGGTACCCCTACTTTCGGTAACACTACAATAAATGGGACTCTTAGCGTTACTGGTGTTACTACACTAGCTGGTGTCCTTAGTGTAGGTGGTAACACTATCATCGGTAATGCTGCAGCAGATACCCTAACAGTAAACGCTGGTGCTGCTTCATTTCCTAATGCTACTTCAGATACCAACGCGTTAATATTAGGTACTGATGTTAATTTATACAGAAGTGAAGCAAACGTTCTAAAGACTGATGATAGTCTTATCGTTAATGATAACCTGACCGTAAATAATAGCACTACTCTTGGTTTTTCGTATCATGATACCCTGACTGTAAACGCTGGTACTATTAATTTTCCTAATGTTACAGATATATCACAAAGTTTAGTATTGGGCAGTGATGTTACTTTATATAGAAGTGCATCAGCTGTCCTTAGAACTGAAGGTAGTCTTGACATCGGCGGTAATACTACAATAAATGGTAATCTCAGCGTACTTGGTGATTTCACACGTATTGACACGCTGGTTAGTGTAACATCAGCGCTATCTGTTATCAATGCAGGTACAGGACCTGCGTTGTATATTGCACAATCAGGTATTCAGCCAATTGCTCAATTTATTGATAGAGATGGCGGCACGATTACTTTCTCGGATACCGGCAGTGTGGGTATAGGAACGGCTTTAGGTGCAATACCTGGTGAAAAACTTACTGTATCTGGTAGCATATCAGCGAGAGATACTTTAAAATTAGGCACTATTGCTTCTGGAACAACAAATAGTGTTGTAATTGAATCAAGTGGTACTTTGCAAAAGAGAACTATTAATGCAGGGGCTTTTGATACATCGGCGCCGTTTATTAGTGGTAGTTCTACTAGAACAGTTAATACACTTCCAAAATTTAGTAGTACAACAGGAATTACTAATTCTAATATTACTGATGATGGCACTAATGTAGCTATTAATGGTAATGTAGTAATTGGGAGTGCAAAAGAGATTGAGCAAGCATCAGGATCAGACTGCACTAGTATAACCCGCTTATTTAATACTAATACAACTGCAGCTGTAAGTCTTACAGCCTCAACATTTGATAAGACCGGTTTAAAGTCTGTTAAATATTTGGTAAGTCTTAATACTGCCGGAACTAATCGAACATCGTTTGAGGTTTTAGCAGTATACAACGATACAGCTGCTTTTGGAAGTGTTTATAATATAATTGATGCACAAGGTACATCTTTGTTAACATCGGTTGATGTTAGTAATGCAAGCACAACTATAGATTTAGTTATTACGACTTCAAGCGATTGCGTGGTGATGATTTACGGAACAGCACTATATAATATACCTGTATAATATTTCTGTTGATCTCTTAACATATTGTATAAATATAATGTACTGGGGATAGGGAACCGGCAACATGGCACTAGACAAAAAATTTAACGCAAAAAATGGAATATCTGTAGGGTTATCTAGTTTACCTGTCATAGATAGTGTAGGTGATGCTACGTTTAGAAGTATTTCAGCTACTGGTACTTTTCAAGGTCTTTCTTCTGTAGCTTCTGGTAAATCTTCAGTTGCTTTAGGAGAAGGCAATATAGCTTGTGGTATATACTCTACTATAGCTGGTGGTTTTAGTAGCAGGGCTAGCGGGGTAGCTTCATTTGCTACAGGTCTTTCTTCAGTTGCTTCCGGTAGATCTTCTGTTGCTTTAGGTGAAGGTAATATAGCTAGTGGTATTAACTCTATTGTAGGTGGTGGTTGTTGTAACACAGCTAGTGGTATTCGTTCTACTATAGCTGGTGGGAATATTAACACAGCTAGTGGCTACTACTCTACTATAGCTGGTGGTATTTGTAACACAGCTAGTTATACCGGCTCTACTGTAGGTGGTGGGTTTTGTAACGCAGCTTGTGGTGCCAACTATACTACTGTAGGTGGTGGTACCTGTAACACAGCTAGTAGTTATTGTTCTACTGTAGGTGGTGGTTTTAGTAACTCCGCTAGTGGTTGCTACTCTACTATAGCTGGTGGTTATTGTAACACAGCTAGTGGTAACTGCTCTACTATAGCTGGCGGTAGTCAAAATACAGCTAGTGGTTATAGCGGTGCTACTATAGCTGGTGGTATTTGTAACACAGCTAGTGGTTATTGTGGTTTTTCTACTGTTGGTGGTGGGGTTTGTAACACAGCTAGTGGATATTGGTATTCAACAGTTGCTGGTGGTCTTCGTAACACAGCTAGTGGTTGTTATTCTACTATAGGTGGTGGTGCTTATAACACAGCTTGTGAGGCAGTTTTTAATACCGTTGCTGGTGGTTTTTGTAACACAGCTAGTGGTAACTGCTCTACTATAGCTGGTGGTTTTAGTAGCAGGGCTAGTGGTAATAACTCTACTATAGCTGGTGGTAGTCAAAATACAGCTAGTGGTAACTGCTCTACTGTAGCTGGCGGTCTTCAAAATACAGCTAGTAGTATCTACTCTACTGTAGGTGGGGGACAGTGTAACACAGCTAGTGGTAACTGCTCTACTATAGCTGGTGGTTTTAGTAGCAGAGCTAGCGGTTGTAACTCTTTTGTAGGTGGTGGTTGTTGTAACACAGCTAGTGGTAACTGCTCTACTGTAGCTGGCGGTCGTCAAAATACAGCTAGTAGTATCTACTCTACTATAGGTGGTGGTTGTTGTAACACAGCTAGTGGTAACTGCTCTACTATTGCTGGTGGCCGTCTTAACACAGCTAGTGGTAACTACTCTACTATAGCTGGTGGTTTTAGTAGCAGGGCTAGCGGGGTAGCTTCATTTGCTACAGGTCTTTCTTCGGTAGCTTCTGGTAAATCTTCAGTTGCTTTAGGTGAAGGTAATATAGCTTGTGGTATATACTCTACTATTGCTGGTGGTTTTAGTAGTAGGGCTAGTGGTATTAACTCTATTGTAGGTGGTGGTCGTCAAAATACAGCTAGTAGTAACTATTCTACTATAGGTGGTGGTTTTAGTAACTCCGCTAGTAGTAACTACTCTACTATAGCTGGTGGTCGCTGTAACACAGCTAGTGGTTGTGGCCCTACTATAGCTGGTGGGAATATTAACACAGCTAGTGGTGATTTCTCTACTGTAGGTGGTGGTCGTTGTAACACAGCTAGCGGGGTAGCTTCATTTGCTACAGGTCTTTCTTCGGTAGCTTCTGGTAAATCTTCAGTTGCTTTAGGAGAAGGCAATATAGCTTGTGGTATATACTCTACTATTGCTGGTGGTTTTAGTAGCAGGGCTAGTGGTGTAGCTTCATTTGCTACAGGTCTTTCTTCAGTTGCTTCCGGTAGATCTTCTGTTGCTTTAGGAGAAGGTAATATAGCTAGTGGTAACTACTCTACTATAGCTGGTGGTTTTAGTAGCAGAGCTAGTTGTTCCAACTCTACTATAGCTGGTGGTCGTGCTAACACTGCTAGTGGTAACTGCTCTACTATAGCTGGGGGCCTGCTTAACAAAGCTAGTAGTGCCGGCTCTACTATAGGTGGTGGTCGTAATAACACAGCTAGTACCTACTCTACTGTAGGTGGTGGTTGTAGTAATATAGCTAGTGATAGTTACGCTACTATAGGCGGTGGTAGTAGTAACACAGCTAGTGGTTATTGTTCTACTATAGGTGGTGGTATTAGTAACGCAGCTTGTGGCCCTAGTTCATTTATTGGAGGTGGTTCCAACAATACAACAAGCGGTATATACATCGAGGAAGTCGGCTGTCTATCTTACGCTACTATAGGTGGTGGTTGTCGTAACACAGCCTGTGGGTTATACTCTACTGTAGCCGGTGGTTGTTGTAACACAGCTAGTGGGTACGTCTCTACCGTAGGTGGTGGTATTTGTAACGCAGCTTGTGGCCCCTACTCTACTATAGCTGGTGGCCGTCTTAACACAGCTAGTGGTAACTACTCTACTATAGCTGGTGGTTTTAGTAGTAGGGTTAGCGGTAGTAGCTCTAGTATACTAGGTGGTAACGGTCACGATATTAGATCTACAGCAACATGCGCTTCTATTATAGCAGGCGCAAATATTATAGCTCTATCAGCTGATACAGCATATGCGCCACGTATCGCTCTTACAAACGTTCCAACAGCATCGGCTGGATTAGGCTCAGGCTTTATATGGCGGTGTACAACAAGTAATCAACTTTATATTATTCCTTAATAATTTTAGTAATACATAATAGTATTTGAAAAATAATAAAGAAGCTTACTATAGGAAGAAATATTATACTGAACTTAGTACGGAGACCCACTGATAGCCCCCTCAGGACTTGGGAGACCCCATTACTAGATATTATCTAAAGCCTAGATGTACTTCAGTCTTAATTTTAGGAAATGATGTATCAAATCCATTAGATGTAAGCGTCTGCTGAGTAGTGATAGCTCCTGTAACCACATTAAAAAGAGACGAAGACCCATCAGTAAACACAACAGCCATTGTTTTCCCATTATATGCTCTATCAACTCTAAGTGTAGTACCACTAAATGCAGAGAGTGTAGCAAACGAGCCTGTACCTGAGGCTGGCGAGACGGCAGAGGATAAAAGAGTATTAAATGCTACCCCCTCTACTGCTTTTGTGCTTGTTGTACCTACGGTGAGAAGCTCTACAGTTTTAAATGTTCCGGTACTTGATAGAGAGAAATTTAAATTTAATGGTGCGAGACCGAATGCAGAGAGTACTTGATTGTTGAAGCTTGTTACTGGCATATTAATATTTATTCTATTAGGTTGTATTTTTAATAAAACAGTATTAAACTTGATATAATAGCTCTTCTCGCCTGCTAAGTAAACGGAATATATACACTAAACATAACTTTCCTACTTTGATAGAGTTTATTATTATAGACAAGTGAACCGTAGGGATCTTCGGTTCCCTACGGTTCTTAGTTGTTTGTGATTCCCTTTAGAGATCAACTAGCTCGATGTATATCAAAAATATACACTCTGGCTTGCTGGACTAAACGCGGTACCTAGACCCTGAACAATAATAACATGGTAGTAAAGATTGGCACCAAATATGTTATCAACAACGCCATAACGTGTAAGCAAGCCTACACGTGGAGCGAAGTCATTTGGACCAATAGTTCTTTGAACCATGATAGGAATGTAAGGGCAATAGATAATACCAGTGTCGTAGAACTCTGAACCTTTATAACCGAGCAGCGCGTATTCGATACCACCGCCACCGTGTATATTACCATAGCCTACGTCTCCGTAAGCGCCATGGTTCTGTACCTCGGTACGTGTATCGCGATACACTGTGAATCTTCCACCAACGGAACCTACCTTAGCGATGCCAACTGGTTGAGTTGATACATCACCTTGTACAGGTACCCACTGGAATTCAGGGAGCATCTCGAGTATTGCACAAACTCTTGGAGTTCCAACTATAAAGTTGGCAGCACCGCGTCTGTTACGAACAGCGATTCTGTTTGCTTCGATGATAAGTCTCTGATAGAAGTCACGGTTTCTCTCAACGAGCCATCTGCCGTCTGCAGAAGCTGGAGACCAGAAAGAGAATCCAGCTCCGGGACCTGCATTGAGGGCGGATTGGACCATTCTCATGATCATTTCACGGTCGATTTCGGCTTGGATCTCATACGACATTGTGTTTGTGATCTCAGCATCGATATCGATACCATTCATGTTCTTAAGGTCTTGCTCTAATTCAACGGACCAGCGTGCGCCAAGTCTACGAGTACCAGCTTCAACAGCTGTCTTTTCGAACTTGACTTCAACCTGTGGAATGTTACCAGTGATTTCAAACGCAGACAAGATTTGGGCAACGCCTCTATCTTGATTTGCGAATGTCCAGGCACCAGTTGCACCAGAGAGTCTTCCAGAGGAAGCACCGGTGAAACGAGTGTCAAGATATTGGTAACCTAATTCGCCGGTTGGACTGCTGGAAGCAGAGTACCCGTCGTATAAGCCATTGGGGGAAGCCCCCATCCCTTGACCGGGAGGTGTACCTGCACCGCCAAACTGTGTATTGAGGCCATCAGTACCAGTGCCAAGGCCTTGGGATTGATAACCATAACGAAGTGCGAATGCAAGACCAACAGGTCCAGACATAGGTTGAACGCCAACGATTTCGTTGGAGATAAGCTCAGGGAATGTACGACGAATCATCGGAATGAGGATTTTCGGAAGACGAGAATCACCAGTAGCGTAGTTATCGCCGCTGTTAATGGAGCCAGTACCTGGATTATACATCTGGTTGCTGCCTGCATTACCGAACGCACCACCTGAACCGGCGGTGTTTGATTCAAAACAGTAGGCTTCTTGGTTTTCAAGAAGAATTGCTGTATTAAGTCTGGTGTTTTCATTTCCGATAGCCTTAACCGATGGCGATGAATAATCAAGAACTGGAGCCCACTTTTCAAGTAATGCTTCAGCTCTGTCTTTATTAACGAATGATTGTGTAGGACGTATTTTCATGTTTTGCTTTTCCTTTTTTCTAACTCAGGTCATATATAGACCTCATTGTTCAGGGTGAAATTTTTATAGAATATTATTTATTTATATTTGTTAAGTTCTTCGATATACGGATTATATGTTTGTGTAATATGATCTGAGGCTGCCTCTCTCAGAATAGGCACATCTGCTTTAACTGTTCTTTTGCTAAATGCTTCTTCTTTTATAATATTTAACCTATCTGTTTCTTTGTTGTTGAATAGTCTAAGTGTATAATCAAAATTTTCTTCAATAAACTTAGGCGACTTGTCACCTAATACACGTAGGATATACTCTTTCTTCCTATCAGATAGTCCAGATGTCTTAGACTCGAGAATAAGTGCTGACTTAGTCTTAAGATATGACTCCTTTATGAGATTATTTTCTTTTAATAAGGTATTAACTTGAGTGGTTAGTGCATCAATTTGCTTTTTTCCATCTATAACTGCATCTTGTACCGACTCGCTCATGAGAGCAGAATCAACAGCTAAGGCTTTACGTAGATTACTAAGAACTGTTATAGCTGTTTTATTTTTTGTAGCTTGACTAATAGCTTCTACGGGGATAGCTTCATTGAGGAACTCTTCTAAGTAGTTAGAAATTGATTCAACTAGTGTCTCTTTAAAGTTACTAGCCTCTATATTAAGCGATCTCTCATATCGCTTAACTACTTTAGTTAATTTATTAGCGTTATCTCTATCGATTGCCTCTACTACTCTTTTTAATTTTGTAGTGTGATCTTTATCAATTGCAGTTATGAGTTGCTGTAACTTCTTTGCATATAATTCATCTTGCTGCTCGAGTGCTGATTCAACATTAAGACTGAGCTTTTGAGTAAATGCTGTTTCGATAGCTTGAAGTGACTCCTCTGTTAGGACTTGCTTTGCTTCATCTGTAATTAGTGTTGATACGTTCATATTAAAAAAGGGGTTCGTTAAGTGAGGAGGAAATTCTTGTTTCAATTTTATCTTGTATTACTCGCTCTAAATATTTATGCGCTAAAGCATAATTTTCAGCATAAATTACATTTATAAAGTTTACAATATCTGCTGACTCTTGTATATATTTATGCCTGGTTCTAGGCTTCTTCTGATGTCTTAGGGCTGCCATACTATTATTTATAGAAAAGGTATTATTTTTTAATAAGTACTCTATAACTTATACTAGATATAGAATATTTTTTATTAAATTATTAGAAGTTAGAAATTACTTATAAACTTAAGAATATGTTGACGTAAAAATTCATCAATATTTTTCTTTGGTAAATTTTTTATACGCTTTTCAAAATTTTCATATACTTCTTCAAACTTACCGTTCTCTGCAACTATCCATTGTTTAGATTCCAGAATACCGTTAACAAATGCTTTCGGATATGATGGATCCGCTACACAGTCAACTGCAACTAGCTTTAAATTTCTAACTACATTATGACTGGATCCCTCTTCGAGAGTACCCAAGGCTCGTGAGGACATACCTACTTTAACACCATCGTTAATAAGGGATTTAACTATTAATCCGCATGGTGTAGATAGAACCTTTGACTTACCAAAAAATACATTATTATCTTCGTAGAGCTCTGTAACCATGTGACAGGCTCTCTCCAGATCAACATCTGCTGACGTTGGGTGATTGAGTTCGCCCATAGCTCTACCCGGTATAACCATTTCTTCGTTATATCGCTGTACCTCTCTTCTTAGCTCATCGATGGGGTACATTCTTTTATTTTTATTAACCCCCTCCGCCATCATATAGGGTCCTTTAATAAATAGTGTAGAAGGTGTATTTAAATTTGACTCCTCTACAACGTATTCAAATTGATCATTTAGGTCGGGTCTTTCTACTAATAGGTTGAGCTTAAGTGCCATAAGTATATTTATTAAAGAGGGTTAAATTACTCTATTATTTTAAGTCTTTCTCTGTAATTATTAAGAACTGCAAATCACGTGTTTTACAAAATTTCGTTGCTGCCTGCCACTTAGCTTGATTTCGAGTATACATAGATTGCTCATATACTAAATGCTGCTGTTTTTTATACTTCGTAGTAGGTGGTACAGTTTGGCTTGAGGGTTTAATTTCAATTAAATATTTTTTAACTAGTTCGCCTTCCTGTATAGCAACGAAATTATCTACATAGTATTTATGAACTCTTCCATCTAAGGGTGAGATATATGGAATTACTACATTTTCACTTCCCCACGCTATTATATTAGGGTTATTGTCACAAAATCGCATAAACTTAAGCTCTAAACCTGATCTATAGATTGCATTGGAACCTAAAAATTTCTTTTTGTTAGTTGGAGTAAATATACCCTGTCTATATTTAGAGCTCATTCTAATTCGTTATAATAAATTGTTTCACCATGTCTAAATATATGTGAGGTATTAGATTGACGCTTCACTACATATTTATCGTTACGTTTTAATTTTGTTAATGTTGGTTGTGAGAATTTAGTCTCAGTTAGAAATTCTCGTTCATTTTTATATTTGTATGTACCTAAATGTGATGTAATCCATAAATTTTCTTTTATCTTCAGGATACAAAAAACATAGGTGGATCCGCGTCACCGAAGCCTGCTGAAGCACCAGTTAAGAGCATTTGCTCTAATTCTTTTTTCTCAGCAAGACCTTCTCCAAGTATATCAAGATTAAGAGAGCCGCCACCAAGCAAAGAAACGCCAGAGAATCTACCTCTCGCTCTACCTATGGTTATTTTAGTAAGAGCTGTTGCGTATTCATATACCCACATTTCCTTTACTAGATCCCTTATAGGTCTTTCTATATAACACGCTAGTACACCGTAAAATCTACTTGTCCCTGGTTGAGGAAACATTTGTAAATATTGCGTTCTCTCATCAAACATAATATCACGCTTAATAGCTAGAAGTTTTTCTCTAGTTTCCTGCCATTCTTTAAGCGCGTACCAGGATACTAAATCAAACCCGTAATTGCCGAGAGCATAACTAAAATATGTTTGCTGAGCTAGTGTTTGCTCTAGTGTAAATAAAGTATTAATTCCTTCATTAGAACCCTCTTCAAAACTAGCTATTGATATGACCTTACGGTAGTCCATAATATCATAATCAAATACGTTAGAGTATTCAGTTGCTGTAGTGTTCTGACCCTGCAGTGAAATGCTTCTACTAATAGAGGGTCTGAAGTTTGCTGTTAGAGAGTTGTTAAAGGATGTGATATTTCTAAACAGAGTTGTATCTACAATTTCTAGTTGAGGTACACCATCTGGAAAAACACTAGACAGAGCAGAGGATGATGTAAATATAGATGAGCTTAACGCAGATGTACTAATATAAACTGTTTGAGGGTTATCAATAGTAAAGTCTGGACCAGGTACTACAGGTGTATTAGCTACTTTTTGTATACTTGTAGCATTAGTCTTTGCAATAGTAAACAACTGATCTAATCTAATGCCTTTATTTCTTTCATATATTGCTGAATCAAAGACTAAAAACTCTTTTGTATAACCTGCAAATTTAGAGAAATATTCAACAGCAATCTGTATATTTTGAAATAAATTGTCAGAATGTACCTCTAGACTAATTACCGGATAGCCGAGGGATCTTTTTATTCTTTCTGCTAAGTCTCCAAATGTATCTAGCCTGCTATTTAGATTGGTAGTTTGAAAGGCAGAAACCGGCAAAACTTCACACGCTAGGGACATATCTTTATTTATTCATTATACTGCCGGCTCAGGTGATTCCGGTTGCGCTGCGGCGTCATCTGCCGGTACCTCAGCTGGTGTATCTGTTGAGGCTTCACCGCCGCCAAATTCTGGCGGTGCACCTCCGCTACCACCACCACCTCCACCACCCATAGCATCAGTAGCCTCACCACCAGCCGCACCAGTCCCTAGGTCACTAGCGATTATAGCTTCCTTCCACGCCGGTCCGCTGCTAGCTATTTGTTGTAGTTCCCACTGTAACTCTGAATCCTTACGTAAAAACTCTCTATTAGCAAGAATATCTGTATCTTTCCACCCTAAATATTTCTTTTGAGCAAAAGTATTAGAGATGAATTCACTATTTGATATACTGGTATAATTCTGCGATTTCATTTCAAATTTTTGATTTTCACGCAATTCGTAGAAATTAGTAGGTGGATTAAACATTAACTCTAAATTTTGCTCTTTAATATCCAGCTTATCCCAGATGCCTTTGAGCTTAAGGTGTGTTATGAAGCCTCTTCTTAACCCCGTAGCAAAGCGTTGTTGTAAACGCATTATAAATCTAGCGAATTTTAATTCCTCTCTTAATATTTCTGAACCATCTTTAAAGGTATCCGTAGGATCTAGGCGATTGGTGGGTACCTTAAGTGCTCTATATAATTTTTTAGTAAAATACATTAAATCAGATAGTTCACCTAAGTTTTGACCACCTGCTAGCTGACTCACACTTGACCCTTCTGAACCTGCTCTTTTTGGAAACCAGAAAGCATCAAGCATAGACTGTGGGTTAAATTTCTTTACTACATCGTTTTGATCTATATCAAAAGTTTTTGACGACCAGTAATTACTTATAAGCTTTTTAAGATAGGCTTCTGCTTTAGGTGCAGCCATATTACCTACATCAACGTTAAAAACTAATCTTTCCGGAGCTCTTACTAATCTATAAATTACGATTGCATCTTCAATTAAGGAAAGCTGTCTATATGGTCTACGAGCATTTTCTAAGTATGGTAAAACCATAGTCTTACTTTCATTCATAACACCAGAATTAACATATACTACTTGATTTTCATCGAGTGGAATATACTCTGTTTTTTCTACTTTATCTGGTTTACTTGGATCAAATACTGGTTTTTTATAAATAAATCCCTTTACTATCAAATTCTGTATATTTGCATATACAGGATCTATTAATTGACACGGTAGGTTAACCACACCCAAAATACCATCTTCAGTATAATCCTTGTGTATTATTAATTCAAAAAATACCTCCCCTTCTACTAATAGTTGTCTAAAGTATTGCCACCCTCTATTCTTAAGATCAAAATAATTTACGTACTTATTAAATTCTTCGTCAATCATCTTTTTTTCCGTAGAGGTAAAATCTACATCCCTATATATGAGATTCACATCGTTGCCGTTATCATCAGTATTAATTATTTCATCGCATATTTCATCTAGAGCTTCTGCTACATCAGAATAGGCTGCTATAATCATATAGTCACGTAATCTAGCACCTTTATTCTCTTGAATATTAGCATACATCACCTGACCAAACGATGTGTCTTTATCCATTGAGCCAATAGGCATATTATTATATTCATTAGATAAAGATATAGATTGCTTTGCAAGAGCCTCTGATCTACGTAAGCCTGTATCTGAGAATATTTTATATTTGGGATTTAATGCATCATTATTAGGATCAACAATATTAGAATATGGCAGCCTATTCTGAATATACGACATTAAGTTCCTACCAAACGTAGAGGACTTTCCATCGTTTTGCTGATATTTCTGATTTTGAGATGGAGTGGTATCTGCCATTTGTCTTATTATTTAATCAAGGTCTTACGAAAGTAAAGTTATTTATACTTGAAGAGCTAACCCACCCAGCAGGATTACTTATTATAATATTAAAGTTACCCGAACCTGATAATGTTGATAGGTTAAGAGTCATTATGTTGTTATCTATGATATTGTAATACTCCGAGCTTATAAAACTACCTGATACAGCTCCTGTGTAGGTTGAGTTTACGCTACAGAGTTTATTTGTAAAGGTATTATTACCACACAGTAGTACTGTATTAGTATATGATAGACTTGTACCGTGTAATACAAAATTATTTAAACCAGTAGTAGATGTATTAAGTGTATGGTTAGAATAGATAGGATATAAATTACCGCTATTATTATAGTAAGCGTTTGTTAAGCTGGGTATAGCAGATATAGTTATGGTATTTGTAACTCCAGATAGAGTATCTGTGAATGCAGAATAATTACTATCATCTATAATAATTTTTGAACTAGCTATAAAATTCGCATCAATAAAATAAATCTGAGACGCAAGAGTATTTTTATTTTTAAATAACCAACCTTTAATTGTAAACGAAGTATCTGCAGCTATACGTATTTTATCACTCGATGCTAGCTCAGTAGGCTCTGTGAGAGAGATACTTCCATTCCATAATACCTCTGAGCGAATCTCTACTGTTTGATTGGGTATATCTGATGGTTCTTTCCATGATAGAATTATATATGGATTGCTGTGTGGTATAAAGTTAGATAATATCTGATCAAGATCTTGCATATATCTAGTAAGAATAGACATTGATACCTCTATATTAATAGGTATAGGCATCTTAATCTCCGACCTACTAGTGCCTATTTGACCATAAACCTTATCTAGCTTATTAAAAACGCGGGATTGATCTCTTGTAATACCTGTTATATTTACCGCTACTACAGGAAGTGTTAGATTCTGTGCCTTGTTAACAATATCATACATTACCCTCTGCTTAGGAGCAAGAACATATCGTACTTCGATTATTTCCTTTGCGTTTCTGTCTTTATCATACCTTTTAATAATAACATCATCAAAAGCACAAAGAAATTGAGTAAGTAGATCCTTTATCTCAAAATTAAAATTATAATCTTTCACTTATATATTTAGTCTACATGAATCTATCTAAAAAATATTTAGGTATTTTGGATTTATTCTTAATAAGACACTCTATAATACCTGCATCTAATATATATGTAGTACAATAATCCTTATGTGACCTTACGCCCCTACCACACGCTTGAATAAGGTTACTTAGCATTTTATTTGTATACCAATTAAAATTAATCTTCATCATACGCTCGACTCGCTTATCAGTAGTAGGTAAGTATGGTGCTTTAATGATAATCTGAAACCTTGCTAAACTACCCTTTAGGTCTACACCGTGAGACATAGAGGGTGATGCTAATACGGTAGGCTTATCGCTATTGTAATGAATATCAAGTATTTCTTCATTTGAAACTCCTGGCTCTCTAAAGAGAATTCTTTCATTATGTATATGCTCTTGAATATATTTTGTAATAAAATTACTCTGTGTGTGTATGATACCTTTTTCCTCCCCATGTAACTTAAGTATACTATTAATTTGTTTTACTATATTAGGTAAATTTGACTTAAGGTTTGCAAAATTTAATTTTGTTTTAGTATTAGCGTATATAGGTGCCTTACTATAATCAAACGTTGAGTCAACTTCTATGTATTTAAACTTTGATATTCCTAACGTTTTACAAAACGTTGCAGGGTCAATAATTGTTGCAGACATTAAGATAATTTTATCTGCATAATCAAAAATAGACTTTGATAGCCTATCAACTTTAAGGGGAGTAAAGCTAATACCCTTTTCTTCTCTTTCAAAAAGATACTCGCTATCTGACCAAGTATCAATCATGGTACTGATTTTAGAGTATAACTTTTGAAGTATATTAAGTTCAAGCTTTTTATCATTAACAAAGCTTGTTACTTTTTTCTGAGAGTTAATAATATCTTTAATTTCATCTATACGCTCATATAAATCGACTTTCATTACACTCAGCCACTTACCAACCTTATTATAATCATTACCACTAGGAAATGGTTTGATTATTACATTATATTTCTTTAGAACCTCAAAATTAATATGACAAGAAAACTCTCTAACTAGCTGATCTTCTAGCTCTGATGCCTCATCACACACAATATATTCACGTCGCTTTATCGTTTCAGGTAAATTAAAGAACATATTATAGTTCAGTGCTGCAAACTTAGATGTTGCAGCAATATTACGAGCGGTATAATATGGACACGAATTTGCAGTCCAGCACTGTTCTTTAAGTTTAGATAAATGTATACACGGAGCATATTCAACAGAGAAATTACTATCATGAGTACACTGATAGTTAGATTTACCTTTAATAACCTTAACATCATCGAATAGCTCCTTGTATTGATCTTGAAGAGCTTTTGTTATAGTAAGCGCAAAAAGACTATGAGGTTCTTCTTCCTTAGATTCACTTAAGTATGTATAATTTCCACCTGTATCGCGTTTATATATTTGATACGTATCGACTAAATCTTTATACTCAGTACTACAATTTTTTGAGGCATTACTTAGCGTTTTAGATATAAAAGACTTACCAGACCCTGTCGGTGCGCTGCAAACTACAAACTTATAACCACTTTTAAACGCATTATCTATATCAGTTAATAGGCTAACTTGCTGCTTGCTTGGATTAAAGTTATCAGGAAAGTTACTAACGAGGGATACCGCGGACATATAATATATTATACATAAGTTCCTTTAAGTTATAGAGACTATTTCAACTTCATTATCATACATTTTATTAGGTAATGCAGGTTTAATATTTTTTAATATAGTCATTGTGTCGGGTTGATTATTACACAATGATGTAAGCCTGTAATTTAGTGTACACCCTCTCTCTTTATTATAGTTAATATTAAAAGGGTACGGCAACTCTAATACTTTAATAATATTTTTATCATTTTCTAAATGCAGTCTGATAAAGTATTGCTTTATAACAAATAGCTTAAGCTTGCCTGTCTTAATTACTCTATTGTTAATTTTTATTGCAATCTTGGATTGTAATAATTGCTGAAATATTTTATCGTAAGTTTGTATATTCATGAATTCATGTAGTTAAGCTTTTGTGATCCAGTTAAGGGTAGAACTTCATCGTTGAAGTATTCCCAAAATTCATCTGTAGCCGGTATAGTCTTTATAACATCAACTTCATCAGCTGAAATTACTCTAAAGTCTTGCATTAATATATCCCAAACTACACACGCATTTTCTTTCGCTTCATTAAACTGTTTCTTACCTGCAGGTGGGTTATAGTTAAGAACAATGCGACCGTTTGTTGAACTAAGTAGTGTATATGATTTTGTACATAATATTCTCCTAGTTGGTGGTCTGCCAGGTGCAGGAGATCTTCTTACAAATCGTAGATCTAATACATTCTGTAAGAGAAGACTCTCAAGTGTTGGTCTCGCTACTAACATTCTTCTTTGGTTTACATATACCGAACACTTTACTCTCGTTTAGAAAAACCCCGCCTCTAATTCTGCCGTGACCGCTTACATCAAGGTTGGATACAGTTATACCCAGGGTATTAGGGAATACAACAATATCACCAACACTTGTATATTGCGCTCTTGGGCCTACTAAGATAACCTTTGCTTTTCTCCACGCTTTAGTCAGAACGTTTGTAGGTATATAAATACCATTTCTAACAATACCATCACCATCTGTGGTAGTATCGATATACTCTACAAGAATTATATCATCAAATATAAAAGACAGTTCTAGGTCTTCTAACCCGAAGTCTCCTTCAGAATGAGAAGATAGATCAATCAAGCTTCTCATAGGTTCTAACTTATCAATACTTACTGGGGGCATATGTTTATGTATGTAGGTCTTTTTGTAATGCAAGGTATATATTGACCTCGCGCTTAGAAATATGTTTATTAATAGCAAATAACCCTATATTTACATCTTCAACTTCCTTCTTTTCATTATTTTTTTTAATGTACTGAATTTTTTGGAAGGATCTCCGTGGAGTTAAATTGAAGTAAAACTTATAAGCATCAGCTTTATCTTCAAATAAAGACGTAAATTTATTAAATGTCTCATTGACAAATATAGCTTTATTTCTATCCGAAAAGCTTAACCATCTATTGAGAAGAAAGGGTATAAACGATTGATTGCCGTCATGATCTAGCTCAGTTATAGTATTTTGATTTTTATAAAAAAATACTGATCTTAATAAATCAAAAAACGTCATACAATTACTTTTGTAGTTGCGATTTGCATATCGGATACTGATTCTTTAAAGAACTCATTTACATCATTCATAAATGATGTAACTTGATCGTTATTTAGTTTTGAGCTATAAGCAAACCCCGGAGCCTTTAAGCCAGCACTAACATTAATACCCGTATGACCAATAGCAATACCTTCTTTAGAATATGTAATAGAAACGCTAACCTTACCAACATCTCGCTGTGTCTTATCTGAACCGATAAATTTATCATGCACCATCAGATCATCTCCTCTCATCTCAATAGGCTTATTGATATATCTTGAAAGGATATTAGCAATCCCAGTATTAAAATATCGCTGAAAAGCAACAGCGCCTAGAGCGCAGAGATTAGGAATCTCCCAACAGAAGTTAATTGCATCATCACTGTAAATATAATCTTTCGATAACGAGTCTTCAAGATCAATTAGGTTATCACTTACAAACATTGACGCTCTAAATGATACAATATTACCATAAGGTGATACTGTCTTTTTAAAAAATTCATATGCAAAACGCTTGTGAATTAAGCTACCGTCATAAATTGGTTGGTCTATAATCATAACTAATTATATACTAGTTCGATTATTTTTCAACCTTATATTCATATACTTAATTGAATATTATAAAAGTATCTTTAATAATATTTTATTGCAATATACATTGTAGTTTATATATAATATATATGCATTGTAATGAAAATTGTACTAAGATTTTAGCTGAAGATAATATTGTTAATGGTTGGGATGGATTGTTATTTAATCAGTTTAAAAGTTTAACACAAAATCTTAATAATATGTCTATTCTCGATATAGGAGCTAATATAGGTAGCTTCACACTCGTAGCCGCTCAGTACAAAAATGTAAAAAGAATCTTTGCTATAGAGCCAAGCAATAGTAACTTTGAGAGATTAAAGCATAATGCATCTTATTCAGTTGAGCATAACAAGATTAAATTAATTAATAGTGCAATATCTAATAAAAATGAAAAACATAATATTTTTTGCGGTAACGGTACTTGTGAAACGTATAATATTTTAGGAGATAGATTTACTAATGAACATGTACTACAAGAAGTCAATTGTATAACTCTAGATGATTTATCTAAAAAATTAGATCAGACTTTTGATATAATAAAAATTGATGTAGAGGGAGCAGAATGTTTAGTACTTGAAGGAGGTATTAATACCATACAAAAAAGTAAATATGTGTTTTTAGAGATTCATGGTGAGCAATCAAATAATTTTAGAACTGTATTAGATATATGCAATAATAATAATTGGACTGCACTCTGTCTAAAACATTTACATAAAATTAATACTTCTTTACCTTTAATAGATTATTGCTACCAGGTTGTTATTATACCTAATTAGTTATAACATTTAAAATATTCATATTACTTGTTATAAAAAGCGTCTCCTTCTACCTGTTTAATAAATTTATACCCATGCTTTATTAGAATATCATCCACAGGAGCTCTATCGTAATTCACTTCAACTCCTAAAAGTCCAATATCAACTGAAGAGAAGTCAATACTTTGTAATATTGAAATTTCTGAACCTTCTGTATCAATCGATAGATAGTCAATTCTAGATATATTGTTCTTTTTGAGAATTTCTCCAAAAGGAACACACTTTACTTTTACAACGCTCGCGGTGCCACCGTACTTTTTATACTCTTCCATTACACGTTCTCTGTGCTGCGGTTCGTATTTATCAAGTACACCACTCAGCATATTTGCAGGCCAATCACCCTCAATAGAGAAAAAATCTACCTCTGCTTCTATATCTCCAACAGCAACATTCAGACACGTGCTTTTACGATCTCTTGAAAGTTTCTCGAACATTGTTGGGTGAGGTTCTATACAAATACCTCTCCATCCAAGTTCACGTTCTAAATAATACGAGTTTGACCATGAAGTTCCATCGTTTGCTCCTATTTCTACAAAAAATAAATTACGCGCTTCCGCAAAATGGTTAACAACAAACCTTGTCTGTCGTGGGCAATCCAGCGTATTATCATCATAATTAAGCATATAGTTATTAATCGTTAAGTTGGCTAAAAATCCAGTTATATGTTTTTTCTATACCATCCTTTAGAAGAAGTGTTGGAGACCAATTAAGTTTCTCTCTTATGAGTCTGTTGTCAGAATTGCGACCACGAACACCTAATGGTCCGGTTATATGCTTTTTAGTAAGATTTTTTTTAGCTATTTCGCAAGCAATATCGGCTAGTTTGTTTATTGTAACCATTTCATCTGAGCCAATATTTATAGGTCCTGTAAAGTCGGAATTCATTAGACGTCTGACAGCCTCGATACATTCATCGATGAAAAGAAAGCTTCTTGTTTGTTCTCCATCTCCCCAAATTTCAATCTCATCTCCGTCTTTAGCCTGCGCAACTTTTCTGCAAATTGCTGCAGGAGACTTTTCTTTACCGTTGTTCCAAGAGCCAAGTGGTCCAAAAATATTATGAAATCTCGCAATACGTACATTTAAGTTATAGTTGCGTTTATAGGCTAAAAATAATCTTTCACTAAAGAGTTTTTCCCACCCATACTCACTATCTGGATTCGCTGGATAAGCAGATTCTTCTGAACAGTCGGGATTGTTTGGATCCAGTTGATTGTGTTCTGGATACATACAGGCAGATGAAGAATAAAAGAGCTTCTGTACTCTATATCTTACTGCTGCATTAGCAACATTAAGATTAATAATAGCAGAATTATGCATTACATTTGCATCATTTTCTCCAGAGAAAATATATCCTGCTCCACCCATATCAGCTGCTAGTTGATATACTTCATCAAAGCCGTTATCTGATAAAGTTAGTTGAAACGGATTATAAAATATGCTATTTATAAAGTTAATTTCTTTCAGATCTCCTATTATAAAATTATCTGCGTTTGATTTTTCTTGATACTCTGGATATTTTAAATCAACGCCACGGACCCAATATCCTTCAGATTTAAGTCTGTTAACTAAATGATTTCCAATAAATCCTCCTGCTCCTAATACTAATGCTGTTTTCATAAT
>Ga0181358_1000139_pt1 | contig 31220 bp, 27 predicted proteins | sample Fa13VDMM110SD_FD_130096 | JGI IMG/M metagenome (GOLD analysis project Ga0181358, IMG submission 130096) | Freshwater viral communities from Lake Michigan, USA - Fa13.VD.MM110.S.D | ecosystem: Environmental > Aquatic > Freshwater > Lake | place: USA: Michigan | collected 2013-09-24 | reverse complement strand
ATTTAAAAATAAAAGAAGAGCAGAGAAATTTGCTGCAGGTTCTTGGAAACAAGGAGAAGACAAAAAAGAAGCAATGAAAAATTTTAAAAATAAAGATAAATAATATGAAATTAGATTTAGGTAGAATTCAAAAAGCTATTGCTGGCAAAAAAAAGAAAGCAAAAGAAGTTATTCCTTATGAAAGAAAATCATCAATGCCAAGTAAAATAGCAAAAGGCCCTTCAAAAGAACAAACAGAAGAAGGTTATGCTACTATCAAAAGGGTAGGTAGAGAAATGCGAGATAAATTTGAAGGAACGCAAGAATTTGGTGACGATTATGAAAAGCTTGATTTAAGATTATCAGGAGTAGGTGTAAATAAATCTGATATAGAGAATCCAAAAAAAATGCGCTATTTCACAAGCAAGTCTGGTGATGAACAAGTAACTAGATACCCTAATACTGAAGCTTTAAAAGTAACACGAAAAAATGAAATTACTGGTAAGCCAGAAGCTTTTGTTGAGAGCGTTAATGAAAGAAAAGAAAGAGTAAATCAACAAGAAAAAGCTAGATTATTAGACATGATAAAAAAAGCTAAAAATCAAAAGCCTATAGAACCAACAAGATATATGTCAGATGAAAATGTTTCAAGATTAGCAGAAGCTCTTAAGAAGAAAAATAACAAATAATATGAAAGTAAACATGAATAGAATGCAAGGAGCAATTGCATCAAAGAAAAGCAAGAAATCTGATGGCAAGAAGTTTCCTGATGTAAACAAAGATGGCAAGGTTACTATGAAAGATGTTTTAATAGCTAAAGGAGTAATACCTAATAAAAAGAAATAATATGCAACAAAATCCAAAGAAGAAAAGAGTAGGCGAAATGGGTAGACCAGATAATAGTGCTGCTTTTAATAAAGCAATGCAAGAAGAATGGGAATCTAGACCTAAAGGCGCTGTTGGCAAAACTAAGCCAGAAACAAGAGCTGAAGCTGAAGCTAGAGAAATGGGTAAAAGCAAAGAATACCCTATTAAGCCGACAATTAACGACCCAAGAAAGCCTCGCTTAATGAATGCAATTGATAGAGCTAAGATTAAGCTAAAAAATATGTATTAAGATGGCAAAACTTAAAACTGCTGGAGGTAGCGTAAAATTATCATTTGGAAAAAGAAAAGAAGGCGCTGCAAAGAAGACTTATAACAAGCATGTAGGCAAACCTAAACAATATAGAGGACAAGGAAGATGAGTACTGCAACAAAAACAAAACCAGCATTATGGTCAGGTATTGTATCTAGAGTTAAATCTGGAAGCAAAGGTGGTAACCCAGGTCAGTGGAGTGCAAGAAAAGCACAACTTGCTGTTGGATTATACAAAAAGGCAGGTGGTGGATATAGAGGTGCTAAATCAAGTAGTAATTCATTATCTAAATGGGGTAAACAAAAATGGAAGACTTCATCAGGTAAGCCATCAGAGGGGAAAAGAAGATACCTTCCTGAAGCTGCATGGAAAGCATTAAGTCCTTCTCAAAGAGCATCTACCAATAGAGCTAAGGCAGAAGGTAATAGTAAAGGAAAACAATTTGTAAAGCAACCAAATGCCGTTGCCGCAATCGCTAAAAAATATAGATAATGATAGAGTATAGAGGAGAAAAATTTGCTGGGTACAATAAACCTAAAAATGCTACCGACGGAACGCATAAAAAGGTTGTACTTGCTAAAGAAGGCGATAAAGTTCGTATCGTAAGATTTGGAGCTAAAGGCTACTCCTCTAATTATTCTCCTGAAGCTAGAAAAAACTATAGAAGCCGTCATGCAAAATCTGCAAATGCATCTAAACTAACTGCAGGATGGTGGGCTTATCATCATCTATGGTCTAAAAGTTCTCAAGTATACCGCTCTGGTAGAACATCTGGAAAAGGAGAACGATTTAAATAGGATACAAATACGAATATCTGCGTATATTTGCGAATAACCAAAGCAAATGAAAGAACTCTACAACAAAATTAGGCCTGTTGGCAATCGCGTCATAGTATTAGTTGACGTTGATGAAAAAGAAACACACTCATTTACAAAAGAAGACGGAACTAAAGGGCAACTTTACATGGCTAACGAGTATTCATGGGATAGCCGTGTCACTAATTTCACCCAAGGAGTCTTATTAACTGATTACAAAAACTTAAAAGCAGGAACACATGTACTGGCACACCACAATAGCATGCGTGAGGAGTCTGAACTTACAGACAAACGTATCCCACACGGTTACAAACTCTTTTCTGTTGAAGGGATATTCGTATACTTTGGCGTAATTGAAGGAAAATTAATTCCAATAGACGGATTTATGCTCGCAGAAAGGATATATGTAGAGCAATCTAGCGTATTTGAGTCGGAAAAAGTAAAAATACCCAACAAATTAAGGATTTTAGCAAAGCCTGACTCAATAACTGACTTTGAAGTAGGTGATATTGCTATAACATACATACATTCTGACTACGAGATGACTCATAACGTCAATGGTGTTGTTGAAACTGCGATAAGACTTAGGTATTCCGATTGTTTAGCAAAAGAAATCGTATGACCGATAAAGAAAAATTAAAAATATACGAACAAGATGGTATCGTAGGTGCTTACTACGCTTTGAATAGAAAGCTTAATGAGATTACAACCATGCTTAATAAAACTGACTTATCTCAAATAGAACTATCTGATAAAAATGATGGCACTATGGAGCGTGTTATGAAGTTTTTTAATAGCGTAGGGGATATAAATGACGTGATGAAGAAGTTAAAGCTTGATAATGCCCTTACTGGAGATGAAGAGAAAGATAAGGCTAGGACAAAACCTTTAATTGAACAATTAGTACGATGAACGTAGCCTATATCACAAAGGATTCATCTAAAGAAGAGATATACGAAGCTTATCTAGAGTCTCAGAAAAGACTAAAGGCTACTGTATTTTATAAGAAAGAAATACAAGATAAGGTTGCAGAAGTTAGAAAAGAAAAGAATAAGAAGTACAATGAGCTTAGATACCAAGTTCTTAAAAGAGACCAAAAAATATTTAGGTTAAATCAACATATAATGAACCTTCAAAGGTTTGCTGTTAACGAAAGGTCAAAGGCTAAAAAGAAAGGTATTCAAGAAGGAAGAGATAAGATAAGGGTTAGAGATTATTCTGTTATTAAAATGTACGAGTTCTTGATTCAGACTGAACAAGTGTCAGTCATACTTGGAATGAAGCTTAGCTATTGTGCTTTTATCTTATGGGCAGGCAGATATAACTTCTTTACGATTCAAGATTTTAAAAGAGATGTACCTAAAAGTTTAGTTACATTTCATAATATTATAACATATTTCACTAAAAAAAATATGATTACAGGTATAAATACTGAACAAGGAAGAAGGCAATACGCATTGACAGGAACAGGAGTTGATATGTTTAATAAAATAGATAAGTTTACTAAAAAACACTTTAATGAATAATATAGTAGAAGTATATGGTATAAAATATAAACTTCCTGAAATGCCTGAAAGTTCTCTAATAGAAAACTTTGAGTTAAATAAGGAAGACCAAAAGTTCTACAAGATAGAAATACCTGATTACTTTGATGAGCTTGAGTTTGATGAAGATGGCAATCCGATATACTCTGACGAACAAAAAGATTTTGTTATACAAGAGTGGACTAGGATTAATAAAGGGTATTGGTATTACAATGACGGAGAGCCTACCTACTTAAACGGATTACATTATTTCTACTTAAACTACTGGACGCTAGAGGATGGTACTAACCCAGACTATAGAGATGTAGATAGAAGATACTTTTACTTTCAAGAACATGCAGAATCATTGCCATACTGTTTTGGTATAGTAAGGATTAAGAAGCGTCGTGAGGGAGCTACATCACAAGCTACTGCATACCTAGTATGGAAGTCAATAACAAAGCGTAAGTCATTCTGTGGTATCATATCAAAGACAGGAAAGGATGCTAGCGACGCATTCGTATATATGGTAATGAATGGGTATAGGAATCTTCCTATATTTTTAAAGCCTAGAGCAGAGGACGAAGAGACTAAAACTGAACTCGTATTTAAGAAAAAGAAAGATAAGAAGAAAGCCAAGAGCAGAGAAAAAGGTAAAATATTTGATGACGACATTGGTCTTGAGTCAAAGATTAACTTTAAGAATACGGCTCTTAACTCATATGATTCTGGTCGTGTTACCGCCCTATTGATGTACGAGGCTGGTAAGTGGCCTAAAGATGTATCTGTTAACCAATATTGGCCTATTGTTAAAAAGACAATGGGTCGTGGTGCTATTAAGGTTGGATTCTGTCTTATACCTTCTACTGCCAATGATGCTAAGTCAGGAGGAGAACCGTACAAGAATCTGTACGATTCCTCTAATCATTTTGAAACACCAATGACTGCATCAGGGCTATATAGATACTTCTGTCCTGCTTATGATGGGTACGAAGGATTTATAGATGAGTACGGAAAGTCTATAATAGATGCACCTACTGATAAGCAAAAGAAGTTTATATACGAGAAGTTTGGAATTAAAATTGAAATGGGTAGCAAAGAATACCTTATTAACCAAAGAAAACTAATCACAGACAAGCAACAGTTATCAGAGGAAGTCCGTATGAATCCATTTGATGAAAATGAGGCTTTTATGATTGACTCTAAGAAATGCTACTTTAATGCTGAAAAGATATACAACCAAATAGATTTCCTTAAAGAAGAAAAAGTTCCAATGAGAAGAGTAAGGCTTTTTTGGAAAGATGCTAGGACTGTAGACTGGGCGGATGATAAAGAAGGCAGCTGGTTAGTACACAAGTTTCCTGCTGATGATATAAAGAATAAGACTATTGAAGTAAATGGCGTTAAAATGCCAGCAAATAACCATATCTACTCTAGCGGTATTGACCCATTTAAGTCATCTGTTATTAGTGGTAAAGGTTCTATGGGTACTTGTTATATATTTGAAATGCTTAATATTAAAGACCCAGCAAATACAGGAATGCCTGTTGCTGAATATGTTGGCAGACCAAGGCTTAAGAGTTTATTTCATGATGAAATGCTAAAAGCATCTGTATTCTATGGATACAAGGCTTGTTATGAGAATGACGTAGGTGATGACTTTGTTGACTATTTTCAGAATAAAGGATTCAAGGGATACCTTTTAAGAACACCTCAAGTAGCTGTAGATAGACATAAAAGAAGACAGGGTAATGTAAAATACGGAGTTGCGTCTGGAGATGCTTTTGCTTTAGCTAGGCAATTAGATACTTGTATATCTTATGTTGAGAGCCATTGCGAAAAAATATACTTCTATGACTTGCTTGAAGAGTTATTAGCTTATGACCATGAGCATCGCACTCCATTTGACCGAACTGTAGCATTTATGATTAGTCTGCTTTCTGGCGTATCTTTGGAAAGTGATAAGCCCGAACAAAAGCTAGTTTCATTACCTTTAAAAACGTATAAGTTAGGTGTATAATCTAATTTTGTACTTTTGCTATAATTATGAGCGGAAATAAAGAAATATTAAATTTTCACCTTGGTAATACTAAGCTGAAAAGAGATGTAAAAGAAGGACTTAAAATATCTAAGTTCTTACAGAAAGCATATAATGCTGGATACTTCTCAACAAGAAATAAGAAGTTTGAAAAGAACAGAAAGTTCTCTAGAGGTAAACAGCCAATGGCTGAATTTCTTGACCTACTTAATGTAGATGGTAAAGAGGCTTTTGTCAATTTAGATATGAAAGCTCCTGCTATTGCTCCTAAATTCATGCAAGTCATTATAGGTGGCTTTATGAAAAGAGACGAAAAGGTAAAAGCAGCAGCAATAGACCCAGTGTCTGTAAATCGTAAAAAATACGACAGAGACGAAGCTGAGTTCAGAATGAACTTTGGTGATGAGGTAAGAAAGATTGAGCAGAAGACTGGAACTAAGTTAATGGCTGAAGGTCAATTCACTCCTGGCGATTACGATGAATTAGAATTATACTTTGGATTAGAATATCAATTACCAGAAGAGATTTTGTTTGAAAAAGGTTGCGATTTCGTATTTTACGAGAATGGATGGCCTGTTATCAAGCGTAAGCTTTTAGAAGATATAGCTGAGACGGGATTAGGAGCTACCAAAGTATCTGTTAATAGCAATGGAAAGATTAGTACAAGAAGAGTAGTACCAGAAAATAGTTTTTACGGATTTTCTCAATATGATGATTTTAGAGATGTTTCTTTTATAGGTGAAATTGTATCAATGAAGCTTATAGATATTAGAAATTCTTATCCTAGTTTAGATGAAGAAAAGATATTTCAACTTTCAAAACAGGCTAAGCAGTATAATCAGACTATTAAGTGGGATGACAGATTTAGATACTCAATAGATAGGCCTTATGACGATTGGACTATTGATGTATTAGATTATGAGATTAAGACTATTGATACCATGATGTATCAAGCTAAGACTAACAAGTTTGGTAATCTTACTTCTGTAGAAAGAAAGACTAAAATGCCAGAGTTTCTTGGTGATAAAAAGGAAATGATTAGCAGAGACATGTTTGTTATATACAGAGGTGTTTATGTTATCAATACAGACGAGATGCTTGAGTGGGGTGTAGCTAAGAATATGATTAAGCCTTCTACTACAAAAGAGATGGCAGATGCATTTTTTAGCTATAGCGTATATATGCACGAAAATCTTGACTTAGAGAATATGGCTATTCCTGAAAGAATGGAAACTTCTATTCGTCAGATGACATTAGCGCATTTAAAGATTCAGCAATTAATTGCTAAACTTAGACCTTCAGGTTTAATTATAGATATTGACTCATTATCTGATATTAATATAGGTCAAGCAAAAGCATTGACTCCATTAGAGTTACAGGCTGTATACGACCAAACTGGTAATATTTACTACAAGAGAAGAACAGAAGATGGGGATAGCTCAAATGGAGTTCCTATTCAAGAAGCACCTAACTCTGGTAGCGTCAGTCAAATTCAACAATTGATAATGGTTTATAACCACTATCTAGAAAGACTACGTGATGAGATTGGAGTGAATGAATATAGAGAAGGTTCTGGAGTAAATCCAAAATTAGGATTAGGTGTACAACAAGCTCAGATTCAAGCATCTAATAATGCAACAGATTTTATATATGATGCTTACTTAAGCTTATATCAACAAACTGCATTTAAAATTTCATTGTTATTGTACGATTCTGTTATATACGGAGGCAAGCAGTATTCTGAATACTTAAATCCAGAAAAGGTAAGCGGTAAAACATTTGATGTTAAGATTGAGGTAATGCCAGATGAAAAAGAAAGACAATTCTTAGAAGGCATGATTCAGACAGCGTTGTCTGCTGGAATGATTGAATTTGAAGATGCATTTAAAGTAAGAGGTATCAAGAATACTAAACTTGCTGAAATGTACCTTACAAAAGCAAAGTCTAATAAGCAAAAGCAAGAGATGGAAAAGGCAAGACAAAATTCAGAAATGAATGCTCAGTCTCAACAACAGTCTATTCAAGCTAAAGCTCAGGCAGATGCACAATTACAACAATTGGAAGGTCAGTCTAAGATAGCTGTTGTTTCAGCAGAAATGTCAATGAAGCAAGAACTTTCTTCTCAAGAGTTTGTTCAAAATGTTTTAATGAAGTCTTTTGAAACAGGTAAGCCACTTACTCCAGAAATTCAATCTATAGTAGATAATTACTTTGCTAAAAAAGAGCAAGAAGCACAAATGCAAGAACAAGCAATGCAAGAACAAATGGCTCAGCAAGAAGAGGCACAAATGAATGAAGCTGAATAATTTATATATTTGCATAACATAAAACAAACCAATATGCCAGAAAACGAAACAAATCCGTTTGACGTAGCCAGTTATTCAAATACTGAAGTTGCGCCAGAACAGGAAACACAAGCAACAGAGTTACCACAGGGTGACCAAGTAGAAACAATCGGTCAAGAAGTTAAAACAGATGAAGCTACAGATACTACAAGTAATGTAGCGCAACCTGCAACAACAACTACCGAAGTTGAAAATGAAAATTATGAAGCTGGTGAAGAACCTAATCAAAATGAGAAAATCATTTTTGAATGGGAAAATGAATCAGCAAAGAATATATACGACAGCTTAGTAAGTGGAAACTTATCAGATGTAGCTGATGTATTATATGAGCAAAAGGTTCTTTCTGAATTAGATAGTATGGCTGAGTCTGATGTATTAAAGCTTAAAATAGCTTACGACTACCCAGAGTTAAGTCCAGAAGAAATTCAAGAAGAATTTGATGCTAAATACACCATAGACAAGGATTTTGATAAGTCTATGATGACGGATGAAGAAATTGCTTCAAAGATGAAACAGATTGAGAAGCAAGAAAAAGCGGTTGCAAGAGAGTTGAAGAAGGCTGTGGGTGAAGCGAAAGACTACTTGCAAACATTGAAAGAGGACATTAGTTTTCCAGATATCTTGAGTCAATTCCAAGAGTCGCAACAAGTCGTTAACACGGATGAAGTTGTGAATCAGTATTTAAAATCTCAGGAAGAAGAGCAATCAAAGGTCTATCAACAAGCAAGAGAGATGTATGAAAATAGCATCGCAGACGGCTTGAAAAACTTTGAAGGTTTTAACGTCAATTATAAGGACGAGGAAGTCCAATTTGACGGCAAATATTCTCTGTCGCCAGAGGAAAAAACGCAACTTCAAAGTGATTTGAAAGATTTTGACTTAGAGTCTTTTTATGGGCCTCGTTATTACAAGGATGGTAAGTACGATACCAAGCAATTAGCAGAAGACATCTACTTCTTAAATAACAGAGACAAGATTGTTAACTCTATGGTTACCCAAGCGGTAAGCAAAGCGAAATCAGACTTGTTGAAGGGAATGAAGAATATTGATTACAGTAACACGCCAAGAGGCGCTGCTGCGATTGATACAAGCGACTACGATACGATGGTAAGCAAAATGTTTAATTTATAACAATTTTTATAAAAGAATAAAAACATTTAATTATGCCAGTTCTACAACCAGGTAGTGTTCAACCTACCAACGGACAAGTTACACGTCAATTCGTGTCTGACTTGTCTATTTTAAAACCTCAATACTACGATAAGTTTATTGAGAAGTACGGCTCTCAAAACTACACTCAATTACTTGAGGCGTTAGGAATGAAAGCTACAGTTCCTTCAAGAGAATATTTTCACTTTGAATCTAAAGGAAAATTACACTCTGCAGTTCAATTAAATGGTGGTGCTTTAGCTTCTGTTGCTGCTGGTGCTGCTATTGATGTAACAATCGCTAATGCTTTCGTTGATAACGGAAGGTCTCCATTACGTGTTGGTGAAGTTGTTGAGAATGCTGCAACTGGCGTTCAATACAAAATCACTGCTGTTGCTTCTGCTACAACTTGCACAATCAAGCCTTTAAGCGCTGCAATTGATGCAAATGATGATTTAGGTGCTAGTTCTACTGCTCACTTGTTATTCCGTGGTATCACAGAAGCTGGTGAAGCATCTAGTAAGTTTAACACTTTGACAGGTTTAACTGAAAAGAAAACTTTCTTTACAACTGAAATCCGTGAAGATTTCTCTATCACTGACCGTGCTAAGATTGAAGAATTGTATTTCAATGTAGATGGACAATCTTACTATACCTACAAAGGTTTAGATGAGGCTGTACGTCGTTTCATGAACAACAAAGAATTCAAGTTAATGTTTGGTAAGCCTACAGATAACATCACTGGAACAGTTGGTGCTACAGGTTTAGTTCCTCAAATTGAAGCTGGTGGTCAAACTTATCAGTGGAATGCTTCTTCTAGCGGTTTCACAATTGATGATTTCCATGCTTTAGCTCGTTTAGCTGATTTCAATGGTGGTGCTCAAGAGTATCACTTCTTGATGGATTCTTACTTAAGAACTGTAGTTGATGATGCTTTATTCACTAAGTACCAAAATGGTGCTATTGTTTGGGCTAACGCTGGTGGTTCTCAAGAATTAGCTGTTAAATACGGTTTTGATTCATTGAAGATTGACGGTACAACTTTCCATTTAAAGAAGTATTTACCATTCAATGCTGAGGCTGTATACGGTGTTGCTCCAACAACTGAGTACTACAAGAACAGCGGTATCTTAATCCCAATGAAAGAGGGAAGAGATGCAGCAAACGGAGACAAGATTCCTTCTTTACGTATCGTTTCTAACGAAGTAGAGCCAGGAAAAGATGTTAAAGTTTGGGAGACTGGTGCATTAGCTAAGACTCCAACTTCTGACAAGATGGAATTGAATGTACACCACATGGCATACTGCGGTATCCAAGTGTTTGGTGCAAATCAATACATCAGCGTTAAGAGCTAGTTTTAACAAGATAGATATAGGAAACCCTGCCAGAAATGGTGGGGTTTTCTTTTTTACCTATATTTGCATAACACAAAATAACCATTATGGCAAAAGCAATTAAAAAGCAAACAATTGATGCTGAAGGCAATATCATTGATGTTGAGACTTCAGTAGAACAAATTAGCGAGGTCGCTGATGTATTAGTTGAAGCACCTAAAAAACAAGCTAAAAAACCAGATTTTTACGTATTTCAATTAATTCAAACTTTCTATGTAACTACTCCAGGTAAGTTACCTTATCCTGAGAATTATTTGATTAAAAACCAAGACATCATTTTTGATGAAGAAACAGGTACAGAAAGAAATATTAGATATTTGGAAGGAGTTTCTAGTATATGGGTAGAAGACCAAGAGCATTTATCTGAGCAAAAACAGCGTCAAAGACCTGATGTAAGATTTGTAAATGGATATTTAAGAGTTCCATCAAATAAGCCTTCATTACTTGAGTTCTTGAAAAAAAGCAATATGAATGTTGATGTAAAGAACAGAATGGCTGGTAGTAAGCCTTTATATAAAATGCTAGATTTTCAAGCTGAAGAAACAAAAAACATGGAAAAAGCAGAGATTCGTATGGATGCTATGAGAATAGCTATGGACGCTCCTTTAGATATGATGATTCCTCACGCTAAGTATTTAGGCGTATTATTCACTAATAACCAAAATGTTGAAAGAGGCGAAAAGGCTATTAGATTTGACTATCTAAATATTGCTGATAAGAATCCTGATATGTTTATTAAGACATACAACAACCCATTAGTTAAGATTCAGTACGTAGTTCAAAAGGCTATGAATACTGGTCTTGTAGATACGAGCTCTGTTAAGGGTCAAGCTATCTGGGGAGATAGTAAATCTTATATTGCACAAATACCTGATAGTAAACAACCATTACAGTTCTTGGCTGAATTTTGCTTGACTGAGAAAGGGAAAGAATTCTACTCTCAAATTAAGCATATAATCAATAATTAAGTCGCTTTGTGTTATATGGTTTCATTGGTTACGCCCTGCCGTTCTCGGTGGGGCTTTTTTTGTTTATATTTGCATTATGACTATAGATGAAGCATACAAAATTGTAACATACCTTGTTGATAAATATCAAGGAGCGTATATCGCACCAGATGATTTCAATATGATAATCAATATGGCTCAAAACCAATATATTGAATCTATCGTTGATGGAACTGGTAATATTAACAGTAATAATAGAAAAAGCCCAGCTGGACTGATTGTAAATTCTTCAGTATCTGATAGGCTTTCTAAGTTTTATGTAGAATCAAGTATTAATGCAGCTTCTGGTATTATAGCAAAACCTGCAGATAGCTGGGCTATAACATCAGTAAGAACTTCTTCTAATAGACCAGTAAAAAAAGTATTTGATGACAATCTAGCTACTCACTTAACAAATCCAATAGATGCTCCTACAACAGTAGACCCTATTTACATGGAAACTGGAAGTAATATAAAAATATTTCCTCCTGTTCCTCCTCCTACAGTGCTTAGTTATATACTTGGATATATAAGAACTCCAAATAAAATGGTATGGGCTTATTATGATGATTTAATTCATCTTCCGCAAGGAGTAGCAGTTCCAGCTGGTAAAACTTTAATACCTACAGGTGGCTCTAAGAATCCAGAGTGGGGAGATGCAGATATGAATGAGATAATTTATATAGCAGTAGGATTGATAGGTATTAACTTAAAAGATGTAGACTTGATTAGAGCTTCTCAAACAATTAAAAACGAAGGTCAATAATGACTAGAAAAGTATTAATAGAACAGATAAGACGTATGTTGTACGGAGGAGTCCCTACAGATGACGCAAATATCACAGAGAAAGAAATCAATCTGTATATTAATCAGGCATTAGCTTACATGGCTAAAGTAAACTATACAGACTCAATTAAGCTTGATGGTATAGAAACTGTTAGTGATGTATTTTATTTGACATTTAAAAATCTTGCTATTGTAAAAGATAATGATACAGGATACTATTCATTAGATTTACCTCAAGTCCCACTTGGACTAGCTAGAGGATATGGTATATCTACTGTAACATTCCCAACATCAACAGGTTTGGCTAAATCACCAATTCCTATTTCTGTTAGAGAGTTAGATTATATGGATAGCTTAAAACAGCCTCCTAGTAAAATATTCTACTGGCCAGAAGGTAAAAAACTATGGTTTAAAAGTTATTCAAATCTAGTTGGAAAATTTGCTATAGTTAGAATGGTTAGTACTGAAACTTCAGATATGGATGCGGAATTGAATGTTCCTCAAGAATATATAACAGATATTATTAATCTTGTAATGGGTCAATTAAGACCAAGAAAAGCAACTCCTCAAGATTCAACAAATGACGGTTTAGATAAATTATAAATAATATGGCAAAAGATACTGCAAAATTCGTTGGATTATCAGAGGTAATATATCAGTATATAGACCAAGCTAGACTTTCTAATTCAGACTATAGGAGACTATGGACTATTGGAGTTAGAGGTGTAGAAGAAATGGGTATGGATGTATATGGAACTACTAAAACTGTTAAGTTAGTAGTAAATGCAAATAAGACAGTAACTCTACCTTCTGATTATGTAGGATTTTCTAAAGTTGGTATTTTTAACCAAAAGGGTGAAGTATCTACTTTAAGAAGAAATAAAAATTTAAGTTCTTATAAGATAAATCAAACTGATAGATTAACAAGCAATACTGACAATAGCACAGGAAATACATATAGATTACAAGATTTAGCTTTTGTAAATTATTTTGATGGAGCTAGATATGTAAATATATTTGGTACAGGTTCTGTTTTAAATGCGGCTGGAGAATTTGATGTAGATGAAGAACAAGGACTTATATATTTAGATAATGAATATGGGTATGATTATGTAGTATTAGAATATTTATCATCTCCAGCAGATGATGTTGACTATAAAATTCCTGTTCAGATTAGAGAAGCTGTTTTAGCTTTTATAGCTTGGAAGGATATAGAGCATTTGCCGTTGGGTAGAAGGGCTAGCTTAGGAGATAAGCAACTTAGAAGAAAAGAATATTATAATCAAAAAAGAAATGCCAACCTACGTGAAAACCCTGTTATGCTATGGGATGCAAATGAGGTTATCAGAATGGGAAGTAAACTTGTAGCTAAATCATAATATGAGATTTGAGAGAAAGACATTTAACGGTGTCATGAATCTTGATGACCCAAGAGACACATTTCCTTCTTCTCATCATAAAGAAGCAAGGAATGGTGTTTTTAGAGGCACTCAGGGATTAATTAAATTTCAGGCAATAAGAGGTAATACTAAGATTACTAATAGTAATTTAAAAACAAACGACAGACCTTAAAATGGGCAAAGAAATAAAAACATTAGATGGTGTCATGAATCTTGACGATTCTAATGATGTCTTACCATTAAATAATCATAGAGAAGCTAGAAATGGCGTATTCAAGGGGAATGCTCCTGAAATGCATTTTACGGCCATTAGAGGTAATGTAAAGGTTAACAATGCATCTTTAGTATCAAACGACTGCAGATTGTCAGGAAGCGCTTTATTTACCCCTAATTGCTCATTAGTAGGAACTGCTGTATATGTACCTAAGTGTGAATTAGTTGGAGCTGCTGTTTGGATACCAGACCCTATTACTATGACAACTACAGTTAGTTGTACTGCGTACATAGGAAGTGGTAAAATAGTTGTAGGTAATTTTGCTGGAGGTTGGAGGTCTTTTAGTTTTATAGCTATAAGTACAGTATCTGCAGCAGATGCATTGTCTAGGCTAGATGCATCGGGTACTAGAAATGCAATAACTACTTCTAGCTACACTTATAGTAGTTTAGCTAATGGTACATATTATATAGCAATAATGGATACAGGTGGATTAAAAGGTAGTACTTCTACTACCATTTCTTGCGAAGAAGAGCCTGTTGCTTTTATATTAAATCATAGTTGTAATGCAATCACTGGTAACTCTACTGTAGAAGCTAAAACCTTTACTGGAGGTCGTGGAACTTATCAAATATCTAATACACTTCACACCTCTGCTGCAAATGCTTTAGCTGGTACTTTTATAGATGTAGCTTCTGCCACTGTTGAATATTCAAATACTCCAGATGGTACTTGGTATGTGGCGTTAAGAGATAAGGCTAATACTATAAATAAAACAACTCGCTCTGTAATTTCTGATTGTATTGTGGCTGGAGAGTGTTCTTGTTACACAGTTGTTAATACTACTGCAAATTCAATAGCTTTTGAGTTTTATGATTGTGCTGGAAATCCTGCTTCAGTTGGCATGCCTGGTGGTTCTACTGACTGGTTTTGTGTAGCAAACGGAGCTGTTCCTGTAGCTGTTGAGGGGTTAACTATAACAAAATGTTCTCCTGCCGTTCCTTGTACTACAACAATATCTTGTTACCAATGTGGAAGCACAGACCCAATATGGCAAGACCAAAACTATAATACTTGCATATCTTGTGTTACTTATGACGTATATAGAGATGTTAATCCTAACTCGGCAAGCTATAACAAGTATAAGGTAAATAACGTTATAGGAACAACAACAGCTCCTACATCTGGCGATTGTATTACAACAGCTGACTATAGTGGTACAAGTATTGGTACTTATTATTTTTGTATTGGAGGTCAAATTAACGAATATGCTATACATCAAAATAGTAATCCATGCTTTACTGGTAATCAATATAGTAGAGGCCCAAATGGCACTATTACATATGCCACTAATCCAGTAAACGAATATCCAGATACTGATAGGATATTAGTTAGTCAGGAATTTAATTATTGTTATAACTGTGTAACGTATTTAGTTTATAGAGATAAAAATACATGTTCTCCTACTTTTAATGAATACTTTGTAAATAATACAGTTAGTTTAGGACAAACAGCTCCTCCTGCTGGAGATTGTAATACAACTGCCGCTTGGACAAGCCAAGCATATAATACATGTTCATCTTGTACAAATTATCTAGTATATAGAGATACAAATCCATGTAGTCCTACTTTTAATAATTATAGAGTTAATGATGTAAACGTAGGTAATACAGCTCCTTCTAATGGGAATTGCGTAACTACTCCTATACTAACAGCTCAAGGCTATAACACATGCTATCAGTGTGCTAACTGGGCTGTATTTAGAGACACTAGACCATGTTCTGCTACATTTAATAATTATATATTAAATCAGCCTCCTGGCACTACTTTTATAAATGTAGGTAATACAGCTCCATCTAATGGTAACTGTGTTACAACTGCAAACTGGCAAAATGAAGGAGCTAGGGTTTGTGTAGACTGTACATCATATCAACCTCAAAGAGATGTAAATCCATGCTCTTCTACTTATAATACTACTAGAAATTCAGATGGAGTTTATGGTGCAGCTCCATGTGATACAACAACGCCTAGCTATACATCTCCTTCTGGAACTTTTTATTATTGTTCATCTGGAACTGTTAACTCAGTTGCAATACTTGGTAATACAAATCCATGTTATAATGGAATGGCAACTGCTCAGTTTAGGGCTGACTTTGGTGCAGGAAATTACATATACTATGGTTTAAATGAAAATCCAGCAAACTCTCCCCCAAGCACAACTGCTAACTGGATAAATCTGCTTCCAGTAGAAACATATTATGAATGTGAAGGTAATGTAAGATATAACCAACAGATGGATATAAATACATGTTCTCCTACTGCTGGTCAGACAAGAAGAGGCACAGAATTTGGAATTGTTGCTGGATATTGTGGTTATAATCCAGTTACTTGTACATCTTACGATATCTATAATTCAGATACTAATTATGACCTTTACATATCTTACGAACAATGTGGTGGTTCAACGGTTTATGATTCAGTAGGCCCTGGAATGACTATGAATGTATGCGCAGTAGAAAATACGGTATCTGCAGGTGGTGGTTATGTTACTAATGTAGGAAGTTGTAGCGCTTAAATTCGTATCTTTGAACCATTAAATTGAATTTCAATGCCTCAAACAGTAGACGTAACGCTTTCAACAAAAGGCTTAGATACAGGAAACTTTACATTAACAGCTTTGGACACAGCAGGTGCTGTTGTGGCTGGGTGGACTAAAACAGCAGTTGCTTTTACGGTAGGTACTGCTATTAGATATACAGATGTCCCTGATACTGCATTCCAAATTAAAGTTCAGTCATCTACAACATATTGTACAAATTCTATTACACTAAGATTCAAAACATAATAAATGCCGTCTACAAATCAATGTATAGGTTCTCATTACGACGAGTTAAAGCAGAGGGTATTTTACTTTAACTATAACTCAGCTGGGTATCATGGTATATATTCTTACGATGTTAAGGCAAATACCATATCTCCACTTTTAATATCATTTGTTGATAGCCAAGAAGATATATTTGGTTTTGACCCTAAGTTCCCTGTTGCATCTATTAATATACTTTATAGAACTGAAGAGGACGGAGATATACTTCACTGGACTGATAGGAATCAAAGGCCCATGAAGCTTAATATAAAAGAATGTACTATTTCTGGTAAAACTTATGGCACAGCATGGAAAAAGGATTATTTAACAGTTGCTAGAAAAATGCCAACTAAAGCTCCTATATGTCAATATGGGGATAGTCCAGATGCGGCAAATAACCTTAGAAGTAAATTATTCCAATTTAGTTATAGATGGGTATATAAAGATAATACTAAGTCTACCTGGAGTCCATGGAGTAAATTATTTGCGCCATTAAATATTAGTGATTTAGCTGTTGATGCAGACCCTACAAAAAATAACGTAATAAGCGTTTATTATAATACAGGTTCTCTAGATTGCTCTAAAATAGAAATATCTGCTAGAGAGACTGTTGGAGCTACATTCTCAGATAAAATGACTGTAGCTGTGTTAGACAAGGTTAAGTTAGATATGCCTAGTGATGTAACTAGAGTATATAATTTTTATAATGATGGAACTTATCCATTTTTAGACCAGGCTGAAGGACTTCAACTTTTTGATTATGTACCAAAAAAAGCTAATTCTCAAGAATTACTAAATGGCAATATACTTGCCTATGGTGGTATACTTGAAGGAAATACATTTAGTGGAGCATTATCTATATCTAATACAGTTGACCAAGTAGTTCCTACTGCATTACTTGATATATTATCTCAGGATTTTGGAAGAAACTGGAAGTATACATTTAATGGAGTTCCTGCAGTTGGAGATAAGATAAGATTAGATTTAGTAGTTACAGTTACAGATGATAATGTTTCCCCAACAGAAATTTTTGAAGAATCTTTTACATATGAGTATACAGTTGTGGCTGGCAATACATTAACTACTATAAAAGACTACTTTAGAACATTAATAGATGCAGAAACTAAATTAGAAGCAGCAAATAGTGGAACTAATGGCATATTAATAACTTATGTGCCTGGAGCAGTTAGAGTATTATGGGATGTTGTAGGAACTTATTATATTGATTTGGTTTCAACATCAACACCTACAGATGTTAATATATCTGCATATAAACACAGCTCAACTTATAAGTTTGGAATTGTTTATTTTGATGAATTTGGTGTTACAAATGGGGTTATTACTAATGATTCAATGAAGATTATTACTCCTCAATTATCATCTTCTAATATAGGAATAGCATTGATTAATAATCCTAATATTAATTTTGAAATAAATCATGCTCCTCCGTCTTGGGCTAAGACATTTTCTTTTGTAAGAACTAAAAATTTAACAGTATCTAATTTTGTATGGGCTACTACAAATAAGATTCATAAAGATGCTGATTTTGCTTATATGGATATAAGTACATATAATGCAAATAAGAATGGGTATCCTAAATATGAATATGTAAAAGGAGACCGTGTAAAAATATATGGTAAATTAAATTTTGATACAAATCTTTCAAAAGACTTGCCAATATTAGATGTATCGCTTCTAAGCCCAGAAGATGGAACTACTGCTGGTTATTGGTTAAAGGTTCAATACTCTGCAGATTTAATGTCAGATTGGGATACATCATCTAGTACTTATTATATAGAACCATATACTCCTTTTTATAACTCAAATACAGAAGACCAAGTATACTATGAGTTTGGAGAAAATTATTCTATTATAAGAGATGCTAATAATAATCTTGTGCATGAGGGGTCTGGACAGAATCAAATAATAGGTGCTGGAGCTAGACCAGCTAAATATACTTTATACAGGGGTGATGTTTATAATAGAAGAAGAAGTAATAACCACTATGTTATTGATATGTCTGTTTCAGATAAGTTTGATTCTAAAGTAGATGGTAATGGTAGAGCTTTTATTGTAGACGAATATGCTAAAGAAACTTACTATCCAACACTTATTAGATACTCTGGAGAATACGAGCAGGGAACAAATATTAATAATACAAATAGATTTGCGGCTGCTAACCTAGATGAATATGACAGACAAAAAGGTGATATACAAAGATTAAAGATAAGAGGACAGCAATTAAGGGTATTCCAAAGTAGAGCTTGTGGAATTGTTCCTGTATTGCAAAATGTATTACAGACTGCTGATGGAGGAAGTGTAGTATCTCAAAGCTCAGAAGTGTTGAATAAAATTCAGTATTATCAAGGAGATTATGGTGTAGGAGAGCAGTACTGTTCATTAGCATCTTCTGCAAATGCAGACTATTTTACAGACCCAATACTTGGATGTCAAGTTAGATTATCTACAGATGGAATGACTTCTATAAGTGAACTATATAAAGCACACTTTTTTCTTACAGATAAGATTACAAAGTATCAAAAAACAAATAATGCTGATAAGTTTGGAAATGGAGGATATGCTAAAATACTAGGTGTTTATGACTCTTTTGAAGAGGAGTTCGTAACTGTTATGCAAGGTAGCGGTTCTACTATAACAGATTACACTTTTGGATTCTCTGAGCCTAGAAACGCATATAGCGCTTTCTATGACTATAATCCAGAGTGGATTACTGTTGCTGGTAACCTTATAGTATCTTGGAAAAACGGTGAGTTATGGGCACATAATAATACTACAGCTCATGCTAACTTCTATGGAGTACAGCAAACACCTTCTATCAAGCTCATATTTAATCAAACTCCTAATGTTAAAAAGCATTATAATACGCTTACTACACTAGGTAATACAACTTGGACAGCGCCTTTAACTAGCGATATTGTTACCAATATGAATAACAATTCTAAGCTGTTAAGTGCTGATTTTAAGATAAAAGATGACAAGTATCACGCGTCATTTAAAAGAGACATTAATAGCGTTGGTGGACTATATGGTGGGAAGGTATTGAAGGGTTCATGGCTTGAATTAAACTTAAAAGCTACAAATCCTCAAAACTTAGTAGATTTGTACTACGCAGAATTAGGAATATTACAACCTTTAAATAATAGATAAAATGGGACTTTTCGGGCCAAGTAAATTAGACAAACAAATTTCATCATCAATGCGCGGCATTCAAGGATTGAATCTAGCTCCAGAGATGCGAACAGCATATCAACAATCTCAAGCGTTAGCAGGACAAGGAATGGATGCTGCATCAAGGCAATTAGCTATCCAAGAAAGTGGAAGAGGAATGGCTGCTGGTCTTGGAGCATTAAGAAGTAAGCGTTCTTTATTGGCTGGAGCTCCTGGCTTATATGCTAGCTCAAATGATTTAGCTTTAAGACTTGCTTCACAAGATGCAATGATGAAAAGAGAAAATCAAATGGCAGGTATCCAAACAGGAATGCAATTTGGTCAAGCTCAAACTGAACTTGAAAGATATAAAGCAGAGCAAAAGTACAATGAGCTTGCGGCTAAGAAAGCAAGAAGAGCTCAAATGCTTAGTGGAATTATTGGCGCTGTAGGTGGTATAGCTGGTGCTGCATTGACTGGTGGAGCTTCAGCTGCAGGTGGTGGAAGTTTTTTAGGTGGATTGTTTAAATCAGCCGCAGGAGGTGCTGCTCAAGGTTTAGGAAGCGCAGCTGCGTCATCGTTTGTAGCGCCAAAACTTCCAAGATTGCCATCAGGTAATATGATGCCAGGCGGATTATACAGTAGCTAATTATTAAAATATTAATCAATAAAAAACCAATATGGCATTAAATTTTTATACACAAGGCATTGATTTTTCTGGACTAGGGCAAGGTATTGCTCGCGGTTTAGAACAGGCTTATGCAATAAAAAGAGAAGATGACCTTAGAGTTCAAAAGAATTTAGATGATTTTGAAAAAAATTATAATCCAGAAAAATTAAGGGTACAAGATTTGGCTGAATTTACTACTGCTTTTAAGAATTATAAAGAATATGCGTTAAAGTATTCTCGTTTAAATAGAGGCGGAGCAAAGCCAGAAGAAATAGCTGTTGCTAATGAATTGAGAGAGAGGTCTTTAAATGAAATAAATGACCTTTATAGTAAATCTACTATGGCTAATCAATTATTGCAAGAAAGAAATGAATATAGAAAGATGATGGCTCAAAGAGGATATGAAACTCCTGAAGAAGTTAATACTCAAATTTTGGACTTGACCACTAAGCCAGTAAAAGACATTGATTTTAAATCTTTTACATCTCCTTATGAAATTAACTTAAAACCTAGTCCAAAAGATTTTGCTGCTGTATCAACCGCATTTAAAGCTTTACCTAAATCATTGGATGAAGATATTGAAGAGACAGAAGATTTTGATGTACCAGGATATGGCAAGGCTAAGGTTAGGGTGATGGGTAAATATAAAAAAGCTAATGTAGCTGATGCTTTAAATACAGCAAAATTGATGATGGCTAACTCAAGAGTTGCTAATTATATTAAAGATGACTATAACAACCTTGTTTATGGATTTAATCTTCCAGATGATGTAGCAGACCCTCAATTAGCTATTGTAAAGAGACAAGCTAATAATACAATACGAGATATACAAAATAACACTGGAATTAAGATAAATAGCATTGAAGATATTAGTCCAGAATTATTATTAGCTTATAACTGGGGTGTATTAACTAGACAAAGAGTAGGCTATAGAACAGATAAGGATGAATTAAATGCTGCATTTAAAACTGCTGGTATTAAGATGACTCAAGCTAGATTTGAAGAAATGGTAAATAATAACAAGAATATACAAGCTAATAGAGTATTTAATCAGACAACCCAAAAAGAAAAATTTGAGTATAAGCAAGAGCAAGATAAGAATAAGGGTAGTAAATTTGGCGAATTGTTAAAAAACAAGAGAGCAGAGAAGAAGAAACAATAAGTAGGGAAAAAGGTTTAGATTTGCATATTGACTTAAATGCAAATTATGGCTAAAGGAGTACTCAATAATCTAGATTTAGGTGAACAAACGCCTAATCTTTCTTACGAAGGAATACAGAAGTTTAATCCAATCCAAAGGCAAGTGCCTAAAATGGGAACTTTAAAGAAAGTACTCTCTGCAAGCAAGGAGAGTGAAAGCGTATCTCCATATAAGAAATCACCACCTAAGCCAGTTGAAATAAAAACAGAGAAGCCATCTATGCTTCCTGTTGAGCAAGTGTCTCCAATTACAACAAATATATTAGAGCCAGTTACTCGTATGAGTAAGCCTGCAGCTCCAGTTATCAAAACAACTACTCTATCTTTTAAACCTATTACTGCAAAGCCAATAGTTACAGAAGACGTTTTGAGCCCAATAAAGACCATTTCTCAAGAAAATAATGCAAAGATTAGGACTGCAGTAAAAAACCTCGCAGATAGGGCTTATTCTGGCGAAAAAACACCATTGTACCCAAGAGATGTTTATGAGAATGATATAAGAAAAGGAATATTAGAAGGAGAGCTTTCTACCTATGAAGATGAGCAAGGTAATTTATCTGTTAAAAGAAATGCGCCAGGTCTTATGGTTGGGGTATGGGAAGGCCAAAAGTTAATATCTGAAAATATAAAACAGGCAGCAAAGTACTATGTAGCAAGCCAAGATGAAAAAGTAAAGATTTTAGAAGAAGAAAGGATGATAAGTGCTATGCAGCCTATGCAAGAAACATCTACTGGTTCTGAAATTGGTCAAATTGGTGGTAATATAGTAGGTCAAGTATTATTAGCTCAAGCTCCTAGATTGATTCCTGGTGTTGGCCCATTAATAGGTGCTGGAATATCATCTACCTATATGGGTGCAATGCAGGCTTATAATTCAGAAAAAGAAGCATATAATCTAGCTAGAGATAACAATTTAAACGAATTTGAGGCATATGATGTAGCTGAGAAAGGTAGAGGTACTTATTATACAACTGGAGTTGCAGAGAACTTTGTATCAGCCTTGGTTGGTGCTAGAGTAGGTTCTGCATTTAAAGCTACTGCAAGCGGAGCTTCAAAAGGATTTGGAGAAGCTGTTAAGAGGTTTGCTAAAACTACAGGTACTAAAAGCTTAGAAGTAGGACTTGATGCAAGTGTTGCGGCTATAGCTTCAGCAATACGAGATACAAAAACAGAGGAGACTACTGGCGAAGATTTAGATATTCTTGATAGAGCATTAGAAAATGCTAAGATGGAAGCTTATGCTGGTGGTGCTATGGCAGTCCTTGGTTCTGCTTATGGTGCTGGTTCTAAGGCTGTACCTAAATGGCTTAAGTCTCAGGCGTTAAATATGGCATCTACAATGGAAGAGCCTACACTTGTTAATACAGTTGATAATATGAAGAGAGATGGTCAATTAGACCAAGCTCAATCAGAACAGCTTTTACAAGATATACAAAATTGGAATACAACAACAGAATCAAATATAGATGTACCAGCAGAAAAGGCTGGAGTTATAAATGGGCTTACTACAAAGAAAAAAGGATTAATAGATAAATTAAAAATAGCAGACGAGTCATCTGCTCCTGCTATACAAGCGGAGATTGCTTCAATAGATACGCAAATAGCGGAGGCTAGAAACAATCCTGATTTATTAGCTGGTGAGATAGATGATTTAACAGGTCAACCATTAACACCTAAAATACAAACAGATGCCACTACAACAACCCAAGAACAGCAGCAAGAAGTCGGTACAGAAAGCAATATCGGCCAACGTCAGGGAACTGAAGGCCAGCAAAACCAAGCGACCAATGAAGCAGATAATAGCAATCGCGTTATCAGCAGTGAAACGCAACAAGAAGTAATACCTAAGCTTTTTAATACAACAGAAGGTCAGAGAGTTTTTGAAGAGATGAGAGGTATTGTAAGTAAGACTAATTTTAGACAAGGTAATAAGAAGATTGCTAAAAAGAGTGCAGAGAGTAATATAGAAAACTACCTAAAGGGAACAAAGTTCTACGAAAATGCAAATGATGTTCAGAGAGAGCAAATGCTTAGAGATGCTAAGAAGTATTTTTTTGATACAAGATTTAAAGCAGCTCCTGCTGTAACTAAGATTTTAGTTGAATTACAGCCTAATAAGATTACTGTTAATGAAATGACAGCTCTTAAAAGATTGCTTAGATTTGGAGAGAAGTCAGCTAATACAGCATTTGATTTTGCTAAAAATAAAAGGATTGAAATATCTCAAGGATTAAAACAATTAGAAACTAGAGGTAAGATAGGAGCAAAACAATTTACTTCTATTTTATCTAAGTATGACAAGGTAAACTTAAAGAATCCAGAGTCTATTGATAGGTTTGTAACATATGTATCAAAAGTTATATCTGATGCTACATTTACAGATAAGCTATCTGAAGCTCAAAGACTAAGAGGATTGATTAAGCGTGCTGCATCTATTAAAACTACGCAGGCTAACCTATCTTCTGTTGCTAAGCAGTTCGCTAGTATCAACCCATTAAATGTTCAAGACATTGGGGAATATAGCAAACTAGCTTCTACTGTTCTTGAAGGTGTTAAATCTTCTAGGTCTACATCAGAGTTAGTTGTTAATTTTAATCAAGCATTTTCTGCACCTGAGATTAAATCTTACACAGATAAACAAAAAGCATTCATTGAAACAGAGGCTAAGAATAAAAAACTAGCCGACTACCAATACCTTGTAGATAGCGGAGTATTGTCTGGAGAAATGAGTCTTGATGAAATGGATACGCTAATTAATGATATAGAGTCTGAAGTTGAAACAGCTCCACTAAAAGATAAAGAAAGATATGTAAAGGCTTATGTAAAAGAAAGATTTGATTCATTAATTGCTTTTGCAAAAGATTTACTTGATAAAGGTCAAGATGACTTTGGAGTAATATCAGATAAAAAAATAAGTGATACAGATAAGAAAGCTGTTTCTCAAGTATTGGGTATTGATATAACTAGATTGCCTTTATCAGATGCATACAGAGTAATAGAATCTTTAGATAATTTTATTACTAATGGAGAGACTTATGGTCTTGATGATATACTTGGAAGATATGAAGGAAATATAAAAGGAGATAAACTAGGACAAACTTTTAAAAAAGCTAGACCATTAAGTTTATTTGGTAGCAAAGAAATTGGAACTTTTGTAGCAAAACAGATTGAGACATTGCCAATGGTAGTCTATAAGATGTTTAGAACAGATGTTGCTACTGCTAAATTTCTAAGAGAGTCTGGTATTCAAAGTTTATTTAATAATAAAAATACAGCTAAGATTAAAGCTAATACAATGCTTAATGATTTTGTTAAGCAATTTGAAGGTAAAAAAGCGAATGGCACTGATTATAATGATGCTAAAAATCAGGTAGAGCAATATATACTTGGACATTTAAGAAGAAATAAAGGAGGTTCTCCTAGAGAAGTTCAAGCTTTATTTGAGACAAGAAAAAAATTATTTCAGCAAGGTATTGATAATTTATTTTCTAGTGGAGAAGAAGTAGATTTAAAAAAAGCTGAATTATATCAACAAGTGTTTGACAAGGTAGCTAAAGAATCTAATAATATATCTGAAGTAGAAAACAATGTTGATGCTGTAAATAAAGAAGTAGTAGACTATTGGACTAATAGATGGGCAGAACTTTATGAAGACTTAAGAGGCGTATCTAAATCTATTTACAGACAAGAACTAGACCAAGATAAAGCATATAATACAGATGTATATAGAAAGATTAGCAAGGAGCAAAAACAAGAAGATATAGATAATTATGACCCATTCAATAATAGTGGATTCTCTTTTAATTACGAAGGTAATATACCTAAGAAAATGAATGGCACTTTGATTAAGCAAAAAGGTATTGAAGATATGCCAGAAGGTAAATATCTTGAAGCTAATTTTATTTCAAATAGTTATAAGGCAATGCAATCTGCATTAACAGATATATATACAGCAAAAGATGTAAGAACTGTTAAATCAATGCTAGATTCTGATGGAATTAAAAAAGTTATAAACTTTAAAGATTTAACTGTTTTAAAAGAGAAGGTTGCATTATATGTTAAGCGAAGTAGAAATATGGATGCTATTGACTATGATGAACTATCTAAGTTGTCTAAAAGACTTGCTGATGTAAATAGATTTATTACATCTGCATCATTAGGTAGTTTAAAACAACCTATTGGTCAGACATTCCCATTAGCTATTAAAACATTGATAGGCGCTGGAAGATTTGATTTAGGAGATGCTGTATCTATAACAGCAAGTATTTATTCTGGAGTAAATAGTCCTGTAAACAAATTTTTAAATGAATCAGGGTATGGAATATCTGTAAGAGGGATTGAATCTGTAGCGAACTTACAAGAGCTTAGTACACTATTAAATAAGACTGGTGGAAATATAGAAAAAATAGGAGATTTATTAAATAAAAGAAACGATAGAGTATTAAGATTATTATTATCAAATCCAGATGCTATTATTGCAAGAGCTTCTTGGCTTTCTTATTACAAGACTGAACTTAAGGCAAAAGGTGTTGATATAAATAATATAGACTGGGATACACATGAAATAGATACTGATGCTGCTGATATAGCTCAAGTTAATGTGGATACCCAACAGAACGTATCTGATGCAGATATGCAGGGCAAATTCATGGGTTCAAGAAAAAGTGCAACAGCATTAATAAGAAATATAGTAATGCCTTTTAGTGGATTTATTATGAACTCTAAGGCTAAGATGCAAGCTGATGCAAATACACTTATATCTAAAGTAGCAACAAGTCAAGATAAGGTAAAGGCGTTTAGAAGTATGACTGGTCAATTTGCCGAGATTGGTCTTTATAGCTTAATAACTTCTATGGCTACACAAGGTATCAAAATAGCTGTATCTGAAATATTTGGTGGTGAAGAATCTGAAAGAGAAAGAGAGAAAAGAGCTATAACAATGAAAAAGTCATTGTATACAAACTTGGTTGATGATGGATTATCTCCATTGCCTCCAATGGCAAATAATGCTATAAATTCAGGCATAAATGCTATTCTTAATTATTTTAATGCAGATGAGCCAGAAGAGACTAAGATTAGATTATATGAAGGAACTAATAAGAGTACACTTGAGAATATGACAGAGAGTGCTGGTATGCTAGGAATAGGAGCAAGAAAAGCTATAGACTTTGGGACTTCATTATCATATGCTACAAAAGGAGAGGTTAAGTCTAATTTTGCAGGGAAAGAAAGTATCAAGTATCTATCTCCAGAAGAAAGAGAAATGGCTGCAATAGGAGCTGTAATGCAGTTCTTATACCTTTCAAGATTAGTACCTATAGCAGAATTTGGAAGCATGGCTAATAACATAAATAGATTAGTAGAGAAAAGAGCGCTTACTGAAAAACAGCAAGATATTAAAGATTTAGTAGCAGAGCTGGCAGCAGAAACAGATGGTGCTAAAGTTGATGGCAAAAGCATATCTGATGCTGTATCTAGAGCTGCAAACTTTAAAGACCCTGAACAAAGAGCTAGGTATATCTTAGGATTACAAGATAAATATGGCGCCGAGACTGTTGAGAAGATGTATCCATTGTTAGAGGAATCTAAGATATTAAATGCCCCTACAGCAGCTAATATGGCAGCCATAATGGACGGTAGTCCAGAATTAATTAAATTCTCAAGATTATTCTCATATACTAAGCAAGATGCTAGGGTTCAAAGACTTCTTGAGTTAAGAATGAGCTATTCTAATAAGCAAGATTTCTATGATAATCTTAAGTGGGCATTTCAGTTTAAACTTCTTAATGAAGAAGGCTTAGTATCATTGGCTGATAAACTAGAGACAATTAAAGACTTTACTGACGAGGAGTTTGATATGCTAGTAGCATCCGTTGAGGAGTAATAGTAGTTTTTAGGTATATTTGCATAAACATTGCAATATGCCTTTCATTACATCAATTACGATTTCTCAAGGTGCGGACTGCAGTCAGCTAACTATAGTTGATGCGTCTACATACAACGTAGAGGCTACTGGTACTTTTACAGCTAGAAAGTTGACTATTAGAAAATCAGACGGAACTTATTTAAAGGTTGGGAATATTACATATAACGAATATGTATGGCCTTTTAGCGCTGGTAATACAATTTTATTAAGTGGTACAGATAGTGCCACTAATACGGCTTTTATAGAAAAAGACTACGCTTTTACTATTATACTCGCATTAACATCATCTAGCCCTCAATCTGGTAGTATTTATACTAAGACAGAATTGGCTGTTCTAGTATGTTACATTATGAGTGCATTTTTCTCTAACTCTAATAAGATGGCTTTAAACCCAAGCTTAGAAAAAGAATACAGATTTGTAAAAGATGTTATGAGATTGTTTATTGAGCAGGAGTCTGCTAAGAAGGCTGGTATTGATGGAGACATCGGTGCATCTCAGTCATGTTTAGATAGAGGTAAATTTGTTTCTGACGCACTTAAAATAGGGTACTAATGGGTTATAATATAACCGAAATATCAGATATTCTCTTAAAGGCGGATAAGACGCTTTATAGGCTAGGAGCTATAGCATACAATGATATGTTCTCTGAAGAAAGCGAAACGCTTGATTATGAGAGAGATATAATTTATATATATAAGAAGGCTGTAGAATATGCTGATAACTTCTATGTTGGAACATTGAAATTAGACCAAGTTGTTGAACGCTTGTCTGTAAAGGTTAGTCTTTATGATTATGGTAAGTTAACTCCTATTTACAGCGACATTGTATTTAATACTAGCTTAAGTCAAGCTACACCTTATGTTTTAAAATCTACAATACTAGACCTTGGATTAGGATTGACTGGCTCAAATAATTTTCAAGGCACTACTGTTGATATTGACTTAGATATAGCTTATATCAAAACGCAAGTAAGAGAAAACTATGTTCACGACCAACAGGTTGCTTCTACTACATGGACTGTAAATCACAATATGAATAAATACCCTTCAGTAAACGTCGTTGACACAGCCAATGATGAAGTTACTGGAGATGTAAAATATAATTCTTTAAATCAAATCACAATTAGCTTTACTGCTGCGTTCAGTGGAAAAGTATACTTAAATTAAAAAAAATGGCAAAGAAGTTTTTGGTCAATTTAGACCTAGCAAAAAATCAGATTCTGAACGCAGCGATTCAGAACTTATCATCTGCACCTAGCTCACCAGTAGCTGGTCAGATTTATTACAACACATTAGACTACAGAATTTACTTCTGGGATGGTTTATCTTGGGTAGATATGTCAGGAGATATCCGTGATGTAGTTGGAGGTAGTGGATTAACGGCAAGTACTAGTAATGGTATTGTTACATTAGATGTTAATGTAGATAACACTACGATTGCATTTACAGGAGATAGCATTCAGGTAAAAGATGGTGGTATTACATCTCTTAAAATAAATAATCTATCTACAGACATTACCATGAATGCAGGAACTACTGCAATTCCTACGGCTTATGCGGTTAAGGCTTATGTAGATTCAATTACAGGCGGATTAGGTAATTTAGAGGGTGGATGGAATGTTCAATCAAATATGTCATTCCCAGTTAATGTAATCCCTGGTGCAACTAAAAAAGGAGATTACTGGTATGCAACAACTGCTGGAACTATTTCAAGTTTTCCTAACTCTACTGTTATAAACATTGGTGATGTAATGATTGCAACTGTTAATAATGCAAGTCAAAATGATGCAAGTCAATGGATAGTATTAGAAACAAATAGAGACCAAGCTACAGAGTCTGTTTTAGGTCTTGTAAGAATTGCAGACCAAACAACGGTTAACATGGGTACTGATGACCAAGAGGCTATCACTGCTTTAAAGTTAAAGACTTATTTAGATAGTAGAACTGGTGGTTATGCAACAACAATCGGAGATGGTGCTTCTACTTTAATTACAGTTACTCACAATTTGGGTACAAAAGATATAGTTGTTGTATTATACGACTTGCTTACAGGAGAAGAAGTAATGGCAGATATATTAAATCAAGACCCAAGTGGTAATTTTATATCAGTTGGATTTGCTGTTGCTCCTTCTTCTTCTTCTATCCGTGTGGTTATTAAAAAATAATAGATGTCTAAAAAATTCTTAGTAGGTATATTAGCAAAAGCTGGTTTAACTGTAGAGGGTATAACCGACCTGCAGGGGCAAGCTACTGCTATAACTGTTGCATCAAATGATAATAGTACTAAAATTGCTACTACTGCATTTGTAAGGTCACAGGGGTATTTATCAGGAATCACTTCTGGTAATGTAATATCGGCTCTTGGATACACGCCTGTACCTAATACTAGGAGTTTAACAATTAACGGAACTACCTACGACTTATCAGCAGATAGGTCTTGGACTATTACAACAGATGCCTCTGCAAGAAGTATTTTAAGATTTGTAGCAACTGCTAGTCAGACTACATTTACAATATCTGGTGGGTATACGCCAGGGCTTACCGATGTATACCGAAATGGGGTTAAATTAGACAACTCAACAGACTTTACAGCAACTAATGGCACTACGATAGTATTGACCAATGGTGCGTCTGTAAATGACGTTATAGAGGTATATAGATACCAAACAGCTTTCTTAGCTAATAATGCTTTAAGAGTTGTTACAGAGTTTGTTGCTACGGCAGGACAGACTGTCTTTAATGTTACATATAATTCAGGCTTAGTAGATGTGTTTTATAATGGTTCTAAATTAGTTTCTTCAGAGTTTACCGCAGGTAATGGTACAAGTATAACACTTGCATTTGCCTGTAATTTAAATGATTCAATAGCGGTGCATGCATATAGCTATGCTGTTGGTGCTTTTACAGGTCAGGCTCAATTAAATGGTACTGGGTTTGTTAAGGTTAGCGGAACTACAATTAGTTATGATAACAGTACGTATTTAACTACAGCTTCTGCAAGTTCTACATATCAAACTATTCTTACCAACCCTGTAACAGGTACAGGTACAACAAACACTTTACCAAAGTTCACAGGTGCTTCTACAATAGGCAATTCTAATGTAACTGATAGTGGTACTTTAATTACTTTAGGTTCTAATACAAGAATAAATGGAAGCATAGGTATTGATGTAGAACCAGTAACAAATGTTTCTTTAAGAGTAAATAAAATAATTACAGGGAATATAGTTTCAACAGGTATATCTCAAGCAGGAGCAGTTCAATCGGATGTTACATCAACTACAAGGGGGATTATAAATGTATTAATAACTCAAGCAGCATCATTTACACTTAGTAATTATTTTCATTTTCAAGCAATACAAAGTACAATAGGTGCAGCTTCTATTATAACAAGTCAAGTTGGTTATTTTGTAGATAATACATTAATAGGTGCAACTAACAACTACGGCTTTAGAGGTTCTATCCCAAGTGGTACTAATCGTTGGAATCTTTATATGGATGGTACTGCTAACAACTACTTAGCAGGTTCTTTGGGTATAGGTAGTACAAATGTAGGTACAACTAATGGCAATTTAAATATTGCAAAAACAATTACTGGAGGAGTATCGGCAAATGGAATTAATAAT
>Ga0181358_1000137_pt1 | contig 31263 bp, 34 predicted proteins | sample Fa13VDMM110SD_FD_130096 | JGI IMG/M metagenome (GOLD analysis project Ga0181358, IMG submission 130096) | Freshwater viral communities from Lake Michigan, USA - Fa13.VD.MM110.S.D | ecosystem: Environmental > Aquatic > Freshwater > Lake | place: USA: Michigan | collected 2013-09-24 | reverse complement strand
TCATCGCCGAGCCGTTAGTGGCGGCAATCAACGTGGTTGGTATAGCCGGAAATTTAGTTCAACAAAACCCCAATGCAGAACCGGTCCAACCTACCGCGACGGGATTTGCCACCAAACAGATATTTGATGGTATAAAAGACCCAACAACATCAGAAGACGTACCAAATTTAGATAAAAATGGAGTTCCAATTGGTGTTCCAGTTTTACAACAATCTTTTAATGAACATTCTCTTGTATACGATTTTAGTTATAATAAATCAAATAAAATTGGGGCCGATTATACATTGGCATCTTATGCAGGATTTACCGAGGGAAAAATACAACGTGAAGATTTGGATTATGTATTAAATCATAACAATAGAACAAATCAATCTAGAAACATTACACTTTTTAACGTTTCTGACGTTGATGGTTTAGAGAAGGGATGGTTGAAAAATTTATATATTAATTTGGACTTTATCAAAACAACTATTTCTAATGTTAACCTTACAACTTTAAGAGAAATTTATGATGAAATACTAAAAACAGTAAATGGGTCAACGTGTGCTTTCTGGGATCTTCAGGTGTCTGATATACCTGATACAACACCTGGAAATGCCAAATTAAAAATTATAGATCACAAAGGTCCATTTGATCTCTCATCGTCTCAAAAAGTTTTTAACTTTGAATATATGACCAATAAGTCTATAATCAAAAAATTAAATTTTACAACCACACTGTCAAATGCACAAGCCAATCAAGTATTGTTTCGGGCTTCCGATAAAGAATATGCATCGTCAAATAATCTTATAGATTTTACCAGCAAAAACCAATTTCAAGATAGAATATTAAAATATCTACCAAATAAACCTGTGATGGGTTCAAGTGCCAAAGACAATTCACAAAAAAAATCTTATTTCACAAAAATTGCAGCAGATGGAAATAAAACTCAAGACGGATTTTTACAAATTACTACTTTTGAAGGAACAACAACACCGGCGATGATTCCAGCACCGACGCGCTGGTACGAACAGCGTATCGCCATACCGGGGTCTCCGGGCGCGAAGGCAAAAGAACCTCAGAACCCGTCCCCTTATAACATCGTAGATTTGGTCATACCATATCCTGAAATATTGACATTTTTATTGAACGACAATGATCTTGACAATAACATAAATATATATAATTCTCCGTTGCGAAATATTCACGTTGAATTGAGTTTGATGGGTATTGCTGGCATCAAGACATTTGAAGTGTTTAAGATTTCAAATCTTCCTCCACCATATACAGAAGATACAGTCGTTTTTCAAGTTGAAAATGTAATGCACACTATCAACGAAGATACTTGGGAGACTCGTATCAAAGCAAATTTGAGACCTGCCCGTTTATTACTCAAACAGAACCAAAATAAATAGTTATGATTACATATCCGGATAATACCAGAAATATTTCATTTGATGGAATTTCCACAAATTTTCCTGTTTATAAAAAACCATTGCCAAATGCAAACGACTATCTTACTGGATATATATCTCGTTATTTTGTAAAGAAAATAAATGATAATACCATTTACGAAGTGGACTCGGTTGGTTATGCGAATGTATCAGACACATTTTATACAAAATCGTCCCTTTCGTGGAAAATAACAGGAAAATCAAATGATAGCACCGATGGTAAAACATTGACTGACGTTGGTGTAATTTCTTATAATAGTTATTCAATTTCTGTTTTAGAAAAAACCACACCCGGCATTCGTAATATTTTAAGAAATGTGCTTGAATTTTGGATAGGATATTGAAAATTGACAAGCAAGAAGTTTCTGTTACAATAAATAAATGGTTGTAAGGCATGAGAGTGATTATAAAGAATTTTTGGCACAAAATGATTGTTGTGATTTGATTTGCGATGCAATTCAAATTGACGACCACTTTCATCCATGCGTAGCAAAGTGTAGTCTGTTGATGGTTTATAACATCCAAAAGCAGAAAACCTATGTGATTTCGGTGAATCATGAAGATAGCCCATTCAAAGTTGAAATGTCTAGGTTAATTGACGATTTAAACTCGTTGAATGGAAAAAAGTGGGTATTTGACAAAAAGAAGTTTTCACATTTATTGCCAGCAAAAAATTTGTATGATATCAATATTATCTTTTTTATAACAGATGGTAATGTAGAAGACTACAGTGAATATGACACAAAGGCTCATAGATTTTATAAACAGAAGTTCAACGGTTATAGCAATTTGAATAATGTAATACCATTGACTCGTCATTTGGAGAAGTTTGAACAAATGTGTGTAGAGTCTTTGAAAAGAGTCAAAAATATACGCTTAGATGGTAGTTTCGGTGATTTGAATGGTATCATAACAGAAAACCTCCAAGTACTTGAATATAACGGTTTAAAAGTGAATGTAGACACCTTTAATGAACACTTTAAGGACAAGAATGTAAAGGTGGTCAATGACTATGTATATACGCAATATAATCTATATACATCTACTGGACGACCCAGCAACAGATTTGGTGGAATAAATTACAGTGCCATGAATAAAGAGTCTGGGTGTAGATCTTCTTTTATTAGCCGGTACGGTGACGATGGAATGTTGTTTATGATTGATTATAGTGCATATCATCCTCATCTGGTAGCCAAGTTGATTAATTATGAATTGCCTCACAATGCGTATGAATATTTGGGACAATCTTACTATGGAAAAGAGAACTTGACGGACGAAGAAATAAAAGCGTCAAAGAATCTTACCTTTCAGTGTATGTACGGCAACATTCCAGATGAATTATTGGAAATACCATTTTATAGTAAAATGAAACAATATATTGACCATCGCTGGAATTTCTTTGAGAAATATGGATATGTAGAAACTCCGATTTTTAAACGTCAAATTACTAAAAATCACATCAACAATCCATCGCCGAATAAATTATTCAATTATATTTTACAGGCAAGTGAAACTGAATTTGGAATACAATCACTTGCACAAGTCAATCAATATCTAAAAGATAAAACTACCAAGGCTATATTGTATACTTATGATAGTATATTGTTTGATGTACATAAACAAGATAAACGGGACACGTTGTTGCATATAAAATCACTGATGGAAAACAACAAACAGTTTCCTGTAAAATGTTATGTCGGTACAAATTATAACAATATGACCAAAATAAATTTATGATCAATATCACCAACAGTTATATTAATTTCGTTGATTGTCGGAAGACTTATGACGACTTTTTGAAAGAGGTCAATTTTCAACACCGCGAAAATGATGATGCAATCAATCCATATCTAAAAATCACTACAAATGGTAAAGTGTTTGTATTAAAATCTGAATGGGAAAATTCTCCTAGTAATTTGGATTTGACTGCAATCGGATTGCCTGCAAAATGTAAATATGTATGGAGAGGGTCAGAGCGAGTTGTATATGCAAATGATACAAAAGTCTATAAAATTCAACAAAGATTGGATAATGAGACAGATGAACAGTTTGAACAAAAACTATTGAAGGTACAACAAACAGTTAATTTTATCAAACAAAAAGTTGATATAATAAATCAAAATGGAGGAGTTCCTATTGAATATGTGATGGCAAATGATACATTTCAAAATATATTGAAACAACATAAGATGGCTCCAAATTTACCATTTGACGCAAAATATGTGGAAAAATATGACGCATTTTATATATTTTATAAATTGAATGATGTTGGTGTTACATTTCATCCAAGTGGAATTATAGAACAAAACTTGATTGATAAACGAACCGTTTTGGGATCGGGTGCTCAACATTTACTAAATTCAGATCCCAATAAATATGGTATAAGCAATACGGTTTCTTCTAACAATTTTCCCATTTTTGCAACAACTGGAGAATTGGGAAAAACGGTTGATTATTGTGAAAAACTTAATAACTATCTAACCAATGTATATCAATGGAAGACGGATTATATGACTCTTGGAAATTTTATGTTTGATGAGTCTAAAAAGATAGTATATCTGACAGATTCGGTATATATCAATAATAGTCAATAATATTACAAACTTACCATAATATTTATATATTTATATGGTAACATGTTAATTTTAGATTATATATCGTCAACCACTCTTATGATAAAGTCATAAGGGTTTCCTTCTTCCAAAAAGTATGAATTTACAAGATTTATTAGAACAAGTTTGTGTGGACACAAGAATCCAAGACGGTATTTTTTCTTTGGAAAAGGACGATCACTTAGATATATTACAAGAATACTTACAACACCAGTGCGGTCTATCATGGGATCAAACTCTACTATTAAGAAATTGTATTGTTGAAGGTAAATATCCTGAACGTCAAGCATACAATGTCAACGGATTATTGGTAACATTTCCAACACCCGAATATAAACAAAAAGCCATTACCCGTGGAACTCATTTTGAGGAAAATCCTAAAAAGGCACAACAAGCGGCGGCTGTAAATATTTTTGATAAAGAACCAGAACCTCAAGCGGCTGTACCAGAAGAAAAACCTGCCGATCAACCAGATCCAGTTTCAACTGATGCAACCGTTCCGACTGTTCAAAGTGAACCCATAGAAAAAGATCAACCAGAACCAGAACCAGATCTTAGAACTCCACAAGAAAAACAACAAGATGCTGAAGTTGTTCAAAAGATTTTAACAACTGAATATTCACTAGAAGAAGCCGTTTCAAATAATTTTTATAACAAACACGGAACTTGGTATACTTCCGAAGGAGAAATAGTCGGCAAATCTAGATATGTAGAAAATTTGGGCAAAGTAATAATCATTAAAAGAAAATGAAAAGACAACTTCTTTGCACTTTCAGTACAATCGGTGAGTATAAGTCATTACTGACTACTCTTAGAAATTTTTATATTGTAGCTGGAAATAAATTCTTTTTGTTCAATAACACAAAGTCTACTGATTATGTTTTTTTAACCTACAATGTGGAAGTGCCAGATGGTTCAAGATTTCCGAAATTTCCAAACACGATTGGATTGCACAGAAAAAAACAAACCAATACATTATATACCCTTAATGCTATGAATACATTAATAGCAGAAGAAAATGGTGGTGTATTTGATAATAAGTTTCAATTGGATTGGGGACTGTATTCCAACTGCCTTATTTTAACTGGTGAGGTATCGGTTAGAATAATTCCGATAAAACTTTGTGATATAATTAGTTGATGTTTTTACCATAACGGGTTATAGTTATACGTGTATTAGTTATATACACGGTTCGTGTGGACCGTTTAATTAATAATTAAAACACTTAACAAATAAATAATAAATACTTATGGCATTAAATCTGTCTCTAATTAAAAACCGTTTGAATAGTCTTTCAAACGCAAGTCAAAAAACTAATTATACTTGGAAGCCGAATCCCGGCAAGCAAGTTCTTCGTATTGTTCCTTATAAGTTTCAACCTGATAATCCGTTCATTGAGTTGAAGTTCCATTATGGAATCAATAACAAAACGTATCTAAGTCCCGATTCGTTTAATCGTCCTGATCCGATTGTTGAATTTAGCAATCGCATGAAAAAGACCGGAAATAAAGAAGACTGGCAGGTTGGTAGAAAGATGGAACCCAAGATGCGTACTTATGTACCTGTGTTGGTTCGCGGTGAAGAAGATCAAGGTGTAAAGTTTTGGGGATTTGGTAAGAATGTGTATCAAGAATTGATGGGCATTATTACCGATGAAGATTATGGTGATATTACAGATCTTGTAAATGGACGCGATATTGTCGTTGAGTTTAGAACGGCGGAGGAATCTGGAAAGAATTTTCCGGAAACCACAATTCGTCCCAAGCCAAATTCGTCACCGGCAATTGATCCATCCAAAAAAGATATCTTAACAAAACAAGCGAATATTCTTGATTTGTTCCAAGAACCGACATATGAAGAACTCAAGGCAGCAATGGAAGCTTGGTTGAACCCAGAAAATGCAGCTGAAACCGGAACAGTAGTAGGAATTACTGACGATGATGGTACTGCTTCTGGTCCTACCGATTCAAGCCCAATTGTTTCTGGTACTCCGGTATCAACATCTACCAAAACACAAAAATCGCCATCGGCGGTTGCAGCAAAAGCAAATACAGAAGACTTGACAAAAGCTTTTGATAATTTGTTCAACAGTTAAAATAACTGTACAATATTGGGTGGTAGTATATGATGTGTACTGCCACCCTAACTGTTTATATTATTATTTATGAAAAAGAAATCACAAGTTACACAAATGGAAGCTCCTCCGAGAGACGAATTGGTTGAATTATTGGCCAATGAATTAAACAAAGCAAATAAGGATGGTGGTAAAATCGCTTATTTTTTGGACGAACAAGAAAATCCTGCTGAAATATCCGATTGGATCAGTACCGGATCATCTATGTTAGACTTAGCTATTAGCAATCGTCCTCACGGCGGCTTGCCTGTAGGAAAAATGGTTGAATTTAACGGCCTTGAAGGAACAGGAAAGTCCTTGTTGTCAGCACATGTTGTTGCGGATACGCAAAAAAAAGGTGGAGTCGCTGTAGTTATTGACACGGAAAATTCGGCAGCACCTGAGTTCTGGAAAAGTTTGGGGGTCAATCTATCTAAATTATTGTATGTTCAATGTGAAACTGTTGAAGATATTTTTGAAAAGATGGAACAGATGATTTCAATTGTTCGCAAGAGCAATAAAGACCGTATTCTTACTATTATTGTAGACAGTGTTGCGGCAGCTAGTACCAAAGTAGAATTAGAAAGTGACCACGGTAAAGATGGTTATGCGACTGGTAAGAGTATCATCATCTCAAAGGCGATGAGAAAAATTACCACTATGATTGGACGCCAAAAAGTGTTGATTATATTTACAAATCAATTGCGTCAAAATCTAAATGCTATGGCATTTGGAGACAAATACATTGTATCGGGAGGAAAAGCACTTGCATATCATTGTAGTGTTCGTGTTCGTTTAAACAACACTGGCAAGCTCAAGAAAGATGAAGAAGTAATTGGAAATGTGTGTAAAGCCGTTGTTGTAAAAAACAGAATGGGTCCGCCACAAAGACAAGCAAACTTTGACATCTACTTTGACAGTGGTATTGCTGACTATAGTAGTTGGGTCAAGGTGTTAAAAGATAACGATTTGATTAAACAAGGTGGTGCTTATTATACGTACAAAAAGGACAACGGAGAAGAATGGAAGTTTCAATCCAAGGATTTCGTGTCCACATTAAAGACTGATGCTGCTTTGAATGAAGAAATTTATTTGAAGATTTGTGACGAGGTTATTATGAAATATAAAGATCCCAATAGTCAAATCGTAGAAGATGCGGTGGTTGATGTAGGAGAAGATGTTGTTGTAAGCGAGGAATAAAATGAGCAATATAACCGACAGCGAAAAGCGTCGTTTATTTAGTTTATTTGATCAAATTAAACCGTCGGATAGAGTTGAGGGTCTTAATCGGACCCTCAACTCGGAGGTTTTGATCGTAGACTTTATGAACACTTTCCTAAGAGCATTTATGGCAAGTCCACAAATGAATGGAAATGGTAATCATACGGGTGGCATTGCTGGATGCTTAAAAAGTATTGGTTATGCAGTAAAATTAATCAATCCAACCAGAATTGTTATAGTTTCAGACGGAAACGGTGGATCGTTAAAACGTCGTAAGATTTATCCACAATACAAAAATGGTCGTAAGAGTAAAATTCGTCTTAACAGATCATATGATGAGTTGAGTGATGCTGACACAGAGCAAAAAAATGTAAAAGTTCAATTATTTAAAACAGTTAAGTATTTGGATACGTTGCCAGTAACAACTATGGCAATAGATAATATTGAAGCAGATGATACTATTGCGTATTTGGCCAAACAATATTTCAAGGACAGCAACGTGACCATCATGAGTGCTGACAAAGACTTTCTTCAACTTGCAAGTGACAAAATTAAAATATGGAGTCCCACCAAGAAAAAGATGTATGGATGTGCAGAAATATTGACTGAATATGGAATCAGTTGTTCAAATTTTATTAATTATCGCGTCATGGAAGGTGATACTAGTGACAATATTGATGGAATACAAGGAGCAGGTCTAAAAACCATATTGAAATGTTTTCCTATACTTACAGAAGAAAAACAATATTCTTTACAAGAAATATACAATTATAGTGATACTCACAAAGGTAAGTATAAATTGTATAATACTATTTTAGATAATAAATCTACAATGGAACGTAATCATGAATTGATGCAATTACATGACACACAAATTCAAACATTCAGTCAATTAAGAATCAATGAAATAATGGAAAAACCATTACAAAAATTGGATAAATTTAACTTTGGAAAATTGTTGATGGAAGATGGTATGCAAAATAACTTTCCCAACAGTATGGTCTGGATTCAAGAGGTCTTCGGTAAAGTAAATTCGTTCGTGGTGTAAAAAATCTTTGCAAATTCGTCAATCGGATATAGCATTGAGTTATACAAACAGCCGTCGGTTTATACAAACAGTAGTAGATTTATAAAATATGAGTGAAAAATACATCGTGGATAATCTGAAGAAATTTGGTGCAGACTTTCAAACCAAGTGCATTAGCGCACTTGTGAGTGACAAGACATTTATAGAACGTGTTAGTGATATAATTGAACCTGGGTCATTTGAGACTGATGCCCATCAATTCATTGTTAAAGAAACATTGAGTTATTTCTTAGGATACAAAGAACTACCAACCCTTGCAGTTTTTAAAGTGAAGGTGGATAGCATTGAAAATGATATGCTAAAACAGACCGTGGTAGATCAATTGCGATTGGTTTATCAAAAAATCACTGATAGTGATTTAAAGTTCATCAAAGAACAATTTCTTGAATTTTGTAAAAATCAAAAGCTTAAAAATGCTATTATGGAGAGTGTTGATCATTTAAAGAATGGTCAATATGATAAAATTAAGAATGTAGTTGACGTAGCAATGAAGGCTGGTATGGAAAGAAATATCGGTCATGAATATGATATTGATATTGAGAAACGCATGAGCATGATGGCTCGTAACACCGTCAAAACTAATTGGGCAGAAATTGACACGATTATGGATGGTGGACTTTCTGGTGGAGAATTGGGAGTCATTACTGCCTGCGCAGGTAGTGGAAAAAGTTGGATTTTGGCAAAACTTGGTGCAGAAGCAATGAAGCAAGGAAAAAACGTTCTTCACTATACATTGGAGTTGAATGAAAATTATGTCGGTCTTCGTTATGACGCATGTTTTACTGGAATTGATTTCCAAAATATCCGATCCAATGTAGATATAGTCAAGAAGAAAATTGCCGAAGTTTCCGGAAAATTGATTATCAAATATTTTCCAATCAAGACGGTATCCGCTCATAGTTTGAAACTTCATGCGGAACGAATTCAGACACTTGGAACCAAGATTGATCTAATCATAGTGGATTACGCAGACATTCTACGTCCATCACAAAGTGACCGTAACAGCAACAGTTATAGTGAAGCTGGTGGTATTTATGAAGAATTGCGGGGAGTAGCAGGAGAAATGCAAATTCCAATTTGGACTGCATCACAGAGTAATCGTGCAGCTATGGATGAAGATATTATTCAGGCAAACAATATTTCAGATTCGTATCGTAAGATTATGACTGCGGATTTCGTCATGAGTCTGAGTCGCAAGGTTCAAGATAAGGTCAGTAACACCGCTCGTATTCATATTATTAAGAATCGGTTTGGACCTGATGGACAAACCTTCCCAAGCAAAATGAATGCTGGTTGTGGTGACATTCAAATTTTCTCTGAGAATAGCAGAGAAGGTATGAGTGTATTGAATGAAATGAATCAAGGAGAAAACGTTGTTAAGAAAATGATGAGCGGAAAATGGAATTCTCACATGAACGTGGAAGATTCAGAATAATGATATATCAACTAAAATTGGAAAAGATGAAAAAAAGTGAAATTTTAAAAAATATTTTTGACATTAATACCAATTTTAGTTGATAATTATCTTATACAAAAAACAGTTTATGAATAAAGAAATTTTTATTAAAAAGCGCACGGGAAAAGTTGAAAAGTTTAATGCTGATAAAATCAACAAAATACTACAGTGGTCAACGGAAAACATAAAAAATGTTAGTTTTGAAGAAGTAGCAATGAATGCACATCTGTCATTCTTTGATGGAATGACATCAACTGACATTCATAGTATGCTTATTGAAGCAGCATCAAATCTAATCAGTGAAGATAAGCCAAATTATCAATATGTTGCATCCAGACTACTGAACTATCAGCTTCGTAAAAAGGTTTGGGGTGGAAAAAACGCACCCAAACTATATGATCTTGTAAGTAAAAATATAGCAAATTTTTCATATAACGATGAAATATTAAATTGGTACACATCTGACGAATTCAATAAAATTGATGAGTTTCTTAAACACGACAGAGATTTTGAATTTTCATATGCTGGAATCAAACAATTGTGTGATAAATACTTAGTCCAAAATAGAAATACCAAACAAATATACGAAACCCCGCAATTTGCATATATGTTGATTGCGATGACGTTATTTGCCGGATATACAGAAAATCGGCTTGAATATATACGAAATGCTTACAATGCGTTTAGTAAACACAAAATCAATTTACCTACTCCTGTTATGGCAGGAGTCAGAACAATCATGAAAAGTTATGCTTCGTGTGCATTATTTTCAATTGATGATTCATTATTAAGCATTTTTGCTAATAATTCGGCTATAGGATTGGCTACGGCTAGTAGATATGGAATTGGAATAAATCCATCCAGATTGAGAGCTACTAATTCTCCTGTAAAAAATGGACAATTGCTTCATACTGGTCCAATTCCGTTTTTAAAAATGTATGAAAGCACGGTAAAATCATGTCACCAGAACGGATTACGAGGTGGAGGTGGAACCACGAATTTTGCATGGTTTCATTATGATATTTTGGATATTTTGGTATTAAAAAACAATGCCGGTACAGACGACAACCGAGTTAGAAAACTAGATTACTGTATTGGGCTAGATAAATTGATTCTGGAAAGATTCATTAAAAATGAAGATATAACATTGTTTAGTTACCATGAATGTCCAAGTTTGTGGAATAATTTTGGATTGCCAAATTTTAAAGAATTATATGAAAAGGCAGAGGCGAATAAAAATATCAAATTTAAGAAAAAAATCCCCGCTAAAGAATTGATGTTTTTGTTAGCAAAAGAAAGATTTGAAACGGGTAGAATATATATAATGTTTGTTGATCATGCAAATGAACATGGAACTTGGAATGCACATGTAGATACAACAAATTTGTGTACTGAAATAATACATCCGTTGATTCCTATCAAAGATTTGAATGATGATGAAGGAGAAATTGGTGTGTGTATTTTGGCAGCTTTGAATCTTTTAAACATAAAGGATGATAAAGATTTAGAGAAATCGTGTGATATTGCAGTAAGAATGTTGGACGCATTGATAGATTATCAAAATTATTTTGTAAAGGCTGCAAGTAATTTTGCAAAAAAACGACGCAGTTTGGGTATTGGCATCACAAATTTAGCCGCGTGTTTAGCTAAAGAAGGATTGAAATATCATGATAATAAATCTCCAAATTACATTTCAACTCAAATTGAAAAAATTAGTTATTATCTGATTAAAGCCAGTATACAACTCGCTAAAGAACTTGGTCCGTGTGAAAAGTTTAATGAAACCAAGTATAGTAATGGAATATTGCCAATAGATACATATAAAAAAGAAATTGACTCGTTTGTGACGGAACCATTGCATATGGATTGGGAGAGTTTACGAATTGATATAAAGAAATATGGCATGAGAAATTCTACATTGATGGCACAAATGCCATGTGAATCGTCTGCTGTTATTTCTAATTCAACCAATGGTATAGAGCCACCCAGATCTCTCATTTCATTTAAGGGGTCAAAGGCAAATATTTTGCCGGTAGTTGTACCAAATATTGAAAAATATAAAGACGATTATACATTGGCATTTGATATGCCGGACAATGATGGACAACTAAAAAACGTAGCCGCTATGCAGAAATTTATTGACATGGCGATATCAACAAATACATACTACGTACCGTCCAGATATAAAGATAATAAAGTGCCCATTGAAACTATAATTAGAGATATTTTGACGGCATATAAATACGGATTAAAAACATTATATTATGCTAATACAGATGACGGCGATAAACAGACAGCTATGGATACATCAATTGAGTTAAAACAACCGGTCATTGAAGAATCGGATTGTGTTAGTGGTGCATGTGCTATTTAAAATTATGAAAACTGTATTGAATAAAAAGAACGTAGATCAATTACGAAACCCAATGTTTTTGGGTGAGGATTTATCATTGCAACGATATGATAAAATAAGGTATCCTAAGTTCTATGATCTGTATGATCAACAATTAAACTTCTTTTGGAGACCACAGGAAGTGTCATTGGTCAAAGACATCAGCGATTTCAAAAATCTAACAGAAGAAGAAAGGTTTGTATTTGACAGCAATCTCAAGTTTCAAACCATGACTGACAGCATGTTGAGCCGAAGTATTCACGAACTCATGAAGCATGTTACTAATTCCGAATTGGAAATTTGCATGAATACTTGGAGTTTCTTTGAAACAATTCACAGTAATAGTTACACGTATATTCTTAATAATGTTTATCCGGACGCTACCAAGTTCTTTGATAGTATCCTTGAAGACAAGGAGATTGTAAAGCGAGCCAATGCAATTAGTAAAAAATATGATGAATTGTTGACACCATCAGATGATATCAAACAACAATTATTTGATGCGGTATTGGCAACTCAAATTACTGAAGGATTAATTTTCTATGTATCATTTGCTTGTAGTTTCTATTTTGGTTATCGTGGAAAGATGGAAGGCAATAGTAAAATTATAAAGTTTATTTCCCGCGACGAAAATCTTCATGTTGCTATCACTCAAAACATCATGAAGAATTGGATTAACAATGCGGACGAAGGATTTCAAGAAATTGTTAAAAAGAACGAAGATAAGGTATATAGAGCCTATGAAATTGCGGTAGAAGCCGAAAAGGATTGGGCTGATTATCTATTCAGTAAGGGCAATCTTGTGGGGTTGACCTCAGAAAGCCTAAAACACTATGTTGAATGGCTCGCTAATAACAGATTGACCAGTATTGGTTACAAGAAACTGTATCCAAATGCCAAGACCAATCCACTTGCCGGTTGGTTAGATAGTTATTACGATAGTAAGAAATTACAAGTTGCTCCTCAAGAAACCGAATTGAGTAGTTATGTAAAAGGTGTGGATAACACAATTAGAGACGACGCATTTGATGGATTTAAGTTGTAAATAAATAATTTACATTTTCTTATAAAAGACACCGTTTTTGGTGTCTTTTATTATATTTATTAACATTACATATGGAACCCGCATCTTTATCCAAACACGAAATGTCAACTATTGCACAGATAATATTGGCATTCGGTAGTTTATTAACCGTGGCATATAAACTCTTTAGAGTTGTCTCAAAAGAGATAACTGAGAGGAAGGATATGCATAATAAAATAAACCATATATTGGAAGAATTGACTCCAAACCATGGATCTAGTATCAAAGATAAGATTAATAAAATGGACGCACAATTGTCTGAAAATACACTTTTAACTGGTCGGATTTTTGATAGACAGCGTTGGATATTGGATAACGAGGAAATAATTGTATTTGAGAGCGATAATGATGGTAAATGTGTTTGGGTGAATAAAAAGTATTGTGATTGGTTAAAAAGAGACAATAAGTACTTTTTGGGACACGGATGGAAGAATGCGATCCATCCAGATGATCGTGAACAAACAAGTGAATATTGGGAAGAGTGTGTGGCTGACAGCAGAGATTCTGAAAATCTATTTAGAATGGTTGACAGAGACGGTAAAATATATAATGTCTATTGTATTGCTAACAAATCCACCGATAATAATGGTTACATGGGAACTATAAAGATTGTTGACTGATTCATTACGCGGTGATAACATCAGTTGTTATGGTAGAACAATTTTATTTTGATAAAAGTTTAGTATATTTAAAATCTATTGACAAGAAAATTGCTAGGCAATTAATAGAAAAGAACCATTATACCCACAAATGGACTAGTTGTAGTGTTGCATACGGTGTATATTACAAAGAATACACTGAAAGCACATTTTTTGGTGGATTCAATTCCAAATTGATTGGAGTTTTAGTGTATGGTAATTCAGTTGGTAGAAATTGTAGCACTAGTATCAGTCAACAAATAACCAACGATAATGTATATGAATTGACTCGGCTTTGGATTGAAGATGGTTATGGTAAGAATATTGAGAGTTATTGTATTGCTGAATCTTTTCGTTGTATAAACAAGGATTATCCGAAAATTAAATGTATATTGAGTTACGCCGACAGTGAAGCGGGGCATGTTGGTAAAATCTATCAGGCAACTGGATTTTTGTATCAAGGAGACAATTATGTAGATATTGCTTTGATGCCCAATTATAGTGTTAGTTTAACCGGCCCCCCCAATTATAAGTGGATACACAGTAGAAGTGTATATTCTGAGTGGGGAAGTCACGGAGTTGATAAATTAAAAATAAAGATAGGAAAAACGTTTTATAGAAAGAAAGAATCGGGTAAACATAGATATATTAAGTTCATTTCCAATAAAATAGAAAACAAAAAACTTACTAAATCGCTTAAACATCCAATTTTGCCGTATCCAAAGATGGCAGAATATTCCGAGGAAATTCAACAAATAACAATTGAAAATAACATGGATAATTTATATTTTTGATTATATTTATATAGCATATGACAAAAAAACAATTGAGAAACCTCATTCGTGAATGTATTTCCGAAGTAAAACTCGTTAATGTAATAAAAGAAATAGTGAATGAGACATTAAAACCGATGAAATTCAGTAAACAACCATCATTGGAGGCCAAGATGGAAGAATTGGCAGAGGAAGTTTCCAAGGCAAACAAGGACGCCAAAGTTGTTTATGACGACAACAAGAGATACAACGTATGTGACTGTGATCCTCACTATTTTAGCATTCACCCAATGACCGACGACAGTTTTGATGTAACTTATTTCAAAAATAAAACCGACAGAACCAAGAAATTTAATTTAAATTTTGAAGAGTTAACCAAGTATGTAACTGAAACTCTCAAGGAAAATGGACCTGATTTTGGACAAAAGAAGTGGGAAAAGTGCGCGGCAAATTCAGTAGACAAAGACGGAAAGAAAAATCTTGACAAACCACAAGAAACGGACGAAAAGGTAAAAGACGCAGTTGAAAACAAGGATGATCTACCAACGTCTCCAATGAAATCGGTTGAAAAAATAAAGAAACAAGCAGACCACAGTGTTAAGGATGCAAATGCAGATGGCAGACGAAATGTGGGTAAATTTGTAGATTACAAGTATCCAAAACAAAAAGATGATAAAATTGTGATTAAACAAAAACAATTCAAAGCAAAAGGTAGACCAAAAAAAGATTAATTTAAATTTAAAATCAAACCGTCAATTTACTTTGACGGTTTTTTTGTTTGACGTTTAGAGAAAGTGATGTAAAGTGGTTTCAAGGACACGATCCCACCAAGAACATGAAGAACACAAACATCAAGAATATAGACATTAAATCTCTAATCAAAGAGAGTCATACAATCAAGCCAGCGGAACTTGTAATTGACAACACCAAATGGAAGTATTTGGTAAGATCCGTGTATCGTGGAAAGAACATTTTGATTGTTGGTCCTACTGGATGTGGCAAGACATTGGCTGCACAATCTGTTGCCAAGGCATTGAATCGTCCGTACTTTTATTTTAATTTGGGAGCCACACAGGATGCACGCGCATCACTCATCGGCAACACCCATTACAACAAAGAAACAGGAACGTATTTCAGTGAATCTACCTTTGTCAAGGCAATCAAAACTCCAAATTCGGTAATTCTTCTTGATGAAATGAGTCGGGCACATCACGATGCATGGAATGTCTTGATGACTGTATTGGATGATTTGCAACGTTATTTGCGCTTGGATGAAAAACAAGACAGTGAAGTGGTCAAGGTAGCTCCCGGAGTTTGTTTTATTGGAACTGCTAACATTGGAAACGAATACACTTCTACCCGAGTCATGGACAGGGCACTAATGAGTCGGTTTCCCATCAAGATTGAAATGACTCCGATGGATTTTAAAACTGAATTTGAATATTTAAAATCACGATTCTCTATCACCGATGAACCTTCATTGAAGCTTCTATCTAATGTATGTGAAATTGCAAATCTTACCCGTGAACAAATTAAGAATGAAGATAGTAAGATTACCAATTTTATTCCGACTCGTTCTACGGTTGAAATAAGCGAACTCATTCTGGATGGATTTGATTTGACCGAAATCGCAGAAACTGCAATTTATCCCAATTTTATGAATGACGGTGGAGTTGACAGTGAACGAACCTATATGAAACAGGTTGTTCAAAAGTATATTCCAACTACCTCTCCCAATACTCTAATTAACGATCCGCTGGATAGTCAACCCCCATTCTAATCTAAAGATATGGATATAACATACAGTGATTACTGGTTGGAAGATTTTGAATTTGATGATGTTGATAAGCAAAATGCCATCCATACAAATTTAATCAAGTTGTCTATGGCTCGTAGAGCTATTAGTAACTTTGTTCATATTTTGACTAATAAGAATATTCCTGTATTTTTCAATGACGGAGGTGATAATTCTACAGATGGAAAGTCTGTTTATATTTCGTCCGATATTGTAAAAAAGGAAGATTTTGATACTGCGGTAGGACTTGCCTTACATGAAGGTAGTCATGTTATATTGTCCGATTTTGATATTTTCAAGACTATTTGGCAAAGGGTTCCTAGTACTGTGTATAAACACGCAGAGAAACTTCAAATTTCAAAAGAAGATATTCATATTTTTGTAAAACATATTCTTAATTATATTGAGGATCGTTATATTGATAATTTTGTATACAAAAACGCCCCTGGTTATCGTGGTTATTATACTGCATTGTATGACACATATTTCCACAGTGGTAAAATTGACGAAATGTTGAAGAGTCAATTATACAGAACTCCTAGCATTACAAGTTACGAATCTCGCATCATCAATTTCAACAATGTTAATACCGATCTTGAGGCTTTGCCGGGTCTTCGTGATATTGCAAAACTTATAAATTTATCAAAAATTGATAGGCTGACAACTCCCAAAGACAGATTATCAATTGCATATGAGGTGTGTGAAGTCATATTAAAGAATATAACCGAACATCAATCTAATGCATCAAAATCGGATTCACCACAACCACAATCAAATTCAAAAGAAAAATCAACCGAAAAATTGAATGATTCAAATGATCAGAATGAATCAAATGATCAGAATGAATCTATTGACGACATTATTGGGGGTGATACAAATCAAGTTGCTTCATCTAAGGAAGATACCGTAAAAGACGATATTGGAAATGATGCCAATGTCTCTGATAGTAAACTTAACAAGATTAAAAATGCACTTGAAAAGCAAAAGAATTTTTTGGATGGAAAAATTAAAAAGAAGAAAGTTTCTGCCAAAGAAAAATCTATTTTAGATTCCATTGATAAATCGGGTATTACATTGTCAACTGTAGGATCTACATATATTAAAGCCGATGGTTCTCACAGTGTAGATTGTGTTGTTGTCAAGAAAATGAATTATGAACTACTTAGCAGTGAATTATTTCCATTAACAATTAAGGATCCACTGAAACATACGCCAATGGCACATGAAAATATTACCAATGCCGTCAATTTGGGAATTATCAAGGGCACCGTTTTGGGAAGAAAATTACAATTACGAAATGAAAGTAATACTACAAAGTATATGCGCAAACCATCTGGACGGGTGGATAAACGAATTTTGTCTGAATTGAGTTTTGAAAACGAGAACATTTTCTATTCAATGGATGTGGATAAATACAACAAGTCATATATACATATCAGCGTAGATGCAAGTTCCAGTATGAAGGGTGGAAAATGGTTGTCAACTATGACGGCTGTAGTTGCTATTTGTAAAGCCGCGTCAATGATTGATAATCTACGAGCAAGTGTGAGTTTCAGAACAACAGTCAGTGCGGGCAAGGGAATTGAACTTCCATATGTAGTAATTGCATATGATTCCAATACAGATAAAATCAGTAAAGTAAAGAATTTATTTAAATATATTCAACCAGCTGGGTGTACTCCCGAGGGACTTTGTTATGAATCAATCATGAATGAATTGCCGGTATCAACGGAAGAAGATTTTTATTTTCTAAATTTCAGCGATGGCCAGCCGTTTATGAATTACTCAGATATAAACGACAATTCTATTTGTTATTCGGGTGCCGCCGCCGCCGCTCACACCAGACAACAAGTTTATAAAATTCGTGATCGTGGATATAAAATTTTAAGTTATTTTATTAAGGAACCGTGTGAGTCATCTTATATGTTTGATAAACAACACATTGAAATGGATAATAAAAGTCGCGATACATTTAAAATGATGTATGGAAACGGTGCATCATTTGTTAATATTAAAAACATTTTTGACATTGTGAAAACAATCAATAAAATGTTTTTACAAAAAGATTGACATAACTCTTTGAGTGTGTTAAATTTAAGATGTCGGTTAAATATAAACAAAAAATAAAAAGGAAAATAATATGAGTAATACAATGAAAAAGACGGACCGTAAAAACAAGACCAATCAAGTGGTTAAATGGCCAAGTGCAGATTCGTTCTTCACCGTCAAGACGATAAATGCAGACAATAGTGATTTTAAGGAAATTACACTACGAGTTCGTCTAAAAACGGCTCTTGACGAAGGACTTATTTCGGCACTCGGAACTATTCCCGGAGGCAAGGGTCGGCCAACAATCGCATTTGCGATGAATCCAGTTTCTTCAAAGGCATTGGACGCCGCCAAGAATGCACAAGTTAATCTGCACGATCGTTATCTGGTCAATGTTGTTAACATCAAGGCAGATTCTACGGCTTCTCAAACCGAAACCTCGGAAATATCAGTATCAACCAAATCCGAAAAGGTTAATGCCTAAGAAACAAAAAATTAGTAATAAAAAGGTGTCGTATATCAAATTATACGACACCTTTTCTTTTGAAGATAACTCTTAGATCAAGGAGGATTTGAGCTTGATGTCAATATATATGATAACGGACTTTACAAACTCATAAGATTACAAAAATGAAAGATATTATTATACTATATTTGGATAAATTTAAGAAAAAGTTTTTGGTATACAAAGAAACAGAATTGTATGATATGGAACTTCCATTGGAATATGTTGATGATGGAAGAAACATGTATCTTGACGATTTAAAAGAAAAGTGGGAAATCAAAGAAGTTAAATCTACTAAAAACGAATTGACTATTAAATTTAAATTGGTTCTTCGTAAGACATAATATCCATAAAAATGACAAAACAATACAAACAATTGCTTCCATTTGATGTCAACGTAAGAGTAAAAGATCAATTTAAAATTCTTCCATTGAGTATAATGGAATTCCAAAATCAAAAAGAGTGGGATTTTGCTTATTTTGATCAAGACGAAACAGAGTTAAGACGTAGCGAAGATGCCGAATATTTACCTGGACTTGGAATGAGCGAGTTTAGTTCTGCTGTATGTGAATTTGTATTGAGATATTGGAGTCTAAAAAATTCAATTGTGGTAGATCCTTTTGCCGGAAGAGCTACTAGAGCGATTATATCATCCAAATTAAATAGAAAATATTACGGTTACGAAATTTCCCCAAAGACATATCAAAGAAGTGTTGATCATTATAAAAAATGTGCAGTTGATCCAACTTTGTTTTTATCAGATGGATGTAAATTGGCAAATACAGATGATAATTTTGCACATTTGGTAATGACGTGTCCGCCATATGGCAACATTGAAAAATATGAATCAACAGAAAATCAATTAAGTGATATTAGAAATTATGATGATTTTCTTAAAAAAATAAATGAATGTATCGGTAATATCCACAGAGTCTTAAAGCCGGGAGGATTTTGTTGTTGGATAGTGGCAGACTATAGAGATGCAACCGGATTCAAACAATTTTCCAACGACAGCATCAATTTATTTAAAAATAATAATATGATATCCCATGATACTGTTATTATCAAAAATAATAGTCCGTTTGCACCACTTCAAGCCGGAAAATGTGCATCAAAAAGAATAACTGCCAAGACACACGAATACATTTTAGTGTTCAGAAAACAGGGAGATTTAGACACAACAGAATTGCAATCAGATAATGATTGGAAATCCAGTGACGAATTTTTTGGTTAAAACATTTGACTTATTTTAAACAGTGGTGTATGATGTACTCAATGAAAAAATCACTATGTTGCATGAGTTTAAAATTACAAGAAAGTGGTATTCGCGCCAATACCATGACCAGAACCCGGTTTCTTGCATTGGAGCGAAAAAGCGCAGAACGCATTGTTGCAGATCGCACTCTTAACAATGTGGTCGTAACGCGAAAAACTCTAGAATTTTGTGCTTCCAAAAAATGGAATTATAGAATTAGTAGCGGTATGATGCCACTTCAAACTCTACCATATGCAAATCTGAGTATGGCAAATAATTATAATTTTGACATCATCAAACGTGAATTCAAATTGTGTGCGGATGTTATCAAAAAATACAATATGCGATGCAGTACTCACCCAGATCAATTTGTTGTGCCTGCTAGTGCAAATCCAAATGTTTCTAAAAAATCAGTGGAAGAATTGATTGTTCATGGTGACATGATGGATCTGATGGAATTGCCTCAATCGTATGATGCACCCATCAATATTCATATGAATTCTTATAAAGGTGATATCAAAGAAATTGCTAAACGTTTTATTGATGTATACAACAATTTACCTATCAATGTAAAATCTCGGTTAGTACTCGAAAATGAAGACAAGCCAAATAGTTGGAAGGTAGAACAGTTGTATGACTTGATTTATTCAAACACGGGCATTCCAATCACTTACGACAATCTCCATTTTCGTTGTAACCCAGGCAAATTGTCTACTACGGAAGCATTAAAACTTGCCATTAGTACATGGGGAAAATATCGTCCATTATTTCATTTTAGTGACAATGCCACTGACAATAAAAATCCAAGAGCACACGCTGATTACGTTCGCGAATTGCCAGTTGAATATAAAAATAATATTAATGATATTGATTTTGAATTTGAATTTAAAGCGAAAGACTATGCTATTGAAAAGTTTGAAACTGAATACAAATTATAATAAATAAACATGTTGACGATTGGGTTATAGTAGTATATGATGATTTTGTGTTAGTAATAAAGCTAACTTAAAACAAAAAAACAAAAAAAGAAAACATATGATTGTTACAAATAATAAGAAGCGTACCGCGTTTGCTAAAACTTCCGTCCAAGGTGTGCGTGCTCACATCGTCGTTCCATTTGCTAGTACCAAGCGTGCTACCAAGTTGGTTATCGTTGAAGGTGACAAGCGAATTGAACTCAATGGTCGTCAAGTGAATGCACTTTCACGGGTCATTGGTTCAACCAAGAAGGCGGCTGGTAAGCGATAAAAATAGATAAACACAAACAATTGTCAAAAGTATATGGGAAAAACATATAGAAGAGACTCTGAATTTAGAAAGAATTCAAAAAGTTCTTCCAAAAAAGAAAATAAGAACAAGAAACAGAAGTTTTCTGATTACGATAGTAAAAAGAAGACATTTGATTCTACTGACGAAACTGAAAATGCTTATTGAAATAGTAATATTGACAATTGTTTGTGGAATATCTTTGTTATATACCCCTGTAGTGCCAGTAGTATTTACACTACTGGCACTATTTTGCCTATACAAGATTAAAAAATCGGAAGAAATGTTGGATGTTCTGGATGAAAGAACTGTAAAACTATCTGATGAGATAAAATCTTTGTATAAAAATCAAAAGGATATATCATTAGTAGTCAAGGCGATTCGTAACAGAATCAATAAATTGAAATCAAATGGCAAAAGTCCCGAAAAAGAAAAAGTCCGAACAGTCCAACAACGACTTGACGACATTGAACAAAGAGAACAACACCTTAACGACGAAGAGTAAGACTCTATTTGATCACATCAATCATATTCGTGAAAATAAATCCGAATCATATTATGATCAATTGACTGAAAAAGAAAAACGGGATTTTAGTAAATATACACTTTTGATTGGATTGAGCATGGATTCAGATAGTATTGAATCTATCGCATATCTGTCTCAGTTTATGGAAGTAATTCCAAATAAACAATTTTATAAAACTTGTTGTGACTTGGTTCCTCACGGACGCAAGTTTTGTAAATGGATTAAATCTACAAAATCCAAAACAAATAAGGATTTGGTAGATTTATTGTCGTCTCACCTACAAATAGGTAAAGATGAAGCAAGAGATTATTGTAAAATTCTATTCAAAGATCAAGCTGGTATAGAATACCTTGTTAGTACGTGTTCCAAATATGGAAAAACTGACAAGGAGATTGACAAATTATTAAAAGATGAGTGACATAAAAGCAAAAAAAATCATTGGTGTATCAGGTTTAGCCAGAGTTGGTAAAAATCTGTTTTGTGATATCGCAATACAAGAACTAAATAAACGAGGATATAGTGCAAAACAATATGCACTTGCTTACTTTCTTAAAAATGATTGTGATCAGTTTGTCAAGGAAAAATTGAATCTGAATGTATTCAGTGAAAAAACTGAGGATAAAAATATTTTTCGTGAATTTTTGGTCTGGTATGGTGGTGTAAAACGAAAACAAACACAAGGTCGCTATTGGACCTCATTGTTATATAAAGAAATAGAAAAAGATCCAAGTGATATAGTGTTCGTATCAGATATACGATATGTTCAATATCCCAAAGACGAAGTACACTGGGTTCAAAAAGAATTGGGTGGCAAATTGGTGCATATAAGCAAATATACAGTTTTAGCAGATGACACCAGAAAGTATACTGAACCCCCAAATGACCATGAACGAGTCAATGACCCTCTTATAAAGGGTTTGGCAGACTATACAGTAGAATGGAGTGATGTATCATCAACATCAAACAATGCAATTAATTTGAAAGAATGTGACTATCTCAAAGAGGTGGTCAACAAGTGTTTGGATACAATCATCTAGATATAGTATTCAATACTGTTCCGTTGTTGGATATTTGAACATACGCTTCAGATGGAAACTTTGCAAATAATTGACTTTTAAACGAAGGCAATATTTGAGAAGATGTATTGTATAGTGAATAACATGTGGATAGTTTTTCACTTCTTTTTTTTCCTTCACAATTACATATTCCATTGAAGTCGTTTATGCAGTTTACAAATTGCCCAAAAACTGGATGTAAACCCGCAAATCCGTTGTTGTTCAAGAAATAGAAAAATTCCGTTACATTTGTTATTACCATGATGATATTTTTCTATAAATATGGTATAGTGCCAGTGATGATGCAAATACAATGGTAAAATCCCATTCATTTTCCAAAAAATACCATCCTAGCACCAAAGATAACCATGTTGTAAAGCATATTGGACATGTTATCAATCGTGTAAAAAAGTTATTGTGTTTCTGTAATAGATATGAATGATATGTTAATTCAAAGTTATTTTGCTTCGCAACACGATAGTCTTTGACTTTGAACAAATTGAAACCAAATAGACGAACATATTCAACGAATGCTTCGGTTTCAAACCAAACGATGTTTAGGAATAATATAAAGAAAATTACTTGTTGCATATTTTAGATATAATGTAATCTGCGATTGCGAGTGATGCCGTTGCAGCTGGACTAGGAGCGTTAATTACATGATAAATGTTATCATCACTTATTATTTCAAAGTCTGAAATAAGTTCTCCGTTTGGTGACATCGCTTGTGCTCTTACACCTGATCCAGCATATTCAATATCATTTATATTAATATCTGGTATTAACTTTTGTAGTGATTTGCAGAAATGATATTTGCTAATGGATTGTCTTATTTCTGATATACACATCCACTTGTGTTTATAAATAAATTTCCACAATCCTTTAAATGTAATATAATCCCATATATCAGACAAATTGATGTCTGATAATTTGTATCCCTCTCTTGAAAATGCTAATACTGCATTTGGACCGGCTTCAATATCACCGTTAATTAACCGTGTAAAATGTACTCCTAAAAATGGAAACTTTGGATCAGGAACCGGATATATTAAATTTTTTACCAAATTTTTGGCGTGTGGTTTTAATTTATAATATTCTCCTCTAAACGGAATTATTTTAGAATCAATTTTGGTTGTTAACTTAGCAATCTTATCACTGTATAATCCAGCACAATTAATAATTGTGTCTTTCTCTGAAAATTGTATATCAATTTCTTGAGAGTCATTGGATGAAATTGTTATTATTTGATTTTTTATTGAAATAACCCTTGCATCAGTAACAATTTGATGTCCTTTATCTAACAACAGCTGTTTTAACTTATTAATTACTTTTTGATAATCAACAATACCTTCTTGGGGTACATGTAATGCATTTTTGACATTTTTGTTAACAAACGGTTCAATTTTATAAATTTCTTCTTGGTTGGATAGAAATTTTAATCCTTGTAATCCATTTTTTGTTCCACGGTCATATAAATCATTTAATCTACTCACTTCTTCTTCATTTGTAGCTACAACCAATTTACCACAAATTTCATGTGGAATATTATATTCTTGACAAAATGATGTCATCTGTTTGATTCCATCAACTGCAAGCGTTGCTTTTAATGAACCTGGAGTGTAATATAAACCACAATGCAATACTCCGCTATTATGAGTACTTTGATGTAAACCAACATCACTTTCCTTTTCAAATATAGTAATCTTGATGTTTTCAAATTTACACGAAAGTTTATATGCAGTTGCAAGTCCTACAATTCCTCCACCAATTATATAAGCGTTACTCATAGTTTTTTTAACAAATCACTTGAAGAAAATATTTTTGGCATAGGTAGTATACATTCTTCAATGTTGTATTCTTTACACGTTGAACTTTCCGGTACCACTAAATTAGATCCTTGACGGTCCCCACTATTAAAAAATAATAATTTATTATCTGGATACTTCTGTCTGAAATACTTTAGTGATTCACATTGGGTTTTATCTTTATCAATTGAAATGAATGTTTCATCAACCGACTTTAAATTTTTTACAATGTTAATTCTGTGAATTTCATCCATAAATTCTTTTGATCCCTTTAATGCACGTTGATAATCACTATTTACTATTGCAACTAACCAATCACAGTTTTCTTTTGCACTGTTTATATATTCAATGTGACCATAATGAATTGGATTGAAATAACCGGATACAATTCCAATTTTTTTATCTTTTAATTCTGAAAGAAAATTGTTCCAGTTTGGAATATGATTTTTGTAAAAATTTTCACAATCTGAATCTGGAAAATTGCAACGTGATGGATAATTATCATAGTTCATAGTAGTTTATTTAGATACCAATCATCATCTGCGTTAGTCAATTTTTGTTCATAAGACTCCAATGATTTTATTGTAAATTTGAAGATATCATATTCAAATTGACCAATTTCTCCTGAATCTTGAATGATAAACATCAATTCATTTATAAAATTTGTATGTTCTTGTGTGAATTTACGTGCGTCAAATTCAATTAAAATATTGTTTGTTTTTTCATCCGTAATAGACTTTACTCTATTTTGAATATTAAAATGTGAGATTTTTTGTTCTTCTGTTACATAATGATTTATATAATCTGATGATACATCTACATATACGGTATCAGACCACGGTTCTATAAAATTAATAATTTGTGGAGTGGTATTGTGAATGATATACCCAACATCATATCTTTTACATACTTTAGGCATCATCAATTCATCATGAAGAACATTCATGTGCCATTTTCTCCACCATTCACGGAATTTAATTTGTCTTAGTGTTGTATATTCTTCAGAATCTTTAGACCGTTTCCATACTTTGCCACCACCTACAGGAATTTCTTGATAAATTTGAACACCATCTTTAAACCTACTTCCACGACAAGTCATATGATACACAAATGCATCTCTAGATTGTACAAAATTATATCCTGCAAGTAAAAATCTATTAAATAGATCTGAATCTTCCAATTCCATAGGAGCAAACACCCGTTTATCATGTCCGCCAATAGATTTAAAATCTTCCACATACATTATCCACGGAGCAAAAATTCCTGAAGTAGATTTGTCTTCATTTAGATTTTCTTGAGTTTTTACAAAATTTAGAAATTCTGTCATTTTAAACTCTTCTGGTTCTAATCCAAAATTTTCAACAATCTTTTCTGGACCTGGAGGATGTAGTGGTGGTTCAATACGAGTTGCAGAAACTACCGTCCCCCTTTTAACATGTTTAATCATGTTTTTGACATAATTTGGGGTGGCAATCATATCTGCATGAAATATACCAAATACTTCATTAGATGACATGTCTGCACCAACATCATATAATACTGTATGACCTACTCTTTGTGGTCCATCATTACGGTAAATTTTTGTATATTTACCTTCTACTGATTTCATCCAATCCCATGTTTTATCTGTAGACGCATCATCTAATAGGATGATTTCTACATCTGATCCTATTTGATCGCGGATGCTTTTATATGCATATTTAACGTATTTTAAATTGTTTCTTGAAGGTATTACTAAAGAAATATTCACTGTTTATATATTATTTAAGATGTTTAATAGAGTATCAATCTTTTCTCTTAGGAGACCAGGATAATTACCTATATACCAACCAAAGTGGTGAACATAATCTACATTCTTAAACTTAGAATAGTCAATATTAAAATGTTTCTTTATATATGGTTGACGTAGTTGGTTTCCACCACCTGACATTCCTCTTCTAAATTCAATACCTTTGCTTCTTAGAGTTTCTTCAACTATATTTCTTTTTTCAAATGTACCGTCTTTGAGCATAACAATGAAAGCATAATTACATTGTCCATCAACTTCAATATCAGTTACATACTTGTCTTTATTTAGATTTTCAATAAAATATTTAAAATTATTGACTCTCTTTGTATTGTTACTATCTAACTTTTTGAGTTGAGATAATCCTAGAACGGCATTTAATTCAGTGCTTCTAAAATTATGAGAGGGCCGTAAGAATATAAAATCTTTGTTTAAATCAGGATTATCTTCAATGATTTTATTTTTAAAGTCATCATCTGTTATTTCTCTTGTCATTCCGTGTGAACGTAATGCTCTACAGATTTGATAAAAATGATTGTCATTGGTACACATCATACCACCTTCAATTGTAGACATGTGATGTGCAAAGTAAAAACTGAAGTTGCTAGCAAATCCATATGATCCTACTTTTTGACCGTTGAATGTTGTACCATGTGATTCACACACATCTTCAATCAACAATATATTCTTTTCTTTACATAGATCTAACAATTCTTGAGTCAACCCATTAATTCCCAATACATGAGTTAAGAATATAGCTCTTGTTTTTGGAGTGATTAGTGTCTTTAGAGTATCAATATCAAATGAAAAATTCTTTAGGTTGATGTCACAAAATATTGGTGTAAATTTTGTAAATAGAACTGAAGAAATGTCTGAGATCCAAGTTAATGGTGGAACAATGATTTCACCGTCTTCATGAATATAGTTCAGTGCTAACATTGTTAATTCATTTGCTGATGCTCCTGAATTGACCATTAAGTTATACTTTGTACCTAACCACTGTCCCCATGCATTTTCAAATTCAACTACTTTTGGACCATTGGTAAGTTTAGGGATAGGAGACTGACTTAAAAAATTGATTAGTGATGTAACATCTTCTCTGTCAATATTGTCTTCCATTAAGGGCAAATAAAAATTGTTCATAACGTTGATTATTTAATAGTTTCTTATATTTGTCAATGTAAATTAATTTTGAAATACTTCTAATATTCCATTTGTGTTAAATTTAATATCTAACACGTATCCATTATATTTGTTTATAATTTTTTGTTTTACTATACTGTCTGATATAACTAATACAAACCCACATCCTCCACTACCAAGTAACTTTGATCCATATGCACCCATATGCATTACATCATCTATAATTTCTTTGGTTTTTATATTAGAAATTAATGGAGATATACGTTCTTTGCTCAACCAACTTTCATATAAACATTCTCCTATTGATTTAATATCTTCTTTTAAGAATAAATCATATGATTGTTTTGCGAGGTTTAATATATTAAGTTTATTCTGAATGTCATTTTCATGTGATTTTGCAATAACATCAGTATTACGTTGTTCATCTGTATATATTAATGTAAAAGAATTTTGTAATTCATTACTGAATTCTTCAGTGACAGGCATAGGTTTGACATAAAAATTACCTTGTTTATCAATTTCAATACTACTAATGCCTTTTGATAAAGGCCATATTTGGTCTTGTATTCCACCACTTTCATTTAAAATATTACGTTCAATATCAATTGCAGACTTAATAATTTGATTTTTTGAAAGGTTAAGTTGTTTTATTTTATCAATTAAACAACACATACCAACGCAATATGAGGAAGAACCTCCTAGACCTGTTCTGGCTGGGATATCTGAAAAAGAAAACAATTCAATGGGGATATCTACATTGAAATATCTTAATGTTTCTCTAATTAGAGGATTTTTTATTTCATCTATTGTATCAACCAATTCATATTTTGAGTATGTACAAAGATATTTTTTTGATAAAATAGAGGGTCTAAATCTCATTGACAAATAACAATATTTGTCAATTGTGGTTCCTATTATAAAAGATCCATGATTTTCATAGAATGATTTATAATCAGTAGATCCTCCAAATAATGATATTCTAAATGGTGATTTAATTATTAACATTTTTATTTTTATAACAATTTTTTACAAAATTTATTATTTTTTCCTTGGATGGTGGTAAATTGTCATTATGAGGTTGTGAACCTGCTACCTTTTCATTTATACACAATACATGAACGGGTTTGCCAGATTTTAACATCAATTCATAGGCAATTTGTTTTGCTATTCCATTTGGATAATCATCATCTAAAACAATTCCACCGTATTTTGATTGCTTTAAATTTTCTATTTGACTGTCATCAATTTTTAGAGGATTGATCCACAATTGATGAAAAATGCTAGATTTTATTCCCAATTTATTTAAATCTTCTCTTGCAAGTTCAGTTTCAAATCTAGTAATGGAGAATGGAAAGAATACAATATCCGGATTTTCCTCTACTTTATTTATAAACTCTGATTTATTGTCATAACTTTTTCTATGTTCACTAATATAAACCGGATCTTCATTGTTCATGTAGTAATCATACACTTCTTTATATTCCAGAGGTGACATTGGAGAAGCAATTTTAATGCCTGGCATTCTGAAATAGATTCCGTGGTGTGAAGATCCTGCTACAGGTCCAATTCCACCTTCCATTGCAATAGATCTTACTAATACAGGACAATTTACTCCCCATATTTCTTTTGTTTTACCTGCATAATTTGTAATAATAGGGGAATTATACCATTGAAATCCTTGATATCTAACTACATATATAGGTCTTTTTCCAGCTAATGCAGCTCCCACGACAATTCCTCCTCCCAATACATCTGCCATAGATAATTCAACCAAATTGGGATGATTGGGTAATTCTGGGATTGTGCCACCAACCCAACCAACGGCGGTCAAACATTGTCCAAATACTTGATATCCAGATTCTAAATGATTTTTTAAAATTTCTTTTATAGTGTTTCTAACCGTTGTTTCCATATATTTTCTAAATAAGTTTTAGTTGTTTCATGTATTTCATTTCCAATAGATCCTAATTCTGTTTTAATATGATTATATCTATCAAATCTCTCATATTCATCAATTCCTGCACCTGAGTGCCAAAACAGTCTTGTTGTATTTATATTTAATAATCTAGGAGAATTATAATCATAATTTAATAGATTTTCATAAATCTCATTTGGATCATCAGATATTTCGTATGCATCAACACTTACTGATTTAGCAAATGTATGCATATCCCAATCTCTTCTAACCTTTTTTTCCGTAAGAATTGATAGATTATTATCTTCTACTACAAATAGTATTGGTAATTTTTTAAATCCAGCCCAAGCAATTGCGGACATAACATAATCTTCTTCCGCAGAAGCATCACCCATAATGCCTAAAGTGAATTCTTTTGATGAAAATGCAGATCCAACAGCAATTGGAATTTGACTTCCCATTAAACCATCATGACCATACATTTTGATTTTTTTAGATTGTATTGATGCAGATCCACCCATTCCATTTGAACATCCGGTGGATTTACCTAATAGTTCATCAATTAATTCAACAATCTCACCTCCAAATGATAAATAAGTATGATGTGCTCTATGTTGAGCAAAAATTGATGGTTTTCTTTTTGTTAATGTTGCAATTGTTGCTGGAATAAACTCTTGTCCGGCAGACAAGTAGATAGGACATTTAAATTTTGCTTGTTTAATGTAATTAAACACACATTCTTCAAATATTCTTGAAAGTGATGCTTTCTTAAAAATTTCTAGTTTAATATCTTGAGTCATAGTAAATCTTTCCAATTTTTAAAGTTTAATCTGTTTATTGTAATTATATCAGTATGATTTTGGTTGATGTCATCTAAATTATGTTGAGCATCATCTATAAACACTGTTTTTCCTGATTTAATAATATACTTACTTTTTTGATCTGTTCTATACAATATTGTTTTTTGGTGGTTAAAGTATTTATATACATCATACATCTTTAAACAATGTGTTACTGGTTGATCTTCATACTGTATATCCAACAATCCTCCTAAAGTAATAAATCCTAAATTTTTATTTGATGTATACAGTATTGATAATACATTTTTGATATCTTCATGAAACTCAACATATTTTTGATCTGATCCATAAATTTTTCTATTTTTGATTGTATATGGAAATTTCAAATATTTTGCCCAATATTTATCTTCACACCCGTCCCAAATAGTAAAATCAAGGTCAAAGATGATAGTGTCAAATTCATTAAGATTCATACTTTATAGTTATGACCTTTGTCTTCAAAAGAATAAATTTATTTGATAAATATTTTAGTGTTTCTACATTTATAACATCCC
>Ga0181358_1000135_pt1 | contig 31450 bp, 19 predicted proteins | sample Fa13VDMM110SD_FD_130096 | JGI IMG/M metagenome (GOLD analysis project Ga0181358, IMG submission 130096) | Freshwater viral communities from Lake Michigan, USA - Fa13.VD.MM110.S.D | ecosystem: Environmental > Aquatic > Freshwater > Lake | place: USA: Michigan | collected 2013-09-24 | reverse complement strand
TTTGTCATTTTCATTACCTGTCGAACGAAGTTCTTCGTAAACCTCAGTTAAAGGTGAACGTTCATTGTCATTTTTTCCCGGGTCATAAAATTTTTGGAATTTTCCATCAACTTGAATCTCGTGATACCATACCTCTTTAAATGGTGAAGTACCATCTGATGTTGGTAAGCTTCTTAATCTTCTTTGGCCTTGAGATTCCTTATCTTGAAGGCTTGCGGCGAAGTATTTTTTCATTCTTTCTTCTTGTGTAAATTTTGAGGTAGAAGAAGTACTACCTTGTTTAGCTTTCTCGTATTGAGCTAAAACTGCGTCTAATGAATTTGTCGCCATAGTGTTTAAAATATTTAAAGGTTTATAAAAGTATAAGTGTCAGCCGTGTGTTTGTCAAATTGTTTGTGAAAATAAAACGGACTTTTTTAGTCCGTCTTATCTTATCTTAATTGTTGGAATGATGTTGGTTTTCCTTCATCTCCAAAATTTCTAAATGTTTTCTTAATTTCAATTGGTGAATAATCTTCAACATCGTCTTGAGTTAAAATATATTCATTTTTTCCGGATTTTTCCATATCCTCTTCTTTATCGTCAAAAAATTGACTTAGTTTTTGGTTGAATGGTCCCGAATCTAAACTTCTAAGTTCTAATTTTTCTTGGGGAGTTTTTTCTCTATATTTTTCAATCTTCATTTCTAAGTCATTTAACTTAGTCATAATGCCATCCATTTCACCTAATTTATTTTCTAAATTATCTAAATGCTGGAATAAGTTATCAAAATATTCTTCTTGTTTTTGTTCAACTTTTTTCTGAGATTTTACTAAATCGGTAATGTCCATTTCTTCAGTTTTACCTTCAGAGTCTCCTTCACCAACTTTTTCTACATCAGGGTCATTTTCTAAATCAACTGGTTGAGGTCCTGTAGGTGCTGCCGGAGCAGGGGGTGCTAAATTTGGGTCAACAGGTGCCGGAGCTTCTCCCGTTGGGGGTAAAGCGTTTGGGTCTCCCGGAGGTGGAGGTAATGTAGCATCTTGTTCAACAATATAATTATTGATTGAGTTATATCGAGCAATTTCTTCTAAAATTCTATTGTCTATTTTTTTCATCTTATCCGTTTAATAATTGTTTTACACCAGTCGTTGTTTCAACTTGTATTTTTCTATTTTGGTTCATTGTATTATCAACTCTTTCAATTAGACCATCTTTCATTCTAATCGTATAACAATCTCCCGAATCCAAGTCACAAACTTGTTTCGAACCATTACCCATATCTTTTTCAGTTGTACGGGTTTTTTTACCTAAGTAATTTTCTAATATTGTTTTTGTATCCATAATCTTTTTTATATATAAATATCTGTTAGTTAAGAAAAAATTAATTTAACAGGTTGTTCCATTTTTAGAACAAGATTTTCCATCCCAAACAATTTGCATACCGGTATATGGATTAGGGTAACAATTACAACATATATCATCTTTAATGGCATCCCAATCACCAACATCAATTATCTGACGATATGTAAATCCTTCACCAGGACAGTCCAACGGCATAATAACCTTATTACGTACAAATCTTAAATTAGAAAATGCGTTAATTACAACAATAAAAGCGTTTTCATACGAATCACGATTACGAACTAGGTCTATCGCCTCAATAATGTTAGCATTAGTTATGAATGAACCTGTATTGTTTTGATTAGTGTTCATAGTAAAAGTAGCAATTTCAACTAAATTCATTTGACCCGGAAGATATAATTTAGCGGGGTATGGTTGACTTAATATATTACCATTACTAAGAATAACAAAATCACCACTTAAAGACCCGTTACTATTTATTTTTAAATTATTAAAAAAATAAGTGTTTAAAACTAATGAGTCTTCAAGAACACCTTTATCATCACTAGTTGTTTGAGGAACCGCTGTTGGTGCCGGTGGTGTTTGATTAGTGTTATTTCCACTTGATGGATTATATTCTTTGATAGCGGATTCAACAAGACTTTCAATTGTTTTAATATCTGTAGAACTCATTGATGTATAAACAGAATCTGATGTTGGAATAGCTGCATCACCATATATTATTATAAACTTTGCAATATCTGTCGCGGAGATACTTTTAATAGTATCAACTCTATTTTTATATCTAGAAATTAAAAATTCAACATTTTGATTTAAACTATCAAACACAACATACGGTTTATTTGAATCACTACAATAGTATTTTTTTGTTTTAAAAAATTCTTCAACCGATGGTCCCCAATCTTGTAATAAATCCACAGCACTGTAATTATTGAAATTAGATTGTAACATACGACTTTGAGATGACCTTATATACATTGTTGCAAAAACCGCATATCTCATTTTTTGGTCTCCTGTGGGTGTTTTTGACGCTATTAAATCAACAACTTGTTTATATGTTGCACTAGAACTTACTTTATCTTTATCATCAGTCACCGTAAACTTATCATACTTAGGGTTATCAGGTTTACAATTTTGACTATTACTTACGTTTTTTGCTTCTTTTTTTGTATTTTCATCAACTTTATCACTAGTTTGTTTTTTAACATTATCATTATCGGACTTTTCCTTAAGTACAGTTTTTTCTTTTTCCTGTTTATTTTTATTATTTCTCTCAAGAATTGATTGTAATAAAGTTGTTTTTAGAGATTGGAGATAATTATCTATTTTTGGTAAAGATGTTGTTGCTTGTCTAATACCTGAAAAAGTTGTATCAAAACCACCTGGTCTAATACTATGACTGACTTCCGTTATCATATATGGACCGCTAAACATTGGGACGTGTCTTAAATTAAAATACATAGTTGGTTGTATCATAGCATTACCTAACATACCAACTTGACAACTATAACTTCTATTTTTATATAAATTGTAAAGTGAAATATTTTGGGTAGAACCCCCTTTATTATTTGATTGATTTGCCATTTTATAAATCATCTCCAATGATTCTGCTGTTGATTGTCCCGGGTCTTGAGAAACACTAAATCCTTTAAAAATAGATTGATTTTGAGGTCCAAAATCGATGTTAAAACCAACAACTTTATTAGATTTATCCCAATCTTTTTTATTTGTTTGATTTTCAACTAACGGATTATCTTGTCTTCTTAAATCAAAAGCATCATTTCTGAATCTATAATCTACATTATCTTTTAAATCTAACTGCTCACTCGGTTTACCTCCATAAAAACAAACCATTTTTGCCGAAGATTCTCTGTAATCAACACTTAAAAAAGTGCCAAATAAACTGTTAGCAAATTCTGTAGTACCATCAGGTCTTGGCACAGGGTTTTTGATTGCATCTTGAACATTATAAAAATTAACATATGACGGTATATTCATAATTACAAAATGATTATCAATCAAAATTGTTCTGACATATGTTAACATTGTTTGAGTAACGTTAATTTTATCTAAATCATTAAATATTTTTTCAATATCAACTAAAATAATATTACCAACATCTCTACTGGCTCTGTCTAATAATAAAACATCTTCAAATAAAGTTTTTGATTTAAAATCAATTCCTGATATCCATTTATCATTTGTTGCCTTAAAAGATTCCCATAATTCAAGTTTGCTTTGTTTACTCTCTAAAACAGTTTCAATTTTTGGTTGTGGTGAAAAATTAACATCAGGTAATAATTTTTGTAATTTAATTACAGTGTTTTTAATAATTGCACTATTAAAGGAATCTAAACCATCTAAATAACCATTCATCAAATTGACAAATTTGTCATAATTTAAAGTGTTGTCTTTTAATTTTTGAGTAGCATATATTTTAATAATTGGTGCTAATTTTTCTATGTTATACACATCGAAAGCAATATTACAATCCACAAAAAAGTCCGTAATAAATGACCCATTATCTGAATAAGTTAATCCGGATATTTCAGAAAAACCAACGTATGTTTCTAACGCTACCCACTCATCTGGTTTTAAAAATATAGATACATTTAATGATGGTGAATTAGGGTCGGTAGTAGGTAATGAATTTGGTGTATTATAATTATAATAATCCCAAGTTATTGGTGTTTCTATTTTATGATTATTTGAAAATGTATAAAATAATTGTTTATTAAATGATGACGGGTTCCCAATTTTAAAATACACATCATAATTTAAAAAATTAGTTATTAAATTAGACATACTGACTAATTGTTTACTTTGAATCTCATTCACAGATGGTTGTTCTATATCTGTGTTTGGGATTTTCATCATAATTCTCATTAATGATTGGAAATTTTTAAATGTTTTTTCTGTTTCTGTTTCATTTAAATTTTCCGTATCGTCGTAGTCATAAATTGAATCAGAAAACTTTAAAAATTTTTTTTCAAACTCATCTAACTCATTTTTGTCAAAAACAGAAAACATTTCACTCATTTCGGTATAATTATTAACATCACCATTGATTGAGAAATTTTCTTGAGATTCCAAACCAGAAAAAATTTGTTTTAAATATTGTAATGGAAGGGGTGGGGTAACTTTACTATTATCAAAATAACCATAATTAGGTGACGCCCAAAATAATCTTACAGAACCATTATACATTGAAGTATTAGCGGATAATGAATAAACAATTTCATCAAGATTATTTATACACTCATCCTTTGTTTGATTTATTAAACTACCGTGTGATGGCATAATATATTGATAATCACCATAGTCTGTATTAACCGAAACAGACCAAGGAATTACTTTATTAACAACACTAGAAGACGGTATTTTATTATTTAAATTATTAATAACCGCTTCCGGTACATAACTTAAAATTAATTCATTTTTATCAATACTTGTTTGAATATCTGTGTCAGTATATCCTGTAAAAAGACTATATCCCTGATAAAATATATTAAAGGAATTAATAAGTTTAGGATAAAACCCAATATTTATGGTGGTTACATTACCACTAAATGTCGATGTTTGACCTGTAGAATAGTTTTCTAAAACAATTGTTGTTGCACTTAATCCATTAGGAATATTAATTTTATAAGCCCTATTTTTATCATTATTTACAGGGTCAAAATTAGATAGGTAATCAAAATCCTTCCAACAATCACTTAAAATGTCAATATTTGTGTTAAGATATGTTTTATAACGATGCCAAATTGAACCTATTTTTAAAACCCAAGCATACGGAACTTTATGAATTGCTGCAAATTTTTTCATAGTTGCAAAAATGTAATCTAAACTTTCATCCGAATAATTTGCATCTGTTCCATTATATGTTTTATACTTTTCTCTTAATGTTGATAATGGTAAACTATTAATAAATAAATAAGCCGAACTAACATATGGATTTTCTTCACTATTAATAGATTTACTTACCCCTTGTTGAATTGAGTTTATAAAATATGGAGTATTAAAAATCGAAGTTGTTTGATAATCACTAACAAACCCCGAATAATTTAAATACTTAACATCACCCTCAGTAGGTAATTGAGTTGTGTAAGTTCTTGTACTATAGAAATTCCTTAAGTTATTAACATAATTTGTAGGTTCTACAATTTTTTTGTAAATAAAATTAGTTATTGGTTTTTTACTATCACCAGATTGAGAATCACTAAAATTTGATATAACTTTTTTATTAGTATTAAAAATTAGTGATTTTGTTGTGTTAAACGCTAATTTTTCATCAGTCGCAGTACCATTTGCCAAATTATTTTTCACCCATTCTTTATTTGTAAATGGATATAAATCAGTAAAATCAAACTGATTTGATGTTGTTGAACTATTTAAATAATTAACAATATCATTTTCATTTGTTATTGAAACAACTGGTTGTGATAAGGAACTATTTATGTCTTGATTACTAATGAATTTAAACGAATTATTTTCGACTAAGTTTTTAATATATCCTGTATTAGGAATTGCTCGTATATAATTCTGCCAACTTTCTGAAGCTCCATTATTTGAAATGTTTTTTAACATTTTTTCAAAATCCTTAGATGGTATATTATATTCTTTCAATGTTTTAGTTAATTGAGCATCACTAGTATAATCTAAACTTTTAGTAATATTATTTGTTTCACCTTCGGCAATAACATTTGATATTTTATCGGATTCTGAACTTGAATTTGTTGTCCTATCTAACTTAGAATAGTGAGATGTTAAATCAGCCCTTTCATAAATTTCATATATAAACTTACTAATATTCTTATTCTGAAAAACTTGATTATTTATTGGAAATTCAATTGCCCCCAAAGTGAATCTGTTAGGTTCAGTAACAACATTAGAAATTTTTGCTGGTGGTGCAGGTGGGGGAGTTTTTTGAGTCAATCCATTAATAAATTCTTCAACAAACTCAATTTCTGGCCAAACATCATATGAACCACCTTTGGTTTCACCAATGATATCACTATCACCGGGATACCTTAACTCATATTTTTCTTGACCATTTTCACCCGGAGTCGCTTTTATGACTTGTGGCCAAGGATATACCGGTTGATTTTTATCGTCACCTGAAGTTTTATTATCTGAACTAGCATTTGAAATTTCACTACTAAAAATAACTTTTTTCCTGATTTCAGAATCTCTTTTTTCCCATGCTTTGGTGTGAACATCATCTAATAATCGTAAAAAAGCTTCTCCATTAGCGAATATAACAGCTAAAATATTTCTAATTGTTGGGACAAACCCAATCCCATTATCACTTTTTTTCAATAAATCAGAAAGGGCATTTGTTAACGCATCCTCAATTTCATTACTTTTGATTTTTAATTCCTTATTAATTTTTTCAGTTAAATCAACAAACGATAAATTACCTTCAAATACAAAATAATCTGATTCTACTTGTTTTGCACCATTTTTTAGAGTAATGTTTAAATTATTAAAAAGTCCATTGTTTTCTAATTCGGTTTTAAATTTACTTAAATCTTCGGGTGTTGGTGAATTATTTTTTCTTTGTTGTTTGTAAGTTTCTTCTAAATTAATATCGTCACCATTAATTTTTTTTACAAAATTTTCGTATATAATACTGTTTGGTATTGAAGATTTTATTGTTTTTCCATTAATAGTATAAGAACCATTTAAACCACAAGTTTTATTATTATTTAATAAAGTATTATAACGAGATATAATACTTTTTAATTTTTCTTTAGCTTCAATTTTTTTTTGAGGAGTTAAACTCTTATTAAAGACGTAAATTTTTTCAGCCGTATTGTTTAAAATGAAAAAATTTTCAGTATCCATAAATTCGTAAAACCAAGAAACTTTTAAAGTGTAAAATACCGTTTTTTGATAATCTAATAATTGTTCCCCGTAAGTTTTCAAATCTGTTAATGGGTCTAAATTTTGTTGAACAAAAGAATCTAATATATTTTTAATAAAATTTTTGAGTCTATCTCTTAGTTGCATTAAAGTAATTTCAGGAAAATCATCAGAAATTAAACCTTTAGATTTATATTCACTATACATCTCCCTTATTTTTTGAAAACCTTTTTCAACCAAAACACTTTGAGTTGTTGTTGTTTTACTAGGACCACCACTACTTTGAGCAATATTAAACCTTGATTGATACATATGAGGTGTTGCTAAAATAGCACCCATAGTAATTTCCGTTAAAACGGTATATTTATACGTATAAAATTTTAAACTTATGTCAAAGTTAGCCGTTTCAGAATTATAACTTGATGTAAAATTTTGTAACATTAAACCTAATCTAACAGCCTTACCGAGAAATCCTTTAATTGTGAGATAAAATAATGGATAAGGTAAATTAAAAAATGTAGCATATGGTGAATTATCTCCCGCCTCAAATAATGCACGTCCTTTAATGTCCGTCAATTTTATGTCTATTACTGGAGTAAAATCTAATCCTTGTTTAATTTGTATATCTGTAATACCTAATAAACCACTATCCATAGAACCAGCTTTCCCTCCTGAACTGATGGTTTGTTTAATATAATAATCTTCACTATTAATTGGATTTGTAATAGTGTTAAGAGTTGGTTGATTAACTCCTTTTCCTTTTATAGAATCTTTACCGGTTAATTCATCAGTATATGAATTATCTAAATAAGGTTTATTTCCAGGCTTTAAAAAATTAATTTTTGAGATAGACACTGTCCTAATGGAATCTCCAATTCCAGTACCAATGGCTAATTTAGTTCTTGGTATAACATCACACTCAAGATTAGCATACATAACTAAATCTTCTTGTCTAATGAACCTATCAATAACATTATTATCACTATCTAAAACCTTATTTGGGTCAATGATTGATATATTATTATAGTCAAATTCGACCAATATATTTTCGGGTTTACCTACCATAGTAATAAAAATGATTGTCTAATCGGGATTTATATTCTTGTAAAGAAGATACTAAAGGAAATGGTATTGTCAATATAGCAGCATCTGGTATATTCCATTCCACACCACCAAAGATTGGGTTAGCAGCAAGAATCAACCACCCGAATGTTGGTGTCCCATAATATTGTTGTGACATTTTATCTAATCTTGATTGTCCTATTTTATAAATAAATCTTTTATCAGAAGCTTTACTCGAAATAGAAATGTAGGGTACAACACTTTGTTCACCGTTTAACAAAAAATCGTTATATCTATTGTAATTTTGTTTATTATTCATTTCTAATTAAATTGGGTTTTATCGGTCCAAGTTGTATTATCACCACTATTGTTACCTTGATATAATAAATTTAAATTATTGATTTTTTCCTCATTTTGAGGAGATATTTCTGTTGTATATGTAAACTTACGTGTTTTACCTTTTTTATAAAGAGTTTCAACGTTTGTAAAATTTGAATACTTTTCACTTTTTTTAACATCTTTAATTTGTTTTTTTTCTGCTTTCAATTCATCTTTAACCTTATCTTTAAAATCATCAACTATTTTATTAAATTTTCTTAATAATCCCGATGTCTGCTTATCCATATCATCAGTAATTATTAAATCTCTAAATGTATTTAAATTACTCGTATTGTTAAAAACTTGTGCCATAACCATAAAAAAAGCTTTATCAGAATCACTTGTAAAAATACCAGGTTCCGTAGGGATAAAATCCTTTGGTAATGAATAGGTATCTATTATTATATCAGTATCACTCATAAATTGATAAAAAAGTTCTATATCCGTGACCACCCTGTCATAATCTTCATATAATTCCACACGGGTATCTATTGGTATAGGTGAGCTCAACTTACTAACCTCATCAGTTCCTGATATATTATATATTTTTGGTTTTGAACTTACTGTCAAACCATCAGATTCGGTATTTACGTAATTAATCTTTCTAAAAACTTGAACCATATTTACTTGTTGTTGTGTAATATTGGTAACAATTCCGTTAACACCTAATGTAAAATCCGTTTTATAATTATTAACATAATTTTTTAAATTTGTTTTTACGTCTCTCAACACAACGTCTCCAAAATTATCAGAGATTAATCCAAAAATTATGAAATTTTGGTCATTATCAATATCTTCAATTACTGTATCAAATAATTTATTTAATTTTTCATCAAAATTTGGTTTACCATAAATTGTGAGTGTTTTAGGGGGAGGTAGATTATTAATATTAAAATTAACTGACCCTTTTGTATAACTTAAATCTTTTGAGATAAGTTGCCACACACCCTCGTTAAATGAGTCAATCATACTTTCTTTTTGATTTACAATATTGGTGTAATACTCTTCAGTAACATCTAATAAAGTATCCATAATTTTTTTATAAGTGATGTCTCCTGTTTGACCACTTTCACCAGGTATAGTTGTTTGAATTTCACCAATTGTCTCACCAGCAGGATTTGGTTGTTGATTAACAACGTCAGTTATTGGTGGTTGTTCATCAATTAAATTTTGAAAATATTGTTTATCTAAAGCTTTCCAACTATCATCTGTCCAAGTAGCCCTTTCATCATATATTTCTGTATTAGCATAATAATTGAAAGATAATGCGTTTTGTAATTCCTCAACTGGTTTTGCTAACCCCATACCTCCTATCATGTCAAAAGAAAGAGTTACATCCGCAATCATTGGTTGAACACCAATTCCCTCAGGATTCATATCCAAAACTAATGGGTCATAAGTAAAACTAAGATTATTTGGTATAATTTTACCATTATAAAAATCACCTATTCTTAATACCAATACCGGAGGTGCCCCAAAAGAAGTATTTAAAGCATCATTTTGTATTATCTCACCTTTATTACCAATTACCGGTATTGTTTCTCCGGGTCTTAAACATTGATTTAAAAAAGTTAAACGAGAATTTAAACCTTCTGGTGTCATAGAATGAAAAGCAGGATTAAAAAATTTAATTTTTTCCTGAATAGACTCATATAACATAGGATTTTCTTTTTTTACCACGTCAAAATAATCACATTCAGATAATAATCGTCTTAGAATTAATTTACTTATTCCTTCTTTAATTTTTTTATCAATTCTATACGTTGGTTCCTTTTTTTTCGGTTGTGGGTCAGGTTTAATATCAACTTTGCCGTCCGGAATTATTGTAATATCTGGTTTATCTTCAATAACAATTTCTTTTTTTATTTGCGTGACATCAATTTTTCCAAACACAACTCTTCTACAAGCCATAGCATCGACCGCATATGTTTGAGCCGCATTATTATTAGTTTTATTATTTTTATCAACAATATCTTTAGTACAAGTAACCGAAGCTCCAACAGATTTATCTGATTTTTTGGGAATTGCCGTTTCATCCTCACCAACCGTTTCCGGATTTGAAAAAGTTAAAGTGTTACCTATAAATTCTCCTAATTTTGTTGTTTTTAAATATTCAGTAACAGAAACCGCTCTTCTTTTAGATAACGCAATATTATATGTAGGGTTTGCTGGTGCCGACGCAGCACTTCTTAATGTTATTTTAATAGTTCCCGTTTTCTCGCTTAAAATTTTAAATGCGTCTTCAACAAACTTAGTGTTTATGTGATTGAAATTATCAATGACTATATTATTGAAAAATTCTTTAACATTACGATTAGGATTATTAGGGTCAAACAAGCTATTTGACTTGTTCACATAAGTTGTTTGATTTGTTTCAGAAACATAACTATTATAATCAGATTTATAATCCGAATTAGGTACCACAATTTGTCTATTTGAGGGACCGGGAATGTCATTATCAAAGTAAAACCCAAATTGCTCATACTCAGTCAAATCCGCAATTGATAACTCAGGTTCTCCTTTTGGGTCACTTGTTCCCTGTGTGGTAGATGTTCCGATAGAGGGTTCTCCTTTAGTTTCTTGAATTACTTCTCTTGCGGTATCAGTATCCAAGCTAGGGTTATTTAATATTTTTTGATATGTATATAAATCTTTAGTTGGAACGGTATTAAACTTTTTAGCTAATTCATAAATATCGTATTTAACACATCCAGCAAAAAAAGAATCCATAATAGAATTAATTCTTTCTTTGTTTTGACCTTTCAATTGTTTTTCAACTAAAACATTCATAACAGAAGCGTGGTCAACAATAATTTTAAAACTTAAAGAACCAGAACGTCTAGTATCTTTATATGTGAAAATAGGTTCGGGTCTACCTAAAAATGTTACTGGATTAAAACTTGCCTGACTTGTATCGTTGAATTTCAAATTATATGGTGGGAACCACATAACTCTACCCCCATTTGGTCCTTTTTCACAAACAGGTAATTCATCGTAAGTAAATCCTTGTTTACTCGATGTTCTCCACGCTAAATTCTCTATTGATAACATATATTTTTTAGCATAACCCCCAATTCCATTTTCATTATCAGCAATTATATTAGTTGAGCCAGGATTTCTGGTTGGAGAAATATTTAAATTGAATGTGTTATCTAAAACTGAACTACTAAATCTTCTTCCCGAAGTAGTAATCCCATCTACTTTTTGTAAGTCATTATAAGTGTAATATGGTGTGTCTTTTGTAAAAACTCTGCAATATTCTATCCCCGCCTCACCACCAGTTGTTTGGTCTTTATAAGAAATTACTTGTGAACCTTTAGTTATCTCTTTATACCCATCATTAAACACCTTACTAACTTGGTTTATGGCATTACCAACGTGTTTTAATCTTGAGATACCTTGTACATTATCCGCAGAGTCAACTAATCTCTGTGTTTGGTCTAATATTGAGGTTTGTTTGAATGTAATGTTAGTCGATTCATTTTTAAGATAATTACTACTAATTAAATTAAATTCTGCATCTGCCGAACCCGACCCTCCTCCGGGTGTTGCTTTAAAACCAGCGTTTGCTTTATATTTAGGGGATGTCCAAATGAATTGTCCATCAATACCCCCACTATCACTAATTGATTTTCCTGCCAAACCAAAATTAAGAGTATCTTGATTACCTTCATATAGAATACCTAATTCAGAAGGTCCATAGACCGGTGATTGTTCTTGTTGTCCAAAAGCATTAACAGGAACTTGATTTGGTGGAGAAGTTATTGTGGATGGTTCAGAATTTCTACTACCAACATAATAACCCCCAACCAACGTTCCATTATCGGGATTAATTAAACTAACAATTGCTTGACCAATTCCTAATAATCCTCCAAAATTTTTATCATAACTTGGTTGATAACGGTTATAATTAAGATTTCTAAATAAAACAGACCTTTGTCCATTTCCGGTATTTGCTAAAAATATTTCAGAAGGATTTCTTTTAACATTTAAAATTGGACCTAAAAATCCACCTGTTAATTGATTAACAACATTTAAGGCCGTTGATGTTTGTTGTGTTTGACCATTTCTCGTGTTATCACTGAAATAGTCTCCCGGAATTGGGGATACAGGCCAATATGCCCCACCTAATCTTGTTATCAAATCAGCGGCGGCTAAAATTGGGTCCTCCGGAGATGTAATCTTCCAATTTCTATAAACTAAAGGTTCTTGTCCGGATACAATTAAACTAGCCTCAAATGGGTCAGATAATGACTCTAAATTAACTTGACCAACAGTACTGATAAAAATTTGTCTAGCTATCCTTTCTTGAAAAAGTTCATTTAATTTCTGAGCTCCCAATCTTGCAAGAAAGGAATCCTGAGATAATAATCCATCACTACCAACAGGGTCTGGAGATAATAAAATTAAATAGGGTGAATAAGATGAAGCAATAAAATTTGTTCTGTAAGGTTGATGTATGGGTTGACCTAATATTTGGGTGGTAACACCATACATATTATTGAATCCACCAACAGGACCGTAATAGTTATTAATATATGCTGAGTCAATAAAAAACTCATTAATAATATCTAAAACCGTATCATTTGGACTATACTCCCCTTGATTTGGATTAATCGGAAGTGGAGCACCATTATAATTAATATTTAAATCATAACCTCCATCAGGGCCATACTCATTAAGAGGATATAATTGATTAGCAAAAGGACCATTTGTAATTAACTCATTCGGAGAATCTATTACATTATAATTACTTAATGTTAATTCTGTGTTTATTCCGGATGATGATGGTGTATAAACTCCAGTAACACTATAAGGTACTAAATTTCTTGATAATAATATATCTCTAAATGATGAGGAAGATGCAAACGATAATGTACTTGACATATTTATTATATTTTAATATAAATAGATTAATAACTTATTTTTAATTTATCAAAATCTATGCTACTTGCGTGGCTCCTTTTTTAGGATATAATTTTTCAAACCCATCTCTAATTGCGGAAACTGTTTTTTCATTTGTTATCGCCTCTGAGACAGCCTGTTTAACCATATCAGTATTAACATTATTACCATTGGCCGTTACATTGACATTGTAATTAACATTAACAGTTGAAGATGTATTTTGATTATTTGTACCTGTCGCACTTGATTGATTTTGATTATTGGTATTTGAGGGTAGTTGGGACGAACTATTACTTGAAGTAGAGGTAGGAGTGTTAGTCATTGGGCTAACAACGTTATTAATACCATTATTTAAATTTTCAAAACCCTTCATTAAAGTATCTGTAACAAAAGTTGAAAGAGTTGAAAAAGATGTAGTTAAATTTGATGTCGCTACACCGGCAGCAATATCGTCTATTGTTTTTCCATATTTACTTGAATCTGTCATCGTGTCCGGTATAACTGTTTTTGTTTTCATTACAGCACTCTTTGCCGTTCCTAAAAGTTTATCACCTGTTTTACTATTTGATACCGCTAAACCAGTTAAGTCACTAGTGCCTTTAATTGCCGCTAGCATGTCTTTTTGCACACCTAATTGTTCTTCAGCCAATTTTTCAATTGTTGGAGGACCCTTTTTGGATTCTTCTATCAATTTATCAATATCTTCTTTACTTAAATCATCAACATTTTTATCTTTCCCATCAATTTTTACTTTATAGCTACCATCCTTACCCTTTTCGGCCATATTAGCAATTAATTTTTTATCATCTTCTGTCGCATTTACTGAAAAATTTATTTCTTTTAATTTTTTATCTAAATTAGCTCCGGCTAAAGCCATTTTTTCAATTTCACCACCCGTCATACCCAATTCTTTTCCGATTTCTCTTAACTGACCTTTAGCTCCAGGCGCAATTTCAAAGTTACCATCTTTACCTAATTTAACAAACTGTTTACTCATTTCAGCAATTTGATTTTGTAATTCAGCGGGGTCATTTTGACCTAATTCCATCAATCTTAATGGGTCTAATAAATCACTTTGAGTAACACCTAATCTTTGTAAAGCGGCCGCAGTTTTAATTGCATCTTCAGGATTAAACATTTTGTCGGCTAAATCTAAAGTTTTTTTCATATCAACTCTTAACATTGTTGCCTGAGCCGCCATTTTAGCCAATCCTGTCACTCCTCCTTCGAAATTAAATTTGTTAAGGGCATCCATATTAGTGATAACTTTTTCTGACACCGCTGCAGCATTAACACCAAGTTCTCTCGCGACCTTCACAACATTGTGCATCTGCTCACCAGCGTCTGACGCCGAAATACCAACATCCGCCATAGCATTAACTATTTTAGTAACTTCTTGACCAGTAACTTTAAAAGCCGCATATAAACTGGTTGTAGTTTCTTGTGTTATTAATACATTTCTACCCAAAGATGATGCGGCTTGGGATTGTGTCTTTAATACATCATCAATATCACCACCTAACTTACGAACTGAAGTGACAGATTCGGTTATAGATTTCCGTATTGTATCAGACATTTCTCGGGCTTGACCAAACTGTTTGAGCATTCTTGACGCAGCCTCATCTAAATTTATAACAATCTCTTTAATGTCACTAGGGTTTAAATTGGAAGCTAGAGATGCTCCTATGTCCCTATCAGGCATGTTTAGACTACTTCCGGCATCTGCAGCATTTGGTTCAGTTTGCATATTAAATTAGGTTTTATAAATAAATACTCCAAACATCGTTTTTACACCATGTTTGGAGTATTTAATTCAATAGTTCGGTCTATTAAATATTTTCTGACATACGTAGGCATCGTTTGGTAATCAGAATAGGATAAATTTATTGTTTTTGTTAAATACAAGTATTCTTCTAAAATTAATTGTCTGTGATTAGAAGAAAGGCCGAAAAAAGTCCACCCCAAAGGTAATCTCGAAAGATACCAATTCTCCTGATGGGGCGATTGCTGTTCTTTTAAGGTCCAATGAAGGTTGGTTGTCTCTTAAAAAAGTTCTTATGTATTTAGAATCCATAATTGGTAATGTATCAATAAATGAACTTATTTTTGACCTATCAGTATTACCATCGACCTCAATTACGTGTTTTAATAATTTCAAAGTTATTTTAGGAAATTGTCTACCTTGTGGGTATTCTGATTCCATTTTGTCCAAATCAACAGTATCACTCAAATTTGTTGGTCTTAATTTTACTGTAACACCTGATTTTGGTAATTTAGTTGTAAATGTTCCATCCTCATCCGGTTTAAATTCAGTTTTTTTAATATTTAATTCGTCTAAAAGAATTGTTGTTGTAAATGATTTATTTGTCTGAGGGTCAGTTAAATTAATATTATATTCTGGTCCAAAAGAAGTGTTTCTTAAAAATATTAATATAGCTTCAATATCACCATCTAAAAGTTCTTCAGGTCTTAAAGAATGTTCGTAAAGTTTATTTCTTAGTAAGGTCAAAATAATATTATCAGAAGTACGAGACGAACCTATCAAGTAATTTTCATCACTAGCGGTTAAATAACCAACTTTGACTGATTTAATTTTTGATTTATAAAAAATCCCCCCGGAGGGTAATTGAACAATGTCGTGAGGTAGGGTAAAATTTTCAGTACCCGCTTTTATTAAATTTGTATCCATATAATTTTCTTTTTATTATAAATAATAAGTAATGTTTTTTTTATATAAACATTAAATAATATATTCCCTCCTGATATTTCCACAACCATTTTTCTGTTGTCTTATATCCCGATTTACTATTAGTTGTGAAAAAAGTAAAATCCATACATTACCGTGTTATACGATATATATATGGATTTTACTTTTGAATGTAAAGGGTATGTTAAAAAATTAGTAAACGAGTATACATCTATCCATTCGTAATGAAGCTGAGATTGTTGCTAACTTATCGTCTGAGTAACCTAAAGTATTGAAATTGACATCGTCTAAAAATGTTCCTTCGAATATCCATTTTTCAACAACTACACCTGTTGGGTCTAACATCTCAAGGTCAACATTCTTTTTATATCCCGCAGCATATCCCATTCTACCTGTAACAGACTCGGCACATAAACGAACCCATTCCATAAGAGCTTGTGATGCCGATGGTCCAATTGGGTCTCTAAAAGTAACATTTAGTTTACCCCAAGTAAAACGACCTGCCACATATGTTGAGGTATTTAAAAAAGGTATTTCTACCGCGTTTATTGTAATATGAGGTCTAGCTGCCGCTTCAACAAACCACTCATTAATACCTAATGAAGATGGAAATCGCACAATAAAACGATTATTTCTTTTTGGTTCATACGGTATGGGCATTTTCATTAATAAATCGGCCATTGTCTATTTGTTTTTAATTTTTATTTTTTTATCTTGTTTATTATAAATATTACCTATTTAATTTTTTTCTCTTGACTTTTAGATTTAAATTTTTTATAATTCTAGAAATCCTAGTTATTATAATTAATTATTTAATAGTTTTTATTTATAATAATTATTTTAATATTCTTTTTTAATTCCTCCTGATGTTGAATATGTTTTAATTATATTCTCTGGGTCTTTTTCAAAATGTTTTTTAACAACTTCCACATTTTTTAAGTCGTCATCTGAAAAACCTATTTTTGGAACAAAATAATTACTTATCTTATTTTTTAAGTAAGCTTTTTTCTGAATATAATCAGACATTTCCTTAACATATTTGACAAATTCATTTAAAGCTTTGATTTTACCTTGTTCCGGATTTGTTGCCGAACCTTCACCATAAGTAACAGGATAAAATCTACATAAATCTAAATATTCTCGTATCATTTCTCTTTTAGATACATTTTCTTCATCCGCTAAATCACGATATTTTTCTAAATTTCTAACCAATTCATTAGAATCTATACCATTCGTATTTGAAACAATATAGTTATAAACACCTTCTTTTAATACTGAAGGTGTATGTCCTCTAGCTGTAACAATTGAAAATATTGAACCATTATTTATAGCTTCTACAAAATCAGGCCAAGCCGGTCCCGGTTTAGCCATCATAGCATCGACAATAAATTGTTTATCACCTTTAACACCAAACCATTTATAAGCATCTTCAGCAAATCCTACTATCGTGTGTCCTTCAACCTCAATAGGTTCTTTACCTATTTCTTCTCTATAAGTTGCAAAATCTTCTGTTGACATTCCTACCTCATCACCATCTTCATCTTTTAATATGATTTTGGTTGGCATCGATACTATGTTATCATCCCAATCAAACGCATAATATTTTTCATCAGGAGCACCAAACTCATCAATCCCTTCAACTATTTTATTTTTTAACATAATTTTATATTAAGGCTGAATTATGACCCACTATTACAATGGGCCATAATTTTATTTATTATATATTCTCAAAAGAAGCTCCCGCCGGAGTAATATAGAACGTAATGTCTATAAATTCTAATGATTTAGTTGGTTTGATATAAATCTTACCTGTCATTTGATTTCTGTCTAAATCAGCTGCGTCAGACGAAACTGTTACACGGAAGTCATATAAACCTCTATCTCTTCTGATAGCATCTAAGATAGGATTAACAGCATCTAAGAAATCTTGTCTTACTTTTTGGTCGTTTTGTTCAAACAATAATCTTACAGATACTGCCGAAATCAATTTACGAGCTTGAAGTAATAATCTTCTAACATTTATTCTATCAAGTGCTGATTGAGCAATTTGTAGAGTTTTATTACCCCAAATTACTGTTCCAACATCAGCAAATGTTGCTATTGGATTAAGACGACCTTGGTAAAGAGTATCTCTATCTTCTTGAGTAAGTTTCTTTCTCGCTTTGATTGCATTTACAATACCTCTTGTATAACCTGCCGCCGCGAACCAAGGGAATGCGATGTTATCGGTTAATGCTAAGTTTCTCATAACCTCCGCTGTTGGTGGTAAGTAGATTTGTGTATTATTTACACTATCTCTTGTTAACACCCAAGGATAATAAGTTGCCGTATAGTTAGAATCAATACCCGTTTCTTCTAAATTATTTACCGCCTCTTGTGGGTAGATTAACGCACTTGGGTCAGGACTTGGAATAAATAAGTCACTATCCGGTGTCGTACAAATATATAATGAATCTGCTCTGTTAAACTCTATCATTTCAATTGCTGATTCTACTAAGTCAGAATTATTAACATAATCAATACCAGGTGTTACAAATAAGTTAATATTAACCGCTTCAGGATTTGAGAATGTTTGTTGACCCAATAAATAAGCGTAATAATCAGAATTACCAAAATCAACACTATTGTTACCAACTGTGATTTGTTTGAAAGCACCCCAACCGGTCGCTGTAGGATATTTAATAGAGTCCGGACAACTACCATTTAAGAAACCTCTTCTACCTAATTTAAATGTATCAGTGTTACTTCTTGATTCTCTATAGATGTCCCAACCATCAAAACCACCTTGTACTAATAATGTGAATTTACGTGAGTATATTCTATAATAAGGACTTGATTCACTTGTTGGGTCAGAAGTAAATGTTGCATCACCAACATAATAAGACGGTGTTCCACTTGTTGTATATGAGTTTGAAATTAGTATGTTATTAGCTCCTTCATCCATATGGAAACCTTTTGTTAAAATTGCCCAATCAGATACGTCACTATCAATACACAAATTTAACGGTCTTTGTTTTCCTTTATATTGAAAGAAATCAACATCATAACCAGCACCATTTCCTGTTGAAATTCCTAAGTAGGTTCTACGAACATTATCGCCCGCACTCAATACAGAGTCATTAGCACCTGACCTTAATCCAAATGGTGGGTCAAAAATTACTTCACCAGGAAAATCATATTTAGTTTTATAAATTGGAAATGGAGGTTTTGATGACCCATATTGTCTAATTTTGAAACCTTGAAAACCACAAGGTAAAGTGTCAATCGGAGCATCTTCATTCATTTCCACCATAATGTATTTTGAATTCAACTCATATTCCCCGTCACTAGTACCTATTTTTTTCGCAATAAATGAATTATCATTAGGGTCCATAGAACAATTTGTAAATTTCTCAATTACTACAGGATTGTTATCAGTATCAAAGAAATCTCTAACTAAAATGTCAAAAGTTAAATTATTAAATGTCATATTAGCAATTGATATTTTAACTTCAACATTTGCACCGTTACCATCTGAAATAGTAATGAATCTAAACAAATTAAACACTTTATTACCTCTAAGTTCTGAAACAATCCACGGAGAAACCGGAGTTTGATACTTTTCTAAGTAATAACCTAAAGATGATGGGTCAGAATTTTCTCCCGCCGCTCTTGGAAGAGCAACTAAATCACAACTTAATCCTCTAATATAACCTTTATTATATCCGTAATTAAGTAATGTTTGAAATTTTTCTTCAACAAACAAAGGAACCGTTGTTCTTGGTTTCCCAAAGTTTGAGGAACCAAATACTTTTGAAAGATATTTAGAATCAGATTCTGATAAAGACGTTTCAAAAGAAAAAGTATTCCCTTCGTAATCGGTTACATTAATACCAAATTTTGAATATGGATTTTTTAACAAATTAGAATATGTGGATGAGGTACAATCTAAAGTAACATCAGTTAAACCTGATACTTGATAAAGAGGTCCATCACTATTAGTCCCATAAGTCGCAATACCTCTTGAACGTAAAGTAGCTACTACTAAATCATCAAAATCAGTATAAGATAAACCATCAAACACATATAAAACCCCCTCCAAATTACCTGAATAACAAACTTGAATTCCTCCGGTATTATTATTACCTGTATTACCTGAAATTGTTGGATTACAAGGATTATCAATTGTAACATTTACCGTCCAAGGTAATGAGTCCCCCATTTGAGGTATTAAGACATATGGTTTAGTTCCCGCTGAGAAGTTTTGAGTTGTTCCCGAACTTTGTTGTTGTACCCCACTAATTGTAACACCCGTTGTACAAGCACTATACATAACAGTCAAGGATGTTAATCCTGAAGTTGGTGTAGTAGAAGGTAATACGACATTAATTGTTCTTGTATTATAATTTATATTACCAAAAGTAGTCGAAACAGTTGATGAACTAACAGATAATGAATAAAAAGAGGCACAAGTTGATAATGTGTCAATTGTTGCTAAATCTTTAATAGTTGTATAAAAAGAACTACCAGAATATTCTCCACCTCCGATGTTATCAAATAAAGAATAATACCATGGGTCATTTTGGGGAGTACAATAGTTAGCTAAATCAGAACATACATTATCCACCTCATAAACATTTGTAAATGCTGAATAACCGTCATTCACCAATACATTATAATCTTCTGTAGGAATTGTACCATAATAATAAATCGAAGAACCCGAAGTAATTGTATTCCCAACAACATCAGACATTTGATTGTTTAAAAATAAATTAATTGTTGAAGTACTTCCATCGAACATTTCAAACTGAGAATTTATTTTACCTGAAATTTGAGAAGGAATTAATGAACTATTAGTAATACCGACAGTGTTTGTTTTAACACCATTATTTGAAAAAGTACAACCTGTAAAAGGAATTGAAAAAGGGATTGTTTCGAATAAAACACAATCTAAGTCACAATTAACTGTTGTTGAACTCAAACATTTAAATTTGATAGTTGTACAATCAACATTTGCTTTAGTTGTTAATGACCAAGATGGTCCCGCATCATATCCTGACAAACCTAATATTCTTGTCACAAATAATTGATTAGATTGTTGTAAATAAGCTTTTGCAATATACGAAGCTTCATACTTCGGTATTTGTGTATTAATAAACTTCTCAGGAGATGTTCCCCCAAAGAAGTTAGTAAATTCATCAAAATTTCGTATAAAGATAGGTTCGAATGCTGGACCTTTAAGTGTCTCACCAACAATACCTAATGTTGTTACACCAACACTTTGTGCTACGAAACTTAAATCAACTTCTGAAGTATATACCCCGGGAGATACGAATACTTTACTGTTTGTTGCCATTAGTTTGTTTTGTTTATAAATTTATTTTATTGATAAATATTTAGAAAAAAACAAAAAACTTTACTTTATAAAAACTATTTATATTTTAGGGAGATTATTTTCTGCCTTTTTTCTACTTATGGATGAAGACATCAAAAAGATTAAAAATTTAAAGATATCGGTGGAGACACACGAGATTCTTAAAGCCTACTGCGAAAAGAGGGGTATAAAGATGTATCGTTTTTTGGAACGATTGATTATTGAAAAATGTAAACCATCAAAAGATGTTTATGGTGAAGATTAAAGTATCTTATCTATGAATTGAATTGTTGATTCTAATTGGTTATCAGTTTTAACAACATCCAATTTTAAAACATCACCGGAGTTAATTTGTATTAACTCTAAATCAGACCCATAGTAATCATCATTGATATACACATCAAATGATTCAACATTTGTTATTCCACCAATTTTAATATCAACAATATAACTAAATAATTGTGTTAATGTGTTATTACCAACAATAAATAATGCTTGACTTCCAACACCCTCTTCGTCTTTTTTTCTCTTACCACGTCTTGTTGTTTTTTTATCTATTTCAACAACTTGTAAAACTCTTGTTATTGCCGGAGCAACCTCAAACTCATCTTCATCAATTAAAAACCCTAACATAGTAAATTCGTATGTTTGAATATAATATTTCCTTTTCTCAACATCCATAACGGACTCATCGGTAATATTACCCATAACAATAGGAATATAGTGTCCTTTAATCACGGCATAAGCTTGTTTTGAAGCGAATTTTTCTAAAATGATTTGATTAAGTTTATTTAACTCTCTCATTCTATTACAAATAATTTTAACAGAATAAGTAATATCCACCGGAACTGGTTGTGGTATTGTATAAATATCCATACCATTTCTTTGACCATCCCAAGTTGGAACCTGAGCATAAAAATATTGTTTTCGGTTTGGGATATTATATAAAAGAGCAGGGTTAGTACCATATTTGACTTCCGGAACCCTAATTACCGTTATAAAAGGAGGTTCAACATTTTTGTCTATATTTTGAAAATTCCAAGTTTCTGTGAATTGAGCCCAATTCTGAGTTGTAACTAAAATATCAACAGTTGGGATAGTTTTACCTTCAACAACCACTTTTAAATCATCTCTAACAAAATCTAAAAAACCTCTATCCAAATCTGCGTGCAATAAAGATTTTGGAAGAAAAGTTCCGTCTTTATTGATTTTGTCTAACAACTCGTGTCTTCTTGGTAAAAGAGTTTTGGATTCTGTTAGTGGTAAGTTTTTTTTTATTTTACTTGGTAAACCCATTTTATAGTTTTGTTATAAATATTTTGTTTTTAGAATTTATCATTTCTACCTTACTTGCATTATATATTGGTTCGTTAGTTGATTTAAGTACAAAACTTTTATATTTGTATGGGTCATATGTAACAATATTATCGTTAGGTTCATTTGGTATATCACCACAAGGGTATTCGCAGTAATCCTCTAAATCACCAATAACAAAAGCGTGAACGTTTTTCTTTTTTTCTCTACCAACTTTTTCATTACCACCCGGTCTAACTCTAAATTCAACATCGTTTAATTTAACATAATCAGCATATAAAACAATTCTTGATTTATATTGAATTGAAAATGTATCTTTATGTAAATTACGATACACCATAACTTTTTTACCAATGAATTTTTTTTCTTCATCATTTGTGATAGTTTCTAATAGTTTCTTATATTGACTCTCATTAATTTTAATTTTCATAATCGTAATATGTTGAAATTGTTTTAACCGGTAACTTAAAATTATCTTGAAACCATTTTTTCATCGGTTCTTCCCAATGGTTATCAAACATAGTATCTAAATGTACCGCGTGCTCACCAATAACTTCTAAAATTGGGGATTGGTTTCTAAAAGGTTTATGTGACGGGTCATTTTCATCGTAGAAATCAACATCAAAATAATGAAAAATAACATCAGTATCATACTCGCCTTGCCAATCACCCTTAAAGAACATTAAAAAATTTTCGTTTTCTTTCGGCTCAGAATATTCATCTTCCGCATCATCCATACCATAAACCCAATCCATTTGATTTGGATTATAGGTTTTATCCAAATATTTATAGATTGTTTCAAATACTCTATTTTCTGTTATTATTACTTTCATTATAACCCTCTAAATTCGTTATTTGTTACCGGTGATGCCATAATTGTTCTATAAAACGGTTTGTAACCCCCGATTGTATGCTTGTTATCTGAAGTTACCCTTCCATCGTTATTAACCGTATAGTATCTTACTTTATCTTCTGTTTCGTAATAACCAATATAATCACCATAATTAATATCCACTTCCAATTCATCTAAATCTCGTTGATATACAGAAACTTTCATATTACCCGGTTCCATTTGGTCTATTTTAGATGTCCCCAAATATTTGTTCTCAGGTGCCATAATTTGAACATAACCTTTAAATTCAACCGGTGGTAAAAATTTGATACCATCAACAGATGTTTCTCCATACACGTCATCGGCTTTCGTTTTATATCTATCAACACGATATAAAACTAATGTAAAGTTCATATCATTATGTAACCATTCTTGTCCAAATGATAACTCTAAATTAAAATCTTCAGCCCCAAAAAATTTTCCAATTCTCGTGATGGGCACTTTACTATTTGACATATATGTTATTTTTCTGTATAAATTTATGGATAATTTTATTACAACATCCATATTTTTCACCAATTTGAACGTAATTCAACCCATTATTTAAATGTTGTATAATTTCAGTAATCTCTAAGTTATATTTGTTTGATTTTGGTTTAAAAATATTATTTGCTCGTAATTTTTTATTAATTGTGTTAATATGACAATTATAAATTTTAGATATTTCAACAATTGTTTTATTTTCATTTAAATATAAATCTTTTAATACATCAACATCAATATTGTATTTATAGTTAGAGTTATTTTCACCATAACACCCTCCATTCTCATTAATTGTTTTTTTTCTTTTAATTTTAGAATTTTCTGAATGTTTTTTACCGTAAAAATTATTTTTCTCACCAACTCTTAATTTACCTTTTTCTGACATAATTTTTTTGGTCTCATTGCTATGTGATTTACCAAACATTGGATTTACATCTCCACCATCTAAAATATTTAACAAGTTACCACCATTATTTTTAACTTTCTTTATCTCATTTATTTCAGATAATAATAATTCTTCATAAGAGTCACATTCTTTAATAACCTTAATATTGGGCGTTAAACCTATATCAGTTAAAGAATTTATCCACTTTTTCATTAAATAATTTGATGGTTTACGTAAATGTTGTAACAACCTATTTTTTATTGGTTGTGTTGTAATCCCAACATACCTAACTTCATTAGTAGTTGGACAAGACAAATAATATAGGTTAAATTGATTCATATTGATAAATATTATAAAATGTGTTATATTTCTATAAAAGAATTATTTTGGAGAACAATCCCTCAGAAAATATTAATCTTACAATCGAACAAAGAGCAATATCTCTCCTTGAAACTTATCAGGGGGCAAATAACTACATCCTAAAATTAAAACACCAAAAAGAGACCAACAAAAGATTTTTTCCTACACGGTCTCAATGTGACTATATAATAAATTATTACGAAGTAACACCAAAGGTAGCCAAACGATGGGTAGATTTAGACCCCTATTTTGCTAAAAAGATTGCCGATGAAAAATTATTACTAAAAATCCCCGAACAGGTATGGGTTGAAAAGCTATTAGTTGAGAAAGAAAAATCCTACCACGTTTGGGGTAAAATTTTAGAGGGTGAAACCATCCACGAATTTTGGCTACCTAAAGGTGCTTTAATCAAAACACACACAATTAAGAATGTTGTGGTGGATTATTCAAAATACTCTAATCGTCCACCATTAGAACATCAAAAAGAGGCGATTGAAAAACTTGCAGGTTCTAAAAGGTTTATTCTTGCAGATGATATGGGATTGGGTAAGACGACTGCGACGATTATTGCCGCTTTAGAAACGGGAGCAAAGAAAATACTAATAGTTTGTCCGGCATCTTTAAAGATTAACTGGCAAAGAGAGATTGAGAACTATACCGATAGAAGTGTTTATATCTCAGAAGGTAAAAATTTTTCAATAGAGCACGATTTTGTTATTGTAAATTACGATATTCTTAAAAACTTCTACGACCTCAAAGGTAAAACAGAGTCTTTAATCACACAATGTAATTTTGATTTAATTATATTAGATGAGGCTCATTATGTTAGTAATGGACAAGCAGCTAGAACCAAACTTGTTAATAGTTTTTCTAAAAAATGTGAGAGAGTTTGGTTATTAACCGGAACACCGATGACTAACCGACCGATGAATTATTTTAATTTATTATCATTAGTTGAAAGTCCTGTAGCATTAAATTGGATGGCTTATGCTATACGATATTGTGGTGGTTATCAATTCACCGCAGGAACTCGTAAAATATGGAATGTTGCTGGTGCAACCAATTTGGAAGAATTAAGAGATAGGACATCAAGACAAGTTTTACGTAGATTAAAGACAGACGTTTTAGATTTACCTGAGAAAATTATTACACCGGTTTATCTAAGATTAAAATCAAAACTTTATGAAGGACTGATGGGAGAATACTATGATTGGTATGATAAAAATCCGGACGAATCAACATCCCTAACAGTTCAGTTCAGTAAGTTAATGAAGGTTCGTCAGGTTATTGCCGAAGAAAAAATCAAAGATACCATAGAATTAGCTGAGAATATTTTAGAACAAGACAAAAAAGTTATTATCTTTACCAACTTTACTGACACATTAAATAAAATTGCTGACCATTTTGGGAAACAAGCGGTGAGATTAGATGGTTCAACATCAAAACCTCAACGACAATATGCCGTGGACCAATTCCAAGATAATGAAAAGATTAAAGTGTTTGTTGGAAATATTCGCGCGGCCGGAGTAGGAATTACATTAACCGCAGCTGAAGCAGTAATCATTAATGACCTATCGTTTGTTCCGGGTGATTTGGCTCAAGCAGAAGATAGAGCATACAGATACGGACAAAAAAATTCGGTATCGGTTTACTACCCAATATTTGATAATTCAATAGAAGGAATTATTTATGATATGGTAAATCAAAAAAAACAAAACATCAACACCGTTATGGGTGATGATTTAGAAGATAAAGGAGATTTTATCGCAAATATTATGAATAAAATAAATAATGTCTAAAAAAATTTGGCAGTTTAATATATTTTTGTATTTTTGTCCCTTAAATTAAAAATTATGACACTTGAAATACCAACTGAAAAAGTTTCAAAATGTACTCCAAAAGAAGTAGAAGAATGTAGATTATTATTCAACAATAACCCAACGGTTAAAAATCTTTTCAAAGATAATATTAATAAAGTTCTTAAAGAAGTATTCCACGAATACTACAAAAATAAAAATGAATACTCCCCCGGTGAATCATATGGTATCTACGATTTTGAAATGTCCGGTCGTTCAGTAATCAATAAACTTAACACAAATTATAGTGCGTTTAGTGTATTGTTAAGGGACGTTAATAAAGTTCTATCCGCAATGCAACAGCCTACAATTATTTTTAATTATCAATCAACTCAAAACCAAATAACACAAGTTCATAGATTAAATTTATTTATTTCCGAATATAAAGACAGAATATTTAATACCGACTCATCAACATTTCAAACCATAATGTTTGTGTTAGGTCAAACTCACGCTTGGGGACAAAAACGTGAAGACAATACAATTGTTTTACTTAAAAAACAATTTGGTGAAAATAATGTAAAACCTATCGGAAAACTTGGTAGTACTCAGGATATGGTTGGTGGTATTGATACTATCATAACAATAAATGGGTCTGAAATAACCGCACAAATTAAACCATTCACACATTTAATCGGGGAACAAAATTTAACATTTGTTATGGGTGCCGGTAATGTTAAAAAATATAAAACTGATTGGTTAATCTTCTCAAAGAATGATAAAGAAATTTTAGTGTTTGATAATAAAAACTCAAAAATTGTTGATGGTAATTTTGTTTTTAACAAACAGAATTTAATTTATACTCTTAGATGATATTTATATAGAAACACAAATCTATATGGCAATTATCGCAGAACCGGAAAGAACCAAACTCTATACAAGAATTAGACACCTGTTGGGGGCACCACTTCGTTCAGTGGAACTTGAAGACGAACAAATGGATAGTTTGTTAGAGTTATCAATTGGTGACTACTCACAATATATTCAAGACTGGTTAGTGGAATCACAATGGACTTCATTGGCAAACTTAAATTTAGACACTCAATCCTTATCAAGAGCCTTCATAACTAAAAGTTTAGATTATGAAACTCGTTATACCTATGCTTATTCCAAAATTGTTGGACTACAAGCCGGAGGTGATTGGGAACTTAAAAAAGATTATATTGAATTAGTTAGAGGCCAACAAATCTATGAAATACCTGCGGGTAGAGAAATAAATGAGATTATGTGGTATTCAGACGCGGAACGTAATAGTTTACTTTTTGACCCATTTTCTTTTGCTGGTGGTTTTGCTGGTGGTGGTTTTGGAGGGGCAGGAGGGTTCTCTCAAATGGGTATGTCGGGGTCATACTTTATGATGCCCGCTTTCGATATGTTATTAAGAATGCAAGAAACAAATATACAGAGAAGAATTATTGGTGGAGATTTAACATATAGAATTACCGCTTTACCTGAAGGTAAAAAAGCATTACATTTAATGCAAACACCGGGGGGTAAGTTTGATTTTGGAAATGGAACTATGATGAGGGGACGCGTGTGGTATTGGTATTATGATGCCGGACCTGCCGATAGAGATAAATGTTTAAAGGATAATCCGGATATTATCAAGCTACCATCAGATGTTCCATTAGAGACAATTGATTGGGTTGATTTAAACAATCCAGCTCAAGTATGGATTCGTCGTTGGTTTACCGCTTACTGTAAAGAAACATTAGCAAGAGTTAGAGGTAAATTCAGTGGGAATATCAAAACACCTGATAGTGAATTAACAATGGATTATACATCATTAGCAACAGAAGCTAAAGATGAAAAAACCAAACTTATAGAAGAACTTATTGGTGCTGAAGGTAAACTGACAAGATTACGACCTGATAAAGTTATGGAACGTGAAGCATTATTAGCTGAGAATCTTAACAAACAATTAAAGTTCAGAGCAATGCCAAGACAAATATATGTAATTTAATTTATATGACATTTATAACAAGAAAAATTGTTGGAAAAAAAATATTTGGGTCAATGTCCAATATACCAAATCAACCACCTATTAAAGTTGTTGAAATTCCTGAGTACAGAACTAATGGTGAAGAATTCATTTTAGTTAAAAGTGTTGATACTTGTAGAGTTTTACTAGACCAAAATACTACAGAACATATTGTAATTAAAACCTTAACAAAAGTATTAATTTTACCTATGATGGGTCAAATTGATGAACAATATGACGAAATACTTATTGATAAAGGTGCCGCGGTTGAGTTCTTTAGAGTGGATGGGAACTGGTATATAATTTCATCTGATGGATTAAAATTAGAATAAAAAAAAAGGTGTCGAATATGACACCTTTTCTATTTTAGTTAATATGTTCTTCCCAACCTTCTTCCGCTAAATCATAAATATAGTCAGGACTAACACCGACTTTATCCCAAAATTTTAACTCTAAATCAGTTATAGTTAATAAATCCTCAATTGTATCTTGGTCGGCATCTTTATTTGGAACACCACCAATTAATTCACATTGAGTCTTAGTGAAAAACCCTCTATCTTCCGGATTAGCGATTAATAAACTTTCTCTTAATTCCTTATTAAAAACAATCAATAATGGTTCAACCTTTTTATTAAATGTTGAGATTGCTCTTGCGATATTATAGTCACCCGTTAAATCGGGATTATTCTCAATTTCGGTTTGGTCTAACAGATAACAATTAAGTTGTATTGTTGATGTTGACTTATCTTCTGGTTCCACACCATTCACAGATGTAAATAAATCTAACTCTTTTTTAGTGTAATTGTTTTTTGTTATTTTTTGAACGTCTCCGTGGGAGGCTTTAGTTCCATTATTAACATAACTAATAACATCACCTAATGATACTTTTAAGTTATGTTTAATTACTAATTCCATGTGACTCATGCGTGACATTAATGAACCCGCCTTTGTTTTCATACCACATCGTTTTTTGTAATCATCAACAGATAATTTAACTCTTGCTCTTTGAGCAATTTGTTTTAATGGTATTTGTTGGTCGTATATTCTTTGGTGATACTCAAAATACCACTCAATAAATTCTTGACCTTTACCCTCCAACAATAATCTCACCCCTTTATCTAAAAATACCTCAATATACAGTGGTAATTTTTTAGATTTAATTGAATTACCCGTTAATTTAATTTTACCATTAGACTCCATCGTAGCATAATTTTTTCTACTTAAATTGATACAGGAATCCCAAGTCCCATCGCAATCTAACCCTTGGGCTCCTTTCATAAATAAATCATTATATTCTGCAGTGTCGGCATAATAACCTCTATATTCTTTACCCTCTTTAACCAACCAATTCAATCCTTTTCCAATATAAACTCTATCATCAACTCCACCTTGGGGTAAGCTAAAATTCACACCATCAGTATCAAGCACCAAAGGTGTATAACCCCTCTTAACAAAGTATTTAACCATCTGACGAAGGTATTGTCTTCCGGTACAAGTAATTTTTTCACCGCAATTCATTTCCCCCCATTCGTATACGTGAGGAGCGCTTAATCCACCAAATAATGAGTTTATAAAAATCTTCAGAGGGAGTTGTTTACGGTCATAGGATAATGATTTTTTTGGGTCAATAGATTTATACTCTGACGCCAAGTTTTTATACATAATACGAGCGTTACGGAAGTAAGCCAACATTCCTTTCATTCCCCCCATTACATCGCACTCAGGAAATACATCGTGAGTTAGTTGAATGGAGGGATATAAGGAAGAATAATCGAGTTTTAATACATCAGTAGAGTAACCAACTTTAAGTAACCTAGAAAGTCCTCCAACGAAGTCGGTCTTCTCTTCTTTTTGGGGTATTGCTAAATTATGTTTATAAGAAAAAGCCAACATTATCATCCTCCAAATCGTTGCTGTCCCCATTGTGGAAACTCTCTCGTATGTTGTTGGTACCATCGATGCTAATAGAAACGTCCCTTGGTTGAATTCATCATCCACTGTCAACGTCTCCTCTAAGTCATCGTCAAGATATCTCTCTACAATATTATCTCCTGTAACCTTTAAGTATTTACCGGGGAATCTTGTATCTAAATTATCAAATGCCGGATTGTCCGCTTTCTTATATTTTCCGTTCTCAACATTTAACCAATACTCCTCTTTTTTAGCATACATTGGACCAATATCTAAGTGGTCAATATAAACTCGGTCAGGAGATTCTGCTTTTATATATTGGGTAATGTATTTAAGACCTGCGGACTTAATACTTGAATTTATTGCTTGTGCTCTACGAACTGAATGAATAATGTCAATAACATTATAACCCCACAATTGAGTTTGTGAGAATCTCTCCACCTCATTCGCAAGTTTTAACATTCCATCCTTTTGAGATATAGGTCTTACCGGGTTTAGTGATTTAGATATCTTTTTGATATCTAAGTTAAGAGCTTTACATCTCTCAAATATCCAAAACCAGTCAAAGTTTGCCGAATTGTATCCACCAATAATTGATGGTTTAAGTTCATCGATAATGTTGAAGAACTCAACCAAACCTTTTCGTTCTTGGTC
>Ga0181358_1000133_pt1 | contig 31544 bp, 41 predicted proteins | sample Fa13VDMM110SD_FD_130096 | JGI IMG/M metagenome (GOLD analysis project Ga0181358, IMG submission 130096) | Freshwater viral communities from Lake Michigan, USA - Fa13.VD.MM110.S.D | ecosystem: Environmental > Aquatic > Freshwater > Lake | place: USA: Michigan | collected 2013-09-24 | reverse complement strand
CTTGATCAGAGCGGTGTTCCCGCTCACCGCGCCGTGCAGAAGGATGAACTCGCGGCCTCCCGCGCCACCCGGCTCGCGCAGCCTGCACCAAGCGTTGGCGACGTTGAACTGCGCGGCGGTCGTCAGGTTGTCGGTCGCGGGCGTGCCGGTGTTGAGCGTGACCCCGTTGGAAGACGCGAGCAGCGTCCAGCCCGCCGAGATCAGAGACTGCTTGATCACGAACAGGTAGTCGGCGGACCCGCCGTTCGCGATCAGGGTGTTCGTTGTTCCGACGTAGGCCACGATCAGATCCTGTTCAGACGGTGAGGTAGAGGCCGCGAGCGAAGGCTTGAGCCTTCGCGTCTGCGGTGAGCACAATGTCGTACCAGCCCGCCGAGAGAGCAGGGGTGCCCGTGACTGCTACAGAGGCGAAGCCCGTGATCGACTCGGAGAACGTCGCGACCACGACCGAGGTAGTGGCGTCGAGCAGTTGCAGCGTGACAGTCTGCGCGGTGCCCGAGGTGCCGAGCCGGGCCTGCGAGTTGACGCCCAGCGTGATCGCGTTGGGTATGTAGACCCCGCCGACGTTGGTCGCGACGGTCGATGCCGACGTGCCGTCGAGCGAGAGAATGATCGGCAGCGCGAGCGACTCAGGCCCAATCCAGAGAGGAGCCGCCGCCGGTCCCCGCGACTGTAGGACGTAGCCCGAAACACCACTGTCGCCGTTGATCTGAAGGTCGAGGATCTGAAGGTCGATAGGCGACGGGAACGAGAACGGATTCTCTGCGCGAAGGATCGCTGGGCCACCCGCCGTCATGTTGTCGGCAGAGAGCGTGACGCTCGCAATCGAGCCTGCGTTGTCCTCTCCGATAGAGAGCGATGGACCGACGCCGAGGGACGTGGATCCCGTGGCAAGCTCTACGAACTGACGCGGGGCGGACCCTGTGTCCTCCAGCAGCACCGTCTGCGTCGTCGCGTCGTAGGTCAGGTCTGCCGAGCCACCGAAGGCTCCCACGTTGTTGAACTGGATCGCCATCTTCGGTGACGCGGGCGGCGTCGAGCCGACAGCAGTCCACGCCACCGAGGGCGCGAGCGCGGTGCAGACGACGAGCGAGCCGAGGGACGTGTTGTAGGCAGTGTCGCCAACCTGCACGTTGCTCGACGTGGGGAGGCTACCGGAGGCGTATGGCCCCCAGTAGCTGTGCGTCTGCGTCGGGCTACGAAGGGCCACCGATCACTCCCAGCCGTAATCGAACACGATCTGGTTGTAGATCGTCTGAGAAGCGGTCGCGGTGCCGACGAGGAACTTCGCCGCCACGGCGATGAACTCGCCAGGGTTGACGTAGATCGGCTGCGTGAAGGGCACGAAGATCGCGCCTTCACGAGCCGGGGATCCCACTGCCGCGCCGACTGCCCAGGACTGGATCCCGAGAGCCTCACGACGCGGAGCCTTGACTGTGTTCGTTGTACCGGACACCGACTCGGCGGTCGCAAGCGACACAGCCGTGTGGCCGAACGCGAGCGAGTAGGCCATCGTCGTTTCCGTCGTCGCCACGGCCGCGCCGAGGTTGCAGGTGGCAACGCGCACGCCGTAGATCGCGAGCCTTCGACCCTGCACGAGCGCGGTGCCCGTAGGCACTTGATAGCTGGTCACGATGAAGTCGGTCGCCGCAGTCGCCGCTGCGTTCAGCGTGACCTGCCCGCCGAGGCCGGTGTTTGTGACAAGTGTCGTAGGCGCAGCCGTGTTCGATCCTGCGACACCAGCAGGCGTCGAGTTATTGTCGTAAGAAGCGATGCTGCCCATCTTCGCGCCGCCGCTCAAGCCCTGGTGAGCGCCGAGGTTGCGGTTCCCAGTCTGCGAGAGCGTCGAGGTGGTGGCGGGGCCGCCGAGGTAGATGGAGTAGTCGCTCAGAGTCGCCTGGAACGCTGCGCCCGCCGCGCCGCCGACGATGGCGTGGCGGATCGAGAACGGCAGAGATGTCGAGGTGAACGGCTGCCCGAAGCCGATGGGCGTGGTGATCGACCCGTAGAGGACGTTGTCGATCCAGAACTGCGTGAGCCGCTCCGTGACTACGACCGCGAACTTGTACTTCTGGTTCGCGATAGGCATGAATCCCGCGAAGACGGCAGTCGTCGTCTCCGAGCCGTTGTTGTTGACGACGCCGAAGACGCCCGCAGCGTTCATGCGGAAGTACGCGCCGTCAGACGGGGCGAACGGGTTCGTTCCTGCGGTCAGGAACAGACCATAGTCGATCAGCGTGTTCGTCGGGGCGTTCGCTGCGGAGAAGCCGAGGGTCGCCTCGATATAGGTGATCGTGCCGCCTGAGATCGGGAAGTACGCGAAGGTCCGCAGCAGCACGCCCGTCGTGGTCGTCGTGATGTTGGCGTTGTTCGTGACGAAGCCACCTGCCGTCCACACTCCGACCATCGTCGTGAACGAGTAGAATTGCTTGCCGGTGTTCTGCGCGGTGTAGTTGAACGTCTCGACATCGAGCACCGTGTCAACCGCAGACCGGAGCCGCAATTCCGCGTCCGTCTCAGGGCTTGCGACGAGGCGTGCGCCGGTCTGAGTGCCCGCGTCGTTCTCCGAGAAGAACGCCACGGCTCCAGCGTTCTCGCTGCCGCCGCCACGGGAGACGCCGACGGAATCGAAGCCGGGAGTGTTGACCTGAAGGTTGAACGTCGCATCGACGTTCGCCTTGCCCGCTGTGCTTGTGCCCGTATCGATAACTGCCATGACACTCTCCTCAGACGACTTGGTAGCAGACCTTACGCTTGCCGACTACGGGGCCAGGGTAGGGGTATGCGGTGATCGTGAACGTGCCGGTGCCTGGGTTCGCGGCGAGTAGGATCTGATCCCAGGCTTGGTCGTTGCCGACGCGCCCGGTCGCAGTCTCACCGGACTGCCATACGCTGATCCGCGATGCGGTGGTGACCGTCGCGTCGGTGATCGTGAACTCGCTGCCCCACGAGGGCAGCGCGCCGAAGTCAACCTCAACGCTGACGACGGGACCGCCCGAGGCCACTGCGGCCCAGACAGCCGCGCCGAGCGTTGCGACGGTGCAGACGTAGAGCGCCGAGGTGCCCGAGACGTAGGCAGTGTCGCCCGCCTGGAGGTTGCTGCTCTGCGTCGGGCTGGCGGCGACGTTGGGCAGCGCGCTGTAGGTCGCGAAGCTGCCCCAGTAGGCGTGGAAGGCTATGGGTGACCGAAGAGCCACGGTGCGCCTCAGATGTTGATGTTGTGCGCGACTTCGTCGTTCGCGCCCGTGACAACCGGGGTCGTGCCCGTATAGGTGTTCCCGATGATGACGTGGTAGCCGCTGAGAGCGCCACCGAGGCTGTTCCAGGCCAGAGTGGGGTTGGCGACGTTGATCGTGTTGCCGACGATGCTTCCCTTGTTGTCCGTAATCGGGGACCCGCCGGGGTCGAGGTAGATCGCTTGACCCGCCCCGCCGCCGCTCAACGTGCAGTTCGACAGTGTGATGCGGACTGCACCGATGTTCCCGACGCACGTCGATGAGTTATTCGGGTCCGCGCAACTGACCTTCGCGCCGTCTACGAGCATCGTCGTGACAGCGTTCGCGTTTGAGTCCGCATAGATACCGCCGCTGTAACCATTGAAGGTACCGCCGCGCACCACGAGCGAGCCTAGGCCCGTGTTAGAGTTCACGAGGATGACGCCGTAGCCCCGCGCAAAGTCGAGGTACTGAGACGAGCAGTCGGTCAGTTCGATGCTTGCGTCCCTGCCACGGTACCCGACGAGGTTGGTCGTGTAGTCGAAGGAGATAGATGCGTTGTTCCTGCCGTAGCTGACCGAACACCGCACGCATCGCAGCATGGTGCCGCCGCTGACGCCGCCGACGTTGTACGAAGCGAAGCCGCCGTAGAGCGTCGTGTTGGAAGGAGTGCCCCACAGCGTGGCTACATCCACGTCCTCGCAGAGCGCAGTCGCGGCGTCAACCCTGAGATCGACCACACCGTACTGGGTGGCGGATACCAGCGGCTCGTTGTGGGCGAGCGACATCGAGTAGAGCGCGGACTTGTTCTTCAGCGAGAAGAGTGGCCCCGCGATGGTGGCGTTCACGCTGGCGATCTGTGTGGGGGCACCGCTGCCGCGCACGACAACCCCCGTCGGCACGACGAGCGTCTGCGAGACGGTGTAGAGTCCAGGCCGGATCCACACGTCGCCCGCAAGCCCGCCGCTACTGGCGTCAGCCGCCAGGAGAGCCGCAACGATGCCCGCGCCGTTTCCGGTGTCTGGGAAGTAACGGAAGCCGCCAGTGTTGTAGGCGACCGCTGTGTCGTTGTATGGGGCCAGCGTGCAGCCGACAACGTACTTCGGCGCGAACCTGTCCTGGCTCGACCCGCCGCTACCGCCGGGAGGGTTTTCGAGGAACAAGGGCATCAGAGCACCCTGATCGTGATGATGCCGACACCCGTGGTCGCGACGTAGGTGTACGGGTCCGAGGAGAACGCCGCAGTGATGCCGACAGCGCAGGTGATCGGGAACGCCGTGAAGTCGTAGTCACCGACCGCCGAGGGCACGAACGGGATCGAAGCGACCAGTGGCGCACCGACAGCCGCGAGCGCGTCGAAGATCATCAGGTACATCGTCACGCCACCGGACGCCTCGGTGTTGTGCGCGAGCACCTCGTAGAGCTTGCCCGCAGGAGCACTGACCGCGATGGGTCCACCCGGAACGCTCGCCGTGATCGTGAAGTTGGTGAGGTTGACGGTCGCGCCACCCGCACTGCGCGTCCACAGCCGACCGTACTCGTCGGTCAGCAGTAGCTGCGGGTCGCCGTTCTCGACAACGACTGATCCCAGAGTGCCGTCAGTGCTTGCCCGACCGAGAGCGTTGTGGTACGGACCAGCTTCGTTTCCTACGACAGCGGTCGTCTCTCCCTCGAAGTTCTCATAGGCCGACGGGTAGAGGCTCGCGAGTCTGCGGCTCAACTGTCGGACGTTGCGCAGCGCACGCTGTGTGACGGTTTCAAAGGGTAGCGACATCGTCGTTCACTCCGCAGCGGGGTCTTTCAAGTCTCGGTAGGCTGACAGGGCGCGGACAGCGATGTCCCAGACCCCAGGAGCCTTCTTGTCGGCGTAGTGCTTGGCACCACTGAGCATCGCACCGCGCAGGAACAGGGCGCTCGACTTCACGCCTTCGGTGACCGTGTCGGCGTGCTTCTCACACGCGACGAAGAGTCCCTTGCCGCGAAACGACATCAGGTGCGCGTCTGCCGGTGCGAGTTCGACCCCGCAGAACGCGCAACGCTGCATCGTCACCGCTGACCTCGGACGACCTGTGCCCGCGCAGCCGCCACGGCTGCCTTCGCAGCGCAGGGCGTACACTTCGAGAGGTCACGCCCGCCGCGAACCTGCGCAGCAGCGTTCTGCTGCGCCGTGACGGCGACTGCCGTCGAGGCGACACGACCGACGTTCCGAAGCAGCGTTGCGAAGGTTCCGGCCACAAGTCCTCCTGATCAGCCCTCGTACCGAGGATCGTTCTCGCGCAGCCTCTTGCTGGTGCGCGACGACTCACCGAAGAAGTAGCCCGAGATGCCCAGGGCTGCACCCAGCAACGTCGGCCCGATGCCGTTCTGATCGCCGTTCACGAGGCGACGGATGCCGAGCAGGATGACCGCTGCGCTCGCCCCGCCCCAGGCCGCGAGCACCTGCGTGTTCGAGGTCGTCTGGCCGGTCGAGTAGGCCGAGGCTGCCCAGCCGATGGCCGCGCCCGAGAGCATCCAGCCGACGGGCTGAAGCTCACCGAGTGACGCCGTCTCGGTGGGGGCGGGCGTCTCGCCCAGGCCGCTCATGTGGTAGCTCCCGAACGTGTTGTGATCGGGCTGCATGTTGTTCGCGAAGGGGTCACGCGCAAGCGGACGCCCGAACGACACGCCGTAGCTGGAGGAGGAGTCGCGCATGATCAATCCCTGCTCTTCTTGGAGGCACGCCACACGGCGTAGCCCGCCAGACTCAGACCGCCCAGCAGAAAGCCCCAGCCCTCTGCCTTGCGGCTCGACATCAGCAGCACCGAGCCAGCGACCGCCGCTGCCCCGCCGCCTGCCCACAACGCACCCTGCTGCGCACCGCGCATCGTGCTCGCGGCGACGAGGCCCGAGACGGCCCCACCGATGGCAGCGGGAGCGGTCCACATGAGGCCGAACACAACGGGGGCGTCGTTCACGAGGCTCTGCGCGCTCGTGTGGATGCGGTTCTGCGTCGGGCCGACGAAGGTGCCCTGCCCGGCGTCAGGGCTGCCCTGCTGCACCACGGGGGAGTCGGGAGCCGCGAGAGGACTCGACGCCGAAGGATCGACCACGTCTCCGAGCGCGCCGAGTTGACTGACGCCGAAGCCGTTGCGGTTCAAGTAGCTGACGTTGTTGCTCATCGTCCTACCTCAAGATCGTAGTCGGGGCCTCGCCGCGACGTGAACTGGTCGAAGGAAACTCGCTGCGGCATATCGCTGGCCGAGTTGCCGTAGGATCCGTGCCCGAAAAGTTGAGTGCGAAGGTTGCCCGTGGTGCCCGTCGCAGGCGTTGCTGCGGGGGCAGACGGCGTCGTGCCACGAGCACTCCACCAGAGATAACCCACGGCAGCGACCAAGAGTCCACCGATAACGACGGCGGGGCTGGTCAGCGACGACGACTCTGCGCGTGATGTCTGCCGCGCCTCGCTGCGGCTGCCGCCACGGTCGTCAGGGTTGATGATGATGACGGGGCTGCCGCCGCCACCACCACCACGAGTCGCGTTCACGAGGTTGATCGCGAAGTAGGCTCCGATGCCGATGGCCCCGACGCCGACGGCGATCTTCGCGAGGTCGAACAGCCTGTCGAAGGGGCCAGGACCGTCGCTCGTAAGGTCAGGCTTCGGATGAAGTGCGTCCGCGCTCTGGGTACACTGCTCGACGGTGCCGCCCGCTTGCAGACAGCGGTCGAACGTCGCCATGCGGGCGGCGTTGTTGTCCGCGATGCGCTGCGTGTCGGCGTTGGTGTTGACGACCCAGATGATTACGCCGCTGACGGCGACGATGCCGAACACCACGAGGAACGCCTGGGAGCCGAGGACGGCGGCAACGACGCCGCCGATCCACGAGAGCATCGTCCCGGCGGCAGCGAGTGCCTCGGCTCCGAGAGCCGCGCCTGCGGCAGCGGGCAGCACGCCCAGGCCACGAAGCCCCGAGCCTGCGGGGGCCGCGATGAACTCGCGCACCGGAGGCTCGATGCCCGCGACGGCGAGAAGCTCGGCAGCGATGTTCGCCTGGAGCAGCCTGTAGAGCGACATCTGCGAGTTGTAGAGGCTGTCGAGGCCCGACCGCATGAGGTCGAGGTCGGACTGCGTGATGCCGCCTCGGTCTGCACGCGCCTTGAAGTCCCGCGCAGCGAGTTCGTAGCGTTGCGCAGACTCGCGCATGAGTTCGAGCAACCCTTGCGGCGTCTGGATGCGCTGCCGCGTAGCAGCGTCCACGGGGCGTCCCTGACGCTCAAGGGTTGCCAGAGTCTCGTTCGCGATCTGCTGGTAGCTCACAGGAGATGCTCCACGATCAGCGTGGCGTAGACGAGTCCGTCGTCGCTCGCGCCGATCAGTACCTGCTCGGGCCGCAGAAGGAACTGCACTTGAAGATTGGGCGCGAACTCTGCCGCCTTGTACGAGCGGTTGGGTCCGAGCGCGTCGGGGTCCACGTCGAGTGCGAAGTAGGCCACGCCCGCGCCGGGAGTGATGACGGTGATCCGTCGCCACGACCCAGCAGGCGCGTCCGTCTCGGGCGCGATGATGTAGCCGAACTCCTGCGTCAGCGTTGCTCGCAGGATCTGCGTGGCCTTGCGGACTGCGATGACCGGCTGCATCAGGTCACCGAGATGTGGCCGAGCATGGAGATGGTCACGGGCGTGTCGGTGGCGAGCGTGCCGAGTCGAGCGAGGTCGATCTGCACGCCTTCACCCGGCTCCCAGACCCACCCGCTGCCGGGAAGCTGGTGAACGATGGACCGCCCGAGCGTGCAGCCAAGCTGCGACACCGGAGGACGAAGGATCGGCGTCGGGAACACCGGACCCTTGATCCAGTCCGCGTTGGTTCCGTTGCCAACCTGATTGATCTGGATCGTCGCAGCGCGGCTGTCGCCCGTCGGATCCGCATCGGACGGCTCAGAACTGACGTTGGCGACCATGAACTGGATGTCCACCGGCTCCGCGCCATCGTTGCGGAAGGGCGCAGTGTCCATCGTCGTCACGACGGCGTTGGTCAACACAGCCTGCGACTCGAAGAAGTAGGGACGGCTGGTCAGGCGACCGACACCGTGGAAGGCCACGCGCACCGTGCGGCTCGCGACCGGGGCTGCCGTCAGCGCCACGCGCACTTGGAAGGTATCGCGGGCCGAGAGCACAACCGGGTGCGTGAACGTCCACGTCACCCCGGCGTTGCTGATCGAGAGCGGAGCCGTCGAGAGCGTGTTGCTCCACAGCGGGCACGCCACAAGCTGACGGCTCATGTAGTAGTGGTCGTGCTGCCGGATGCGCAGCCCGATGCGAGCGAGGAACCGCTCGTCCACGGGGTTGTTCTGCCCGTCGAGCCAGTTGGTACCGATCACGAGCCACTTGATCTGGACCGGGAAGTCCTCGTTGTTGCGGAAGACCGCCGACGAGCCGGGGAAAATTTCCGAGGTCGAGGCAGTCTCAGGCACCGTGACGGTGTCGAAGTACGCTCGCGGCTCGTTGAGACGCCCGATGCAGACGGTGTCTGCCGCGAGAAGCTGGATCCGATCAGTCATACCGTGACTCCCTCGATGGTAGCGAACCCGAGCACTGCGACAGCGACAGAGTACGTCTCCGCGACCTCTGGGTCTGCCGCTGCGGGGATGTTGAGGAAAACTTCAAGCTGCTCCCCAGGCTCCATCGTGAAGGGCACGGGAAGCTCGTGGATCAGCGCCGGGGTCTGGTCGTGGCAGCAGAGGCTCAGAGGCATCCCAGGACGCCACCACTCTTCCTTCGTGCCGCCCTCGGTCATGCGAGCGCGCACGCCGACGAAGTTCGCGAGGTTGGCGATGCTCGCGCCTCCGTTCGCGATAGTGATGGTGTAGTCGTCCAGCGCAAGCTGGTCGATCATCACGGTGACGCCGTCGTAGAACGAGGGCTGGCCGGGGCGCGTGCTCGCGTCCTGCGTGACGAACTCCTTCGCCGTGAAGACGTGGCTTGGCGGGAAGGGAACGCTCTGCGCGTTGGCAGGAGGCACGAACGCGAACTGCGAGTTCACCGGCACCTGCGGCACCCAGCCGTTGTAGACCGCGAAGCCCGTGGGCGCGGAGATGTCCGCTGCGATCAACTCTGCGCGTTGCTTGATGCGAGCCTGCCCGCCGAACGAAAGCTGCCCGCCGAACTCGTGGAAGGCCACGCCGAAGGTCGGGTACTCGTAGTCCACGCCGGGAGTGCCCGCCGGGTACGCGCAGATGCTTGGCGTGAACTCGACCGCGCCCTTCGCGGGCACCGAGAGCGTGCGGTCGAACTTGCAGTGGACCGCGCCGTACTTCGAGGACTGCCGCACCTCGAATAGACCACTCGGCACGAGGTCGCCGCTCGGAAGCGCCGTCGGCTTCGTCGTGACGTTGCCGCTCGCCATCGCGTTGCTGTTGAAGTCGTACCGCTGACGCGCTGCGAGTTGCAGCGACAGACCCTGTGCGACGAGCGACTCCACCGAGCGGCTGCCCGCACCGAGAGCGCCGAGGCCCGTCGAGAAGCCGTACTGCACCGGAGCGATCCCGAGTTTGGTAATCGTGATCGGCCAGCGGGTGCCGTTGTAGAAGTGGTTGCGGTTCATCTGGGCGGACTGCGCAGTGTCGGTCGCCTCGACACGCAGTACATCCCAGAAGGCGCGGGGTTCATAGATCGTCATGGAGTTTCCTGACCCTGCCGTAGCAGATCCACTTCGCCTTGCGAGTAGACACGAGGCCGAGTGCTGCTGAGATAGCCCGCACCAGCCAGCGAGAGCACAGTACCACCGAGCAGGAGCGGGTTGGAAGTGTCGTAGCTGCGCCACGCAGTGCCGAGTGCGGCAGTGCCGAGTGCGCCGATGGCCGCCCCGCGAGCGTCACCGCTGATGACGTAGCCCACGATGGATCCGATGGACCCGAAGCCCAGGAACGTCGAGAGGTCGAGATACTGCTGGCGGCGCTGAACGCGGGCGATCTTCTTTCGCACCTTGAACTTGCGCAGCTTCTTTCTCTTCGGACTCACCGGCACCTCCAACGCAGAAGCCCCTCGCAAACCACCCTCGCTGGATGGCCCGCGAGGGGCTTCCTCGACTCACTCAGGAGAGTGGGTAGATCAGGTGATGACCGGACGGCGCTTCATGCCGTCGAGCCAGAACCGCAGACGCACGTCCTGCGTCAGATCCGGCGAAGCCGCACCGTTCGAGATCGTGCCGAAGGGCGAGAAGACCTTGAGGTACATCTGCCGCTCCGACGGGATGTTGATCGGAAGCTCCAGCCGCCGCTGGTTCGAGGGCTTGATCGCGCCAGCGGTGCCGTAGGACACCGAGAGCGTGGCCGAGCCTTCGTTGCCGTAGGCTTCCGCGCCCACCGACTGCGGGAGGTAGGACATCGTGTACCGAAGCTGCGGCTTGGTCTGACCCGCGCCGAGAATCAGTTCGATCTCCAGATCACGCTGAAGGCGGCGAAGGTTCACACCCTGGAGGACCGGGGGTGCGCCCACGACGGGATTCGCGCCCGTGCTGCTCAGTGCGAACGCCTCGTAGGTGATGGCGTACATGACGAAGGACTCGTCATAGGACATCATCTGACGCTGGTTCATGTTGGTGTCGGCCTGGGTCGCGAGACGCGACCCCAGACCGTTGCTGGGGACGCGCTGTCCACGGACGTAGCTGAACGCCCGAAGCTGCACGCCCGCCGTCGCGGCGAACTCCACCGTCGAGTAGAGGGGCCAGTGAAGCCACTCGTCGATGACGACGTTGCGCCCGTCGGGAAGCCTGATTTCCTTGACTGCCATGTTCGTCGTGCTCCTGTATCAGGCGACCGGACGACGGCGGAAGCCGTCGAGGTAGGTGCGAAGTCGGACGCGCCCGTCTTCGCTTTCATCGAGATCCTCGACCTCGCCCTTCGGGGCGACGAAGTCGATGCGGAGCGACTCGCCACCGTTGACGTACAGCGGGCTGGCGATTAGCCGCTTGCCGTCCACGCTCGCGCTGCCGTTGCTCGCAGCGACGAAGGTGTCAGTGGCTGCCGTCACGGCACCGTAGTTCACGAGGCTCGTGCCCATGCCCGCCGGGAACCAGCCCATCGGATGGTTCGTGTACTCGCGGACGTTGGCAAGCCACGTCGTCATCACGAGGTCACGCTGAAGGCGCAGGATGTTGTTCAGCGACGTGAACGGCGCGTCGGGGTTTCCGAGGTCACCCTCGGCAGCGTAGTCGCCGATCTGGAACGCCTCGACCATGATCGAATAGATGATCAGTTCCTCGTTGGCCGGGATGCGTGCCCCTTCGCCTTCGAGGTTGGTGTCGGTGATCTGCGAACGGCGGTTGCCCACCGAGCCAGGAACCTCGCCACCGAGGCCGTAGGCGAACGCCGACAGCGTGGTGTAGGGGCCAGCCTGGACCTCGACGGTCGAGTAGAGGGGTTCCGCGCTCGTCCAGTCGGACGGAACGAGGACGCGCCCATCGGGGAGGCGGATCTTGACGATCTGTGCCATGTGCTTTTCCTTTTACCTTCCCGACCGAGATCAGGACACCGGGCGCTTGTAAAGACCTTCGAGGTAGAATCGAAGGCTGACGAGCGAAGTCCCCGCATTAGCGGCGGTACCGGCGAGGCTGATGAACGGCACGGCGCTGCCGAGCGAGTTCACGAGGTTCAGCCGGTAGTTCTCCTGCCCGCCGATGTGGACCGGGATGGTGAACGAGCGCGGAGCGTCCGCCGTCGGCACACCCTGGTTCGACAAGCTGCGCTGCACGCCAGCCGCCACGGTGCCCGCGATGGCGGTCGTGAACGCGCCGAAGCCCTGGTTGAAGTACCCGAGGCCAGCGTTCGCGTACAGCTTCTGGCTGATCTCAAGCTGAAGCAGAAGGCGGCTCTGAAGGAAGCTGAGAAGCGCGCCCTCCATGATCGGCCCGCCGACGCCCGCGACGGACGGAGCCGTGCCCACGGTCGCCGCGCTGCTGCCGCTGACGATGTACTGGTACGGCTCGACCTTGATGTTGTACACGAGCATCTCTTCGGTCGCGGCGAGGGTGCCGGGGCTGGAGATATTCGTGTCCTTGTCGGTCGCCGTGCGGCGGGTGGTGATGTTCTGCGACGAACTCACCTGATCGCTGACGATGTAGTTGAACGCCTGGATCGTCTGATCCGTGAAGCCGTTCAGCAGATCGACGGTCGAGAAGAGGGGCATGTCCGACCAGTCCACGAGAGCGATGACACGCCCGTTGGGAAGCCGGATCTGAGTGATCTGTGCGGAATCCATGTTGTCGCTCCTGTGGAGCAGGGGGCCGAAGCCCCCCGCTTACTCAGACCTTGAAGCCGGGGGTGCCGAACGCGCCCGTGTTGACCGCGCCGAGGTTGACCTCGTAGCCGCCGCCGTACTGCGAGTCGGCGGTCGCGCCGAGGCCGTTCATCTGCTCAAGCACGATGCCGTTGACCGGCTCCGCGACGACCGATCCGAACGCGGCCTGATGACGCGGACCCATGCGAAGCGCCGAAGCCGCCCCACCGTAGTACCCGAGGCCACGCGCAGGCGCAGTCGCGGGAGCGGCGAGGGTCGGCTGACGGGGCAAGGTCGCGGGGACCATGTCACCGAGCAGCGCGGTCTGCGCCACGGGGTAGTTGGCCGAGTACCAGTCGTGAACGACGCCCGTCACGGCGACGAACACCGACGCGGTAGCCGCCGACACAGCCGCCGACGCGCCCGAGAACGCGAAGAGCGCGCCCGAAGCGAGAACGCCGACGCCGAGGCCCGCCGCCGAAGCGTAGCGGTACAGCTTCTGCTGCCCCTCGCTGACGGTGGACTCCGAGGTGACCGTCGCGTAACGGATGCCCGCCACGGTCAGGGCAGTCAGACCGCCGCCGATCAGGATCGGCAGGATGGCCGAGCCAGCGTCGATCTTCTTGAAGTCCGCCAGACCGCGCATACCTGCACGACGAACGGTGAGGATGTTGCCCATTCCGCGACGACGACGCCGCGACGACTTGCGCTTACGAGCCATGTTGATTCTCCTATACCTCGACGTGAGGTCTGTGGTCCGAACTTTTCGATCAGCGACTCTTCTTGAGCTTTCGTCGCGGACTCTTGCAGAAAGCCGCTCGCTTGTGCTCGCTGGTCCGACCGGACTGCGTGAGCGAGGGGTCGTAGGTCATGCACACGAGTTCCCTCGTCTGCATCGTGACCTTCTTGCACTGCGCCTTGCGCTGGGCACGGCTGCGCTTCTTCTTGCTCGGGCACTTCCACACGGTGCGCGTGCGCATCGTGTACCCGAACTCCTTGCAGGCGTTGCCGAGGCCAGCGACACCGCTCATACGAGCGCGGCGACCTTCGATCACGACCATGTCATCGGCCTGGAGCGCGCCGAGCGAACGCAGCTTGCCGATGGGGCCTTGGTAGGATCCCGCAGGCAGCGCCTGCTTCATCGACCCGATAGTCATCACCTTCGGCATGACGGCACCTCACGCGACAGCGGCTTGCAGCCGACGCGCCTTCTTCGAGGACCGCCCAGTCGAGCGCCCCGGCTTCATGTTGCGATAGAGCAGGAAGCCGCCGACACCGAGTACGGCAGCGATCCCGAGCCACGCGAAGTAGTTGGTCTTGGCAGGAGGCCGGATGTCCACGACAGGGGCCTCGGGGCCGGGCGTCACTACCACGTCAACCGGGGGCGCGTCAGGGCTGACGACGGTGCCGGGACGCGGAGGAACGGCGGGCACCCCTGCGGGAACCTCAGCAGGAACCTCAGCAGGAACCTCGACATCAGGAGGCGCAGGCTCGCGATTCTGTGGAGAACTCTTCGCGAGGAGGCTCTCGATCTTCGCATCATACGCGGCGCGACGAGCGCGCCACCATGCGGGCACTTCAGCCGCGATGCTAGGAGGCGCAGCGCGTTGGCCCGCGAAGAACGCGGTGCGGAACGCCGTGCGCTCACCCCACAGACCGTCCACTACCAACTCACCGAGCGCCCTGTCGAAAGCCTGCATCAACTCGGGCAGAGTCTGCGAACCCTCTTGTGAGGAGATGAACGCATCCTGAGTCCGAGAGAGGTTCGCGTTGTACCACTGCTGGTATTCGCGAACCACGTCACGAGAGTACCGAGTTCCGCGCTCTGCGACGTGAGTCAGCAGGTTCGCGGAACGCGAAACGTACTCTGCGACGTATGCGTACTGCTCGGGGGTCATGGTGAGTCGGCAGGGACAGTCGCGGAGAGATCAGGTCACCGCTTGCAGCCCGGGCCGACCTTCTTCACGAACTTGCCCTTGCGAAGGCAGGCTCCACCCTTGATCCGACGCGAACCCTTGGGGCACTTGCAACCCTTACGCATGACTCATCTCTCCTGTTTGGGGAACTACGAGGACGTATCCTCAAAAGCACCTCGACCCTTCGAGGTACGTCAACTTCACGCAGCGGCGCGCTTCTTCTTTCGACGGAAGTACCAGAGCGCACCGAGGCCGAGCAAGGCCGCGCCGACGATGCCCCAGGTCGTCCAGTCGAAGTCCGACTTCTTCGTGAGCCGCGTCGATCCCGACCCCGGCACAACCGGAGGACGCGGCGGCGAGCGACGGGGCTGCGTCGGTGCGTCTCGATCCGGCAGCGCCTGGAGCGCCTCCCAGAAGTGGACGGTCAACGTGACCGAGGTGCGCGACACGGAGCGCACGCCGTCGATGCCCGTGCGGGTCTTGGCGGCGTCCAACGCGGCAACCGAGTCGGGACCAAAGTCGCCGTCGATGCCTGCGCGACCGAGGTTGAAGCCCGCACGAGCAAGCTCGGTCTGCAAGTCGGTCGCGGTGAGCGTGATGAGATCGGCAGGAGGCAACGCTTCGGCGCGAACCGGAACGCCTCCACCTTCCACGAACGCCCCCGTGACGTTCTGACCCGGCAGAGCAAGCGTGCCGCCGATGCGGCTAGAGGCTGCTCCCACCGCACGCAGAAGCTCGTTACCGCGCCCTTCGGGCGTCTGCACACTATTTTGGCTCGCGAAGATCAGCCAGATTTTCCCAGCCTGCGCGCCACTGCCCCAGCCCGCACGAGGAACGACGCTGCCGCCGAAGATGCGGTTGACCTCCTCGATGAGGATCTGCGGAGCGCCAGGGGCTTCGGCAGACGAGACACCGTAAGGCGTCAACTCGGTCGTGTAACGCTGCGGCCCGATCTCTCGGTAATACTGAGAGGAGTTTGCGCCCAGCCCGCGCATCTGTCGCATCGAGTACGCCATAGTTCTTCCCGTACCTACCCAACCCGCATCGTGAGGGTCAACAGGAGATCAAACAGACGCGGAGGCCGAAGGAGCCTTCCTGCGCGTGTAATACAGGTAGCCGAGTCCCCCGGCAGCGGCGAGCAGCACGAGGACCGTGGTCGTGTCGAAGAACCCAGCCTTCGGCGCAGTGGTCGTAGGACTAGCGTCGGGAGGTGGCGGACCCGCGTCACCCTGCGACCGAGCCATCGTCGGACTGTCGGGAGCGGGCGTCGGTCGCGCTGCGGAGGGCACTGCCTCGCCGGGCAGCAAGAGACGCACGCCAGATCCGAGCGCAGCCTCGGCGCGTCGAACGGCAGAGCGCAACGCACCGTCACGACGCACGCCGGTCTGATCCGAGGGATCGCTGAAGCGCACCCAGATCCTGCCGCTGTTGCCCCAGCCTGCCGCGTGCGGCGTGAAGCCGATGCCCCAGCCGCCCTCCTCGGGGCGGAACCAGTAGTCGAGTGCCGCGACAATCGCCGCAGGCGCGTCGGGCGCTACGCCAGAACTCAGGTTGTACGGGCGAAGCTCGGTGACGAACGTGGGCGAAGCGCCGCCAACGTAGGCTGCCTCCGAAGCGCCCTGCGCCAGCCGGTAGATGTTCGCCGCAGACGGCTCAGGCGCAGCGCCGAGAGCACCGAGTCCATTGATCAGATACACGGTCACCTCACTTGAAGATCGAGAACAACGCGAGAGCCGCAAGGCCGACGCCCACACCGATGGCGACTTTCTTGCCCGTGCTCATGGGCGCGGACGCAGTCGGCTGCACGAACGTCGGCCCACCGCGACCGTCGCGCAGCAACTCCGTCGTGTCGGGAGTCACAACGTCGTTCGTGGAGGTGCTGCCCTCCTCAGTCTTGATCACGTCCTGCGCGTCATCTGAAGCCTGCCCGACGTTCGCTTCGGTCGTCTCCGCGACGAAGTCGTCAGCAGTCGCGACGGCAGACTTCGTCGGCAGCGGGGCTGCGGGCGTGTCGAGGATGGGCGGGCCGAACGTCGAGGTCGTGCGCTTCGGCGTGAAGGTGCGCGGCGTGAAGCCGGGCGGCGTGATCGTCCTGGGGATCGACATCCCCTTGCTCATGCCGCCGCCCGACGAAGGCGTCTGACGAAAGTCGCTCGCTCGGGGCTGTGGAGCACCCATCGGGGTGGGGCCGAAGCCGAGTCCCGCTGTGCGGATCGTCAGGATCGCCATGACTTCACCTCACTTGAGCGACGAGAAGAGAGCGAGCGCGGCGATGCCGACGCCGACGCCGATGGCGATCTTCGCACCAGTGCTCAGGCCAGCGTCCGCGCCGCCGCCAGCAGCAGCGTCGTCTGCCGCACGTCGCGCAGCAGCGGCAGCCTCGGCCTCGGCACGCGCCTGCGCGATCTGCCCCGTGCGATCCTCGAACGTGACAGCCGTACCTGTGCCTCCATAGTCGCCGGGATCGTTCGCGAGCGTGGCACGAGCAATCGGATTGCTCGCCACCTGCTGCTGCGCGAGACGGTTACCCGTCGCGAACGACTCGCCCGTGAACGCACCGGCACCCAGACCACGGAAACCACGGATCGTGTACATGAATCACCTGCGGAAGATTGAGAACGCAGCCATCGCTGCAAGGCCGACACCGATGCCGATGTAGATCGGCGTGTTGCTCTTGGGCGTCGTCGGCGGGATCTGCGGAGCCTGCCCACCGTCCTCCATGTCTTTGAGGATCGTGTACCAGACGCCAGGACGGATGCCGCGTGCAGCGGCTTGCTCGATCACTGCCGCCTTGATGTTGACCGCTGCGCTCGCACCGGGGAGGCGCTCGGCATCGAAGTCACATACAGAACTCGTCGCCGTCGCCGGGATCATGCGCACGAACGGAGGCACCGGACACGGCGGGTTCGAGATGCGGTCGAGGCCGAGGTCGTAACGCCACACCACGAGGATCCCGACGATGGCGACCACCGCAGCGATGATCGCGCCGACGACGGTGCCGATCACCGGCACAACTTCAGCAGCGATCATGATCGCGACGATGATGCCAGTCAGCGTTGACGCACCGCTCGCCACGATGCCCATGATCAACTGATCAGACTGCTCCTGCATCTGCTGGATGTACGCCTGCATCTGCGAAGGCTTCACGGTCTGCATCGACTCGGGGAGCTTCGAGTAATACTTGACGAAGCCGTTCATCCCCGCCGCAGTGGCCGAGAGGAAGTCGAGGTTCGCCGTGTCGCAGAGCACTGCCGACACCCACGACAGGACGTAGTAGGGATGCGGGAGTCCGTTGAACTCGCCGTTCACGAACTTCTTCGAGCCTTCGACGCTGCGCCCGGCTTCGATCCAGGCGTTCAACTGCGTGACGAAGTCGCCGTTGAAGGCGTTGCCCCACTCTTCAGGCCATAGCTTCCAGAAGCTCGCCTGGGGTCCGATCTCGATGGGCATCGCGACCGCGTAGCCCTGCGGCTCAAGGTACGCGGCAGGATTGCGGTTCGCACCCTGGTCGCGCCGAAAGAACAACGTCTGCGGCTCGAAGTCCGCACGCGACAGCGGCAGATTCTCGGTGCCGCCGTAGAGCGGCGGGTTCACGTCAGCCCCGCCGCCATCACGCGAGCGCGGGTACATGGCCTTGCGACCACGAAGGTCAGTGCGCCATGAGTAGCGATGGTCGATGCCCATCTGCTCAAGGGCAGTCGCCTTCGGCGCGAGCATCAGCGGCGGGTAGTTGGGGAACTCGCCGCCCTCGTGGTGGAACTTGTAGAAGGTGCGCCCCTCGTCGTTGTTGCCGAGTGCGCGCCACTCGAAGGGGCAGACCTTCTCCCAGTTGCCGTCAACAGCCTGCGACCAGCGAAGGTTCGATGCCCAGCGAGCCGCCGCCACGCCTTCGAGCACGCTCTTGGCCCAGTTGCCCCAGTTCTCACCTCGCGGAAAGAACTCGTTGAGCTTCTGCGAAGCCCTGACCGCGAGCGCGTCACGTTGCGCTTGGTTCATGTCGAGCAGCGGCTGCGGCACGCCTTCGAGCGCGGACTGGATGTCGGGCAGCGCACGCCCGCGATCCATGCGCGTGAGCGACGTGTACCAGGGGTTGCCGAGCATCGGCTCCGGTGTCGCTCGCGGCGTCACCTTGCCCTGAGCCATCGTCCACACAGGAGTTCTGCTCGACTGCGCGACACCGCTCAAGAACGACAGCGCCCGCCCGTGGCGGTATATCTGCGAGAGGACTGCCTCCATCGCCTCGGGCGAGCAGGGCACCCCGTTCGCGTTCCAGAACTGGAACGTGCAGCGCGGGATGTTGCAGCCGCCACCACCGCAGATGATCTTGCCGCGACCGTCAGCGAAGGCTGCGCCCGTGGCCCACGCCTTGTCCGCATCCCAGAGTCCCTCCTGGGAACTCATGATGCGGATCTCTGCCCTGATGCGCTCCATCACAGGAGCGTCGAAGCGCAGAGTGCTCGTCAGCGGTGTCGAAGGTCTGTAGACCGTCTTCGGCGCAGTCGTGGTGGGCGTCGTGAGCGCAGGACGAAGTTTCGACGCAGTCGTGCTCAACGCCGAGGAAGGCAACGCCAACCCCAACCCGCGCAGCATCGGCGTAGAAGTTCTGCGCATCGTCAGCCCTGATCAGCGGAAGAAGCTGAACGCTGCGAGAGCCGCGAGGCCCACGCCGACTCCGATGCCGACCTTCGCGCCCGTGCTCATCGGAGCGCGAGCCACAGGCCCACCACCTGCACCTGCACCTGCACCTGCACCGGGCGTGTACCGGGAGAAGTCAGGCTGCGTCTGCTGCTGCCCGCCCGTCGCCCTGCACAACTGCGCGTAGCTCTGGTTGAGGCTCGACGCGATGCCGCCCGCAGTGCTGATGCCTGTGCGCACGTCGCGCCAAGTGTTGTCGCCGGGAGCCGAGTTCTGCTGCGCCACGGTGGCGAGTGACCCTGCGACGTTCGCGAGAGCGCCACCGATGGCGAGGCCGATGTTCACGTCACGCTGGGTGCCCGCGCTGCACATATCGCTGGCGATGTCGCCGAGCGTGCCGAAGCTGCGGCGGCTCACGGCGGGGCCGATCATCGGCGCGTTGAAGAGCGCGCCCATCGTGGCGCGATGCACCATCGCGGCTCCCGTGGTCGAACCGACGCTGGGCTTCGTGTTGGACCGACGCGAGTTCGCGAGGTCGTAGGCAGAGAGATACATCGTCGGGCCTCCGTCAGGGGCGGTGTAGCAGCCGCCTGCGCTGTTCAGCAGCGGGTTCGTCGTAAGGTCAGGGCTGGCGAAGCGGTTGGTGCAGTAGTTCCAGGGCATCAGCGTGACCTCGTCGGGCGACCGTTGACGACCGCGCCGTAGTTGTAGACGGACTGCTGGGCGCTCTGAATCGCACGCAGACGGCTGTCTTCACGACCCTGCGCGGCGTTCGCGTTCGCAAGGCTCTCGTTCTGGCCTGCCGCGTAGAGTTGGCGGGGGTCCACCATCTCTCCGAGGGGCGAACGCCCACCCGCCGGAAGCGAGCCTGGACGGGCACGCTGAAGCGCCTCGCCCACGTTCGCCGTGTTGAGGCTGTTGATGCCGGGAAGCACCTGCGCCCCACGCATCATCGCCGCCCACCGGATCGGGTTGATCGTGACCATCGGCTCCGAGAGACGACGCGCAACCGCGTTGCCCTCTTCGCGAGCGATCAGCGATGACGAAGCGTAGGCGTTCACCTCGACCTGCGGCGAGGCGTTGCGGGCGGCGAACTGAAGCACCTGCGGAAGGTACGTCGGCTGCGGCTGCCGGTTGTCCACATAGCCCTGCGCAGCCTGCGCGACCACGTCTCGGTACCTGGGGTACAGAGCCGTGCGCTTCAGATCGAGCGGCAAGTCCGCGACGGCGGGCGGGATGTTCCAGCCGTTGTAGCGACCGAGGTCGCGACCCCAAACCCTATTGCCCCATCCAGCCATGTTGGTCTATACCTCCCGAGGACGGAAACGTCACCCCTACCGGGACTTGTCGCGGCGTCGAGACTTCGATGCCCGCTTAGGCCGGGGTGCGCTTGGTAGAAGCCTTGCCGCGCTTACGACGCCGTGTCCGCGAGCCTGCGGCAAGCTGCGACGGACGCCCGACGAGCAGCTTCGTCACGTCAGAGCCGCCGATCTTCCGCGTGTACCAGCCGCAGGCTTCGCGTGCGCCGGGCTTGCTCGGAGGCTGACACCCGCGCCACTCGACCTTCTTTCCGAGCACGGCTTCAACCTGCGCGGGAGTCGAAACAACCGGCACCTTCGAGTCTCGCAAGAGAGCCTGCGCCATCGGCCCGCTGACCTCGGCGTAGTACCCGCGAGTCTTCAACTGCTTGGTCTTGAAGGCGAGCATCGACCTCTTCGCCTCAGCGGTACCGTCGGTCCCGGCGGCGACACTCTTGTCGCCCCACTTTGAGGTCTTCGCGATCATGAAGGCGTCGGCTTCACGGTCAACGTCCATGTCGATGGCGTAGTAGACGGAGAAGTCGGGATCGGTCAGGAGATCCTGCGGCTTCTTGATCGTGAGGTGCCCGCCGATGGGCGCGTAGCTGCTCTCAAGCATCGTGAAGAACTCACGCAGCACGTCTCCGTGGCGCGAGAGATCCTTCTTCGTCAGCCGCACCCAGCGGTCGCGAGGGTAGTGATCAGCGAAGGCCCCGAGGCCCGCCACGCGCTTCAGCTTCGTCCGCGAAGGCTTCTCGGTCGAGCAAGACAGCAGGGCCAGCCGGTCACGCGCTGCGGACTGGATCTCCCACGCCTGCCAGTCGAGTTGTCCTTCGGGGACGTACTCGGCGTGGGCGTGCGCCTCGGCGGACGCGATCAGGGCTGACGTGACGCTTTCGCAGGTGCCCTTGCGGAGCAGCTTCTTCGCGTTCGCGATCAGATCACGCGCCTCGCGAGCGTGCTCCTTCGGGGTGCCGCGCAGTCCGCGATTCCAACTCCTGCGAGGAGGACTCATGGTCAAGCCCGCGTAGGCGGACTCGATCTTCGCCTTGGCCCCGGCCTCGACCAGACGATCTCGGGCGCGCAGCGCATCGCCGAACGTCATGGGTCCGGTCTGTCGCTCCATGCCCGTCTCGTCCGTCCAGCGAACGATCATCGACTTCGCTTCAGCGGCGCTTCGGTAGCCCATCAGTTCGACCTCGTGGCTTTCACTTCTTCTTCTTCTTCTTCGCGGCGAGCTTCTTGCCGGGTTGCAGCGTGACGTAGTCGCCGATGTTCTTCGACTTCACGACGACGAACTGGCACGACTTCTTCGCGAGATCTTTCTCGATGCTCTCGCGGAGGTTGCGGACCTCTTCGGTGAACTCCGAGTTCATCCCCACCGACTGCTGCGCGTGGTCGAGCGCGATCACTGCGAAACCCGACGCTCTCCACAAGTTGCTACAGGTTAGCGGCACCGGCTCACCAGTCGGGCCGACGGACATCATCGACTTGGCGGTGTCGTAAGCCCACCGCGCAGTCTTCTCTCGTTCAGACCTGCATCCTCCGAAGATGCCCCGCATAGAAGTTTTCCGCGCCATGCTACCTCGGTGAAAGTTGCGGAGCCTTGCTGACCTGCGGCTGCGACTGACGATAGATGATCGCCGTCGCCGCAGCGGTCACGATCAGGATCGGTGCGCGGTAGGGGCGCAGGTAGTACGCCGCAGCGACACCCGCGAGAGCCACGATCCACGGCAGGTACGAGCCGCCACGAACCGCAGGCGCGATGTTCCGCACGACGCGGCGTGCCCACTCGCGGTAGCCCGAGTTCGTGAGGTGAACTTCGTCGCGGCGAGCAATACCGTCAGCGGTGACGCGCCCCGAGATCCAAGTCGCACCGGCAGCCTCGACCACAGGGCGCTGCGCTTCGGAGACGGCAGCACGACCTCGGTCACGCACGGGCTCGGGGCTCGCAGGAGGGCTGATCCAGAAGACCTGACGCACGCCGCCAGCGAGAAGGCGCGAGACAAGCTCGCCCCACGCCTGCGCCTGCGCAGTGCCGACCGTCTCGTTCCCGCCAGCCGTGACGATGACCACGTCGGGGGTCGTGCGCCCGAGAAGCTCATCGAGCCTCGCCAGGATCTGGCGCGTCGTAGCACCGCCCTGCTGGTAGCCGCCGACGAACTGAAGCCCCTGCGCAGCAAGCTCGTCGCTGATGTTCCCGTAGAACACCAACCCCTGCGCCTGCGAGTCACCGATGACCGCGACGGTCGTCATCAGCGTCTGCGCTTCCAGAACTGGTAGCCGCCGAAAGCGATGACGCCTGCGAGCACTGCGAACGCCGCGAAGCGAACGTACCGTTGGCGCGTTGACATCTCAGTCATCGGGCCACGATCACCGACGAGCGCGACGAACCGCTGGTACCAACGCCCACTCGTGCCCGAGTTGTTGTACCGCTGCGCGAGCGTGGCCCAGTCACCAATGTTCGCCGCGTCTCGCGCCGAAGAGTTGCGCCGGAACCACTCCACGAGCAGTTGCTCGCTGACGTAAGACGGATCGCGGTCGAACGCCTCAACGAAGGCTTGCGGCGAGCCGTAGAGTCGGATCCCGGCGCTGCCGAGCACCTGATACTTACCCCACGCTGTAGTCTCGACGGCAACACGCGGATCGAGCGCGATGGCTTGGTTGACGGCTGCGCGTCCGGTGCCCTCGATGACGTGCCCCGTGCGTTCACGGAACATCCGTTCGAGGCGCACAGCACGCGGGCTGCCCCCAGACTCGATCTCGCGGATCGCCGCGATCACGAACGGAGGCACGTCTGCCAACTGCGCGAGAGCCACGTCTGCTGCGGACGGCTGCACCGGAGTCGTCATCACTTCTCTCGCTTGCCGAAGCCCTGCGCGGCTGCCACGCTGAGGGTGATCACCGGCAGAAGCCCGCCCATGAAGCTCCAGACAAGCGCCCAGCCGATGCTGTTGTTCCGCTTGTACCCGTGGTACGCGCCCGCCGCCGAACCGCCCAGCGTAAGACCCCAGCCGATCACAGCGATGGTCGTCATCGCAGTGTCGTAGCTCTCGTCGGTCGTCTCCGTGGGCGGCACGCCCAGCCCGTACAGACGCCCGAGCCCGCGCAAGGTGTCGCCGTCGTCGGGAGCATCGCCGTCGTCGGGGCCGCGCCCGTCGCCGTCGTCGGGCATCTGCGCGAGGCCCGCGTCGTCGTCGGCCTTCTCCCGCATCTGCTGCGCAGAACGACCGCGCAGGACGAGTTCCTCGTAGCGGCTCATGATGGCGCGCTGCGCCGGGTTCAGACTCGCAGTGCTGAGTCGCCCGCTGCTGATCCGCGCTGCCAGATCCTGGGCGATGCGAAGCTCTTCTCCGACGACGGGATCTTTGAAGTTGCGGTCGTAGTCATCGAAGTACGCCGCGAGCAGTTCCGCGTCTCCGCGCAACAGAGGCTCCCCACGCGCAGACGCGAGGAAAGCACGACGAGCCTGTGTGATGCGCTGACGCTCGACGGCGAGCTTGCGACGAAGACGACTCGCGATTGCAGGCGAGACGAGGGTCTTTACGAGTTCTGCGGTCGTGGACACGATCAATCCTCCATGCCCAGCACGAAGTCGCGAATTGCGCCCTTCTGCCGTGCGTCGTACTGCCAGCCGGGGAACTTGCCCTCGACCGTCGGGTCGAGCGGGATCCAGTTCTTGGTCGAGCCTTCCTTCGGCATCGCGACCAGCGTGTAGATGTGCTCCCAGGCCCGCTTGTCAGTGCTGATGACGCGGGCCGCAGTCTGGAAGCCCGCGATGGTGAGCATCGATCCGAGGAGGATGACGAAGTCGTCGCAGTCGCCCGCGCCTCGCCCGAGGATCTCCTTCGGGCTGAAGAACACGTCCACGCCGTCGGTGTCCAAGATGTACCGCACGTTCAGCACGGCGAAGTTCCAGATCCGAGCGAGGTCGGCCTGATCGTCGCGGATCTTGCCGACGGCGGGCTGCATCGGCATCCGGTACCACTTGCCCCACGCCTGCACGACCATCACCCGCTTCCCGGTGCCGGGGTCGTGGACCCAGTCGCCCACGCCCGAGGTGACCTTGCCGACGAGCCGCACAAGCTCGGGATCCGCGAGTCCCTTGCGAAACTGCTGTCGGATCAGCTTGACGTGGCTGTCCAGCGACTTCGTGTGGTGGTAGCCGACCAGACCCGCGCTGCTCATGGTTGGGTCTACCCCCGCAGGGCTTCGAGGGTCAACACCGGGAAGTTCTTGCAGGGTCTGCCCCGGTCTGTTAGGACGGGCATCCGACGAAAAGAAAGACCCCGTCGAGGGCGAATCGACGGGGTCGGCCACAGGGACTGCGGGCCACCCCGTTCTACAAGGGGTTGTGTGCGGTGTCAAGGCTTTCTACTGCCGCCAGGGGATGCACGAGCGCATGGTAAAGTCGCGCAAGGCCGACCCCAACCCCAACCCGAACCGCAACACCGACTCGAAGCCCGCAGATGACCTCGTCATTGAGATCCGCGAACCGTACAAGCCGCAGACGTGGCACACGCGAGTCGATCCCGACGCCGATCTCTGCTACCCAGAGTGGGGGATCATCCACCAGTACGTTGACTGGGCCTCACGATCTGGACCGAGCCCGACGCTGTTCCACACGCACCTCGGCATCATCATGGTGGCGTGGGAGCTTGCTCGACGCGACTGGGTGACCGACCTGCGCATGACGGGCGGCTCGATGGCAGGCACGCCGCTGCACCTGCGGCACTGGGCTGTCGGCGTGGCCGGGCCGGGCGTCGGCAAGTCATACGCCGCGCACCAGATGGAGGAGTTCCTCGGCTCGTGGATGGAAGCCTTCCACAACCAGGGCAAGGCCGAACCCGAGGAGCTTCCCATCGTCTCGCTCGAAGGGCGCTCGACCACAGCGGGCCTCTTCGATGTCTTGAACGAGAAGTGCTTCAACGAGGACACGAAGATGACGCCGGGCATCGTGCTCTCGACCGAGGCGAGCGCGCCGTTCTGCGGTGCGGGCGACCTGCCCGAGATCCTGTGCGAGTTGTATGACTGCCGCCCGCTGGTCGAGCGTCAGGTCGCGCACCTCCGAGCCGAGGCGAAGAAGACCGGCGAGCGTTACCGGGGCGCGCTGCACAACGCCCGCGTGTCCGCGATGTTCTTCACCACGCCGAACGGCATCGAGAAGATCGGCAAGGTACTCGGAACGAACCTGCTCGAAGGCGGACTCTACACCCGGTGCAACTTCAGCTACCCCGAGGTGGACGCCAAGCACTACTTCGGGCTGGCCTTCTCGAAGCACGGGGCACACCGGGCCGCCTGCCTGCAATCCTGGGTGGACTGGGCCAAGTGGCTCGACGGCTTGGAGACGGCGGGCCACCCGAAGGTAGTGGAGATGCCTGCGTGGATCAACAAGAATCTGCGCGACCAGTTCCTCGGGGCGCTCGATCCCGACGAGCGAGACAAGTCCCTCGAAGGGACGTTCATGCGTCTGATGTCTCGGGCGAAGATCGTCGCGGCGGCGTTCGCGATGTCTCGCGGGGACTGGATCGTCAGCCCTGACGACGCCGACCGGGCGTTCAACCTCGTGATCGACAGCTACGGGGCCATCGAGCGTCTCATGCCGCAGGCCAACGTCGCAGCGGCTCCCGAGGTGCAGGCGGCTGCTCGCTCGACCGCCACGATCACTCAGCGGGTGCGCCAGGAGATCCATCGCTCTGGCATCGCCGGGGCAGCGCACTCCGACATCCTGCGCACCACCGGGCTGCCGACGCAGGTCGTGCAGCAGGCCATCGAGGAACTCTTCGAGCGCAACGAGGTGCGGGTCGATACGGTGAAGTCATCCTCGGGGCGCGGACGCCCGAGCAAGCGGTACTACCTGATCCCGAAGGCCGAGCAGGCTGCCCGCAAGGCTGCCGACGACGCCCTCGCCGTGGCGACTCAGTCTGCCCGCACCGACAACTGACCTCGGTCGGCTGTCCACCTAACGCAGGGGCTGTGTGGCCCATTCTTACGGGCTCTGATTCTTTCAGAGCCCGTTTTTTCATTCTTTAGCAGGCACTTTCCTGAGTCGTTACGAGGAGTTGAGTATTCTTACATTCTTGCATTCTTTCAGAGGGGGGTACCCTCCTCCCGACCCCCCCTCCCACCGGGGGCTCCCGAAAAGTGTACGGGGGGGTCTGAACTAATATAAAGAATGAAAGAAATAAAAAAATATATATAATATAAGGACTTAGGCCCCTTCCATTCTTTCAGACGGGTCTGACACCCACGAAACTGGTCTGCAAGAATAGCGGGTTGTCCACTTAGCGCGCAGGACACGCGCAACACGCAGCGAGCTTGCGTCTGACACCCCCGCGAAGTACACAGGGCGCGGCTCGTTGAACCTAGCTTCGCACGCGGAGCGTCGTCGCCCACAAGGCGCTACGGCTGCGCGTGCGAGGGGCATCAGGCACAGGAACCGCGCAGACACCCACGGGGGCGTCCACAGGCTGCCGCGCAGCGTTGTGGTCATGTCAGCCGCCCGCGCTGCCGCACCACGCAGTCCACGGGCCTCCACGGGCCTCCTGCGCGGTCCCTGAGTCGCTCCTCGCCCGCGCTCGAAGGATCCGAACCGCAACCCGTGGCCGTGCGGGTGACGTGGCAGGCGCAAGCCGAACCACGACACGGCCAACTTCTAACCTCGTGGCACAACCTTCTACAGCTTGGCACAGAGTGCCGCAGGTTGTACCGGAGTGTGCCACGAGTCCTCGGTGAAACACCCGGTCAGCGGTCCAGCGAAGATAAGGGTTGACGCGGTCCACTTTGCGGTCTAGCTTCGCCGCCATGCTGAAGCCCAGTCGCGTCGTGCGGCTGCTCCTGCCGGTTGTGCGGAAGCAGTCTCGGAAGTGTGCCACCTGCGAGAACTTCAACCTGAACGAAGGCCAGGAGGCGATGAAGTCGAACCCGTACTTCGCCGCAGCCGCGCAGGTTGTGCCGCCGTCGCGCATGGGCAAGACGCTATACACGCCGCCGACGGAGGGTGAGTCCTTCGAGGACGTTCAGGCGCGGCATAGCGAAGTGCAGGTGCAGTTCGACAAGACCGCACCCAAGTGGCGTTGGGAAGACTTCGGCGCGTGCAGCTTCGAGAACAAGCTCGTCTGGAAGGGCGACACCTGCAAGGCGTGGAAGACCGCGCTCGGTCGCGAGGTCAAGGCCGCGCTCCTGGGCGAGGACGACGACGGAGTTCACGGGGTATGACGGACGGCAAGCGCAGTCTGCCGGTGACGTGGAGCAACGGCCAGCAGCGTGTGCCGGGCCGCTCGCTCGTCGCCACGCCGAGCCCCGAAGACCTCAAGCTCTACGGCGACCAGCGACGACTGACGTGTGGGTCATGCAGGCACTTCCGACATGAGGCAGGCCAAGCCGCGATGGAGAAGGAACGCTTCGTAGAGCGCCTCGTGATCGAGGAGCAGTGGAAGGTCCGCCACCTCGGCTGCTCTCCGAAGGACTACGGGTTCTGCCAGCAGCACGGGCGCAGCACGATCACGAGCCTTCACGCGCAGGCGTGCGACCACCACGCGCCGAAGCGCGGCATCGTCGGACTGCACCTGCCCGAAGAGAAGTGACCCGATGTCAGAACTGACGAGCCTCGTGGAGTGGGCGCTGCTCGCTGTCGGCCTGACGTACTGGATCACGATGTCGGGCATCTTCGCGCCCGCCCGGTACCTGATCGCGAGCGCCGGGGCCTTCTGGGAAGCCCTCATCTATTGCCCGATGTGTACGGGCTTCTGGGTGGGCTGCGGTCTGGGCGTATGCCACGCGCACACGTTCGCCGCGAGCCACCTGCACTTCGTGGCGAACACGTTCGCAAGCGGCTTCGCCTCGATGGGCCTGATGTTCGTCGTCATACACGCGACGACGGGCGGATCGAACCCCGCGTACACGCAAGAGCGTGTGCCAGAGACTACGTCTACCAACGAAACCGAGGAAGCATGACACGTCGTCGTCGTGCGAAGAGGAGGTCTGCCGCGATGCTTGCAAGCGATCCGAACCGAGGGGGCCAGAAGACTGTGGGCGAGGTGCCCGTCGATGCGATCCGCGAGGCGGCGAAGCACGTCCCCGAGATCCTGATCCGCGTGAAGCGCCGGAACGCTCGCGGGCAACTCGCGAACGTCGCGGGGATGTCGGGGATCCGCAAGCCCACCCTCGACCTGCTCGACATCGAGACGTGGGTCGGCGACACGCTGGGCGGCGGCAACTTCCGCATCGAGGTCGCCTCCGCGACGAACCCGATGGAGGAGCCCCCCATCCCGCCGTTCGCATTCGAGGTCGAAGGCCCGCCGAAGATGCACTCAGCGGTTGACATGGGCCTGGGCTACGGCGGCGGGGGCAACGGCATCCCCGGCTTCCGTATGCCTCAACAGATCACCAGCCCCATGAGCCCCGCAGCCCCGGTCGCCGCGAGCCCCTACGGCGGGCAGCTTCCGATGCCTCCCGCCGCAGCCTACGCCGCGCAACAGAACGGAGGCGTGCTGCCCCCGATGCCTGGACTCACCGGCTTCAACGCAGGACTGCCGCCCGCCATGCAGTGGAACGCCTTCGGCTGGAACGACCAGACCAACCCGACCGCCCCCGGCGCGTCGATGTCGTCCGATCAGGTCGCCCTGATGTCCGCGAACCAGCTTCGCGAGGACAACCTCAAGCTGAAGCAAGAGATGGACGCTGTCCGGTCGTCCATCGAGTCGGTCCACGACGAGTACCGAAAGGAACTGCTGAAGCGCGACGAAGAGGTCCGCAAGCTCCACGAGCAGCAGAAGGAGCGCGAGCACAAGCTCGAACTCCAGCTTCTGGAGAAGAAGTTCGAGGCGCTCGCCGCGCAGAACGCGCCGAAGCAAGCCGACACCATGTCGCAGATGGTCCCGCTGATCACGGCGATGACGCCCGTGTTCGCCGCGATGGTGCAAGCCAACGCGCAGACCGCGCAGCGCCAGACCGAGATGCAGCTTCAGATGCTCCAGGCGCAGCAGAAGCGCCCGGCGCAGGACTGGGCACCGCTGCTCGCAGCGTCAGCCCCGATCATCATGAAGTTCATGGAGAATCGTGGCCCCGAGGCGCAGTCCGCCGTCTGGGAGACGATGATGCAGAACAACATGCAGAGCCTGAGCTTGATCGGCCAGTTCATGGCCGAGACGGCGAAGGGCTCCTCGGAGCAGAGCCCGTGGCTCCCGCTGATCCAGGCTGCGATGGAGGGCGGTATGTCCACCCTCGCCGCGTACATGGAGAGCAAGACGCAGCAGCGTCCGCCCCAGCAGCCGATGATGACGGCTGGCGGGCACACCCGCGCTCTGGGTGCGGCTCCCCAGCAGCAAGAGTACGCCCCGCAGCCCGCCCCGGCTCAACAGCCTATGCAGGCCGCACCGCGCCAGCCCCAGCAGTCGGCACCGACCGTGAGCTACACGACGCAGAGTAGTGCGCCTGGACAGCAGTCCTACCAGAAGGTCGCGCTCGACGCCAACGGTATCGTGCGTCAGGTGATGGCAAGCTCGATGGTTCCCGCCGACTTCAAGACGCAGGAGTGGGGCATCATCATCGGAGCGATCCACCGGCAGGAAGACCCCGCCCTGATCGCCGACGCGCTGCTCGACCTGATGGAGGCGTTGACCGACGCCGACAAGATCCCGTCGCTGCTCGCGGCTGCCTGGACCGACCCGTTGCAGAGCTACGGGACGCTCCTCGGCGGGCTGCCCATCGGGCAGGCCAACCCCGCGTACTGCTCGATCTTGCTCGACCTGCTGGCCGAGCGCACAGCCGAGCGCCTCGCAGCCTACGAGGCCGCGCAGGCTCAAGAAGCCGCCGCAGGCGTCAGCCCTGACGGCGACGGCTCGACCGAGGTGACCGGCGACGTGACCCCGCAGGAAGCGGGCATCGAAGAGCCGCTGCGCGGCGAGGTCGTGGGCGAAGTCGTCGCGGCCTGACGCCAGCCGCAGACGCAGAGAAGCCCCGGTGAGCATCGCTCGCCGGGGCTTCTCGTTGGTGTTGACGGATCACGCCGCGAGCTTGTTGGCCCGCACGGTCGTGAGCGACCAGTGCGCCGTGCCTGCCTGGACGTGGCCTGCGCGCACGAACTTCGCGACGTTCTCCGAGAAGCTATCGTAGCCGAAGCTGCCCGCGTTGCGGACGACGTAGCCCTCGCCCTGCACGCCGAAGGCGCTCGCCCCCGTGTAGCAGGCGCGCACCGCGCTCTCGTTCCACGCGCCACGGTAGAGGACCGGGGCGTGGACGAGGCCGAGAAGGTCGCACCACTCGACCGTCTCGTCCCACGAGAGGCACTCGTTCGCGTCGTTGTAGATCGCGAACACGACGAAGTACGTCGTGAGCCGGTCGTACCCGCACGAGTGCTGCGCGAAGAGATTCTCGCCGCAGACGCGCCAGCCCGCCGGGAGGTTCCCGATGAGCATCGGCGCGACGTGCGCCTTCAGCCAGTCGCGGCTGACGTGCGCGCCCGAGTCGAGCGACCGGGCGTGCGTGGTGCCGTCTGCGTAGACGGTCGTGTTCTCGCCGTCGAGCTTCTCGGTCACCACGACCTCGGCAAACATCGCCGCCACGTCGGCGGCGCTGTGCGTCTTGTCGTCGTCGGTCGCCCCCTGCGACCAGGGCAGGTGGAACGTGCGGGGGTACTTGATGCGCATGGCTCTCTCCTCTGGTCGGGGTTGGGGTTGGGGTTCAGCACAGGTCGAGCAGTTCTTCAGCGCGGACGCACGCTTCGATGGCGCACTCCTCCTCGCCTTCCGCCAGAAGCCGACGCGCGTCTGAGAGCGCCTCGGCGGCATCGCGCAGAGCCGAGACGTGCGACGAGGCGTGCGCCTCGCGAAGGCGGGCAGTGAGGGTGGCGATGGTGTTCTTGGTCATGGTCGGTTCCTTCCGAGTCAGGATTGCGGTTCAGCGCGAGTGGCGGCGTTCTTCCACCACCACCTCGATGTGGTCGTTCCACGCCGCCGCCTCGGACCGCTGACGCTCGGCAGCAGCGCGCTCGGCAGCAGCGCGGGTCTTGAAGACCCCGATCACCTCGGCGGAACCCGCCTCGCCGACCGTGATGGAGTTGTAAGCAATCGCGATGAACTTCGTGGTCGTCATGGTCGGGGTTCCTTTCGGGGTTCTTCGTCGTCGGCAGCGCCGACATCACTGTTATGCACCGAGTCATACCCTCGCGCCAGAACTTTCGTCAGCCCTGACGAAGAAAGTTTCTGCGGCCTCGGAACACCTTGAGATTG
>Ga0181358_1000132_pt1 | contig 31598 bp, 42 predicted proteins | sample Fa13VDMM110SD_FD_130096 | JGI IMG/M metagenome (GOLD analysis project Ga0181358, IMG submission 130096) | Freshwater viral communities from Lake Michigan, USA - Fa13.VD.MM110.S.D | ecosystem: Environmental > Aquatic > Freshwater > Lake | place: USA: Michigan | collected 2013-09-24 | reverse complement strand
TCTTGGACAGCTCCAGACATTAAAAAAGCCGCAATTAATTTTGCGGCTGTGCTTTTTAGTACCTTTTTTAATAGGTTATTTTTCATATATAGTTACTCCTTTTTGTCTTCATCTAAATGTATAGACACCTCTTTATAGATTTTGTTCATTTTATTTTTCTTTATTTTTTGAACATATGTCCAGTCATTTAGCATAAAGTCCTCTACTACTATTATAGGATAAGTTTTATTGATGTACAACTTTATTTTTTCCCTATATTGTTTTTGATCTCCAACTTTGCATATTGGTGATGTTCCCCAGTTTGGATCATAGATCCATAAGTTATTCTTATACTCAAAAACACAAACTGCATGACCAATTATATTGTCTATATCGTCTTTGTAGTAAAATGTAAAACCATAAACGTTATTCCAAGCTTCGCTATTTGTTGTTAAAAGAAGATTACATTGAGAAGCATAAATCATAGCGTCAACAAAGCAAGAATTTGGAAGGTTAGTTATGTTATTATATTTTTTAAGTTCAAAACCAATTTTAAAACAAGAGACCCAAGATACGATTAATGCTAACCCAACAGATATTGTTTTCGATTTCCAATTCCAAAGTTTATTTAATTTTTTTATCAAGATCTTTTTGTCTATCGTTAAGTTTTGGAAAGATCAAACCTTCGTTTGCCATAAATTATATTTTTTTTAATTGAATTCTTGTCTTATAAACTAAATCGCCTTTTTTACAATTTGCACGATCATTTGTGCATTCATAAACTACTACATTTCCAATAATTTCTTTTATAATTCCTTCGCTGCCATAATGCAAGCAATTTGAATTAATATTTTGAATTTTATCTCCAATTTTAAACATTGTCGAAGCTATAGCTTCGTCTTCTTTATTAAACATTACATAATTATGAATTGTAATCATATAATCTTCAGCAAGAGCAGCCATTTGTTGTAAGAATGGTTCTGTAAGATTTTCTTTAACCATTGGATCATTAACTTTATCCATAACATTTTTTGCATGTTGATAAATAGAATTGATTGATCCAACAATCATTCCATAAAAATCGTCTTTATATTCTTCTAGTTCTTCTTCTGGAGTTTCTGGAGCTTCAGCTAGAGATGGGTCAAGTTTCAATAGTTCAACTTGATCAAATTCTGTTTCACCATCCCATTCGTATTCTTCGCCTTGTGCTTTTTTAAGTGCTTCTTGACTTGGGCGATCTGGAGATCCTGGTTTTGCTGGGCGATAGTTTTTACCCATTCTTTTTTTCTTCTGTTGGATGTTATACCAAAGACCTTTATTTTTTGCTTGAACGTCAACTTCTAAAACTATTTCTTCTTCGCTATTTTGTACTGAACCGCAATTAGGTTTACCACAACTAGCAGTTATTTTGCTAACTGGCTTTGCGCTCCACATTTTACAAGACCAGTAATTAGCTTTCCATTTTGGGCCAGGATTATCGCAACCATGTCTTGATCTATAAGCTTTTCTTCTTTCTGGATTGTCTCTTTTAATAGACATATTTGGATCTCCAAAAGTAACTTTTACAATATTACCTTTATCGTTTTTTACATAAACCCCAAATTTCTTTTTGCTTCCAGAAGGTAATCTAAAGGGTTTATTTAATGGAGCTTTCCCTTTTTTATCTGCTTTTAATTGTTCTGAAAAATCAATTTCCATATTATTAGTATATTACACCATTATTCAATAATATAGATAATCAAATCCTTTAGATTTTTTAAAAATATTTAATATTTTAATAGGTAATTTTGTGAGTTGTTTATTTTTAATATTTGATAAATCAAACCCTTTTGATTTAAGAAAAGTATAAAATATTTTTCTATTATAAGCGTGTAAAGGTTTATTATAATTTTTTGTCCATTCTGCTTCATGAATAACATGAAAAGAAATATTATCTAATCTTATGCCGTCTGTCATATAAAGTAAAGCTAAATCCCAACTTGGAGAACCTATAATAAAATCTGGTATAATATATCTATTTTCTTCATACCATTTTTTTGTTATACCAAAAATATCAGCACATATTACTGGTTGGTGTTTTATAATTTCTATCTCTGATTTGTTATATTTTCTTATATTTTCTACATTTTTTCTAACCGAAAAGAAATTTTCTTTTGGAAAATCTTTGAAATCTTCTACTAATCCTATATCAACATTTGCATATAGTATAATATCATCATCTTCCTTGCATTTAGAATATCCTACGTCTAGCAAGTCTTTTAAAAATGGTAAACCGCTTAGATTTCTTTTAAGTTCCGAATTATTTATTGGAATATTTATAATGCTTTGTCTATTCCAAGATTCAATGGCATTTTTTATTCTAGGATTATCTGTTTGATAAGAACTGAATACTCTATATACCATATAATATTATTACATTATATTATGGAAATATAGATGAATAATTATTTATTTTTTTATCGTAATTCTCAATGAAACTGCAATTTCCCCAACCATATTTTTTATTTGCAACAAATTCTTTATTTATTAAGTTTTTTTCACTAATTTGAATATTTTTTTGTTTCATATCAAACCAGTTTTGATTTAAATATCTATTTTTAACATAAATATTATTCGGTATCACAGTTGTATCTAAAGGATCTAATACGTATTCTAGACCAATGCCTTTCCCTCTTTCGATTAAATCTGAATCTTGGTGGGCATGTTGTAAGAGTTGTTCATCATAACCTCCTAATTTATAAAACATATTTTTTGTTAAAGCTATTCTACCAAAAGTCCCCCCTTTCGATTCATTAAACATATGTAGTATGCTTGTATCGTTTTTATTAAAAGTCTTATCAATTTTATCTCTCATGCCTAATAAATAATTATCAACGTCTAAATTTACTAAAATTCCACCAGAAGCTAATCTGTGAGATATGTTTTTAGATTTAGGGCAATTGTATTCTTCAATATTTAGAATTTTAATAAATTTTAATTTATTTTCTTGAATATATTTTTCAAAAAATTTTGTTCCTAAAACGAAAAGCATAGTATCATCTGGACTATTATAATCAACTAGTACTAGCTCTTCGTCATCTTTGAGGTTTTCTAAATTATCTTTTAAAGTGAAGGCTAATTGCCATAATCTACCATAGCATACAGTACAATAAGAAACTTTTTTCATTATAAGTATTATATTTTAAATAAATTTATTTGACAAACATAAATATACATTATACTATATATAAACATACCGCCCAATTAGCGGATAAGGTTTGTCGTACTCCAAAAAAAACGATAAGTCTTATTAGTTCGAAACGTGGGCAACGCTATAGGAGCTTGCGACCCAGATAACCACTAGTAATAGTGGGAGTGTAGGTGTAAGGGCTAACACGCGATGGATGATCCTACCGACATCCGATAAGTGTTAGGGGCCGAAAGGCTTACAGACTCAATTGGGAAGTAGAACTAATAGGCTTTTTCAACTTTGTATGAAAATACAGGGAAAGCTCCGCTTTGAAGAACTCATTGGGAAGTTAATTCCAGAAGTTAGATTAGTACACTCTTTATCTACATAAGTCAGAAATGTTAATAAGATTTAATTATTTTCTTTTTTAAAATACAAAAATACTGTAACATTACTTACATCTACAATAGAAAGTTTTTGAAATGATTAATGTAAAGAAAAGAAATAACGCTACTGAAAAATTTAACATAGATAAAATTAATAAAGTAATAAACTGGGCAATAGAAGGATATTCTGGAGTAAGCCTCACAGATATTGAAATTAATGCTAAGATAAATATTACAGATGGCGTAAGCACAAAAGAAATACACAACTTATTGATTGAGAGTGCTGCGAATTTAATTTCTATTGAAAAACCAAACTATCAATTCGTTGCTGGTAGACTTTTAAATTATCAATTAAGAAAAGATGTTTGGAAAGGAAAACATGCTCCAAGACTTTTAGAGTTTTTAAAAGAGAGTATTAAAAATAAGATTTACGATGATAGTATTTTGAGTTACTATTCTGAAGATGAGATTAATAAGATTGGTGAGTTTATTGATCATGAAAGAGATTATATTTTTACTTATGCTGGAATCAAACAACTTTGTGATAAATATTTAATCAAAAATAGAACAACTGGAAAAATTTATGAAACTCCACAATTTGCTTATATACTTATTGCAGCTTATGCATTTGCAAAATATCCAGCAGAAACAAGACTTAATTATGTAAGAAAATTTTATGATGCTATTAGTAAGCATAAGATTAATCTTCCAACTCCAGTAATGGCAGGAGTCAGAACATCTAGCAGAAATTACGCTAGCTGCTGTTTGATTGGCGTTGATGATACTAGAGAAAGTATTACTGCTAGTGCTACTGCTGTTAGTATGGCTACTGCTAATAGATGTGGTATAGGTATTGATATAAGCAAGATTAGAGCTATTGGTTCTCCTATTAAAAATGGAGAAGTAGTTCATACTGGATTAATTCCATTCTTAAAAATCTACGAGAGTAGCGTAAAAGCATGGCAACAAAATGGATTAAGAGGTGGAAGTGCAACTTGTAATATTCAATGGTGGCATTATGAAATTGAAGACGTTGTGGTATTAAAAAATAATGCTGGAACAGACGATAATAGAGTTCGTAAACTTGATTATACAGTTGGAATGAGTAAGTTGTTCTACGATAGAGTTTTAAAAGATGAAGACATTACTTTATTTAATAATTCAGAAGTTCCAGAACTTTTTGAAGCATGGGGAACTAAAGAATTTGATAAAGTATATAAAGAATGTGAATCTAAGAAATTAAAAATTAAGAAGAAAATATCTGCTCGTAAATTATTTTCTCTAATAATTAAAGAGAGAGTTGAAACTGGTCGAATTTATATTTTAAATGTTGATCATGCAAATAATCATGGAGCTTGGTTAGACAAGGTTACTATGAGTAATCTTTGTACAGAAGTTATTCATCCAACAATTCCATTAAATGATTATAATGATAAAGAAGCGGAGATTGGTATGTGCATTCTTTCGGCAGTAAATATGCTAGAAATTAAAAACTGGCAAGATCTTGAAAAGACCTGCGATCTTATCGTAAGATTTCTTGATGAAATCATTGAGCTTCAAGATTACTTTAATGTTGCTGCTGAAAATTTTGCTAAAAAACGCAGAAGCCTTGGAGTTGGAATTACCAATCTTGCAGCTTTTCTTGCTAAAAATGAATTGAAATATAGTTCAGATAAGTCATTATCAGTAGTTGATGAATGGATGGAACATTTTCAATATTATTTATTAAAGAGTAGCATTGAATTAGCCAAAGAAAAAGGCAAGTGCGAAAAATTTGATAGAACTAAATATTCTAAAGGTATATTACCTATTGATACATACAAAGATAAAGTAGATGAACTATTTAAAAGAAAACTATCACTTGATTGGGAAAAGTTAAGAAAAGATATTAAAGAATTTGGATTAAGACATTCTACATTGTCTTCTTGTATGCCTTGCGAGAGTAGCTCTGTGATTCAATCATCCACAAATGGCGTTGAACCAATTCGTAGCCTTATAACTTATAAAACAAGCAAAATGGGCAAACTCCCAGTTATGGTCCCAGGAATTGGAAAATATGATCATAATTATGAATTAGCTTTTGATTTTAAAGACAATTTAGGCTTATTAAAAATAAATGCAGTAATTCAAAAATATATTGATATGGCTATTTCTACTAATGTGTATTATAATTATAGTCATTATGATAACCACATATTACCAGATAGCAAAGTTATGAAAGAAATAATGTATGCTTATAGTCTTGGACTAATTAGTTTATATTATAATAATACAGACGATGGAGATAAAGAGCAGTCTATGACACAAAAAGAAGATGACTGCGCTAGTGGAGCATGTAAATTGTAATTTTATGGATATTCTTGAAAATATTTTTAATACAAAAAACATATATAATTATGTTCCAGAGTACGATAATGATCTTCAAGGATGGGATTCTCAAAATCCAATATTTAATACATTAATAGAACTAATTAAACCATCAATTATCATTGAAATTGGTACATGGAAAGGCGCGTCTGCTATCCATATGTCTAATATTTGTAAAAGATTAAAATTAAATACTAAAATTTTATGCGTAGATACATTTTTAGGCTCTTCAGAACATTTTAAAGATTGGACTACTCATTTAAATTTAAGACATGGATATCCTCAATTATATTATCAATTCTTAAGTAATGTCATACATAATAATTGCCAAGATATAATTATACCTATACCAAACACTTCTGCAAATTCATATGAAATATTTAATCAATTTAATATAAAAGCAGATTTAATTTATATTGATGGAGCTCATACAGAGAAAGAGGTTTTTTCTGATTTGAATTATTATTATCAATTATTAAATCCAAATGGAATTATTCTAGGAGATGATTTGAATTGGTCAGGAGTAGCAAAAGCTGCTAATGATTTTTGTCGTATTAATAATAAATATTTGCAAGTATATGGCACTAAATATTACATAGAAAAAAATGAAAACTGTTTTAAATTTTAAAAATATCGATTTTACTAAACAACCATTATTTCTTGGAGAAGATTTAAATTTACAAAGATATGATAGGTTTAAATATCCAATATTCTTTGAATTATTCAAAAAGCAAAACGAAAACTTTTGGTGGCCTCATGAAATTGCTTTAGGAAAAGATAGAAGCGATTACAAAAACTTAACTGATACAGAAAGATTTGTATTTGATAGTAATTTAAGATTTCAAACTCTTGGAGATAGTATGCTTTCTAGAAGTATTCATTCGCTCAAAGATTACGTTACTAATCCAGAACTTGAGATTTGCATGAATACTTGGGCACAATTTGAAGGTATTCATAGTTATTCATATTCTTATCTATTAAATAATGTATATCCAGATGCTACTAAATTTTTTGATAGCATCATGGAAGATAAAGAGATTACAAGTCGCGCTGAGTTAATTAGAAATAACTTTGATAAAATTCTTGGTGATGATGAAAAGAAAGATCCTAAACAAAAGATTTTTGATGCCATTCTTTCTATTAATGTAATGGAAGGACTTGTATTTTATGTTTCTTTTGCTTGTTCTTTTTATTTTGGATATCGTGGCAAGATGGAAGGCAATTCTAAAATTATAAAATTCATTCAACGCGACGAAGCATTGCATTTTGCTGTAAGTCAAAATCTACTTAAAATATTAAGAGATGAAGATAAAGAAGGTTTCACAAGTATAGTCAAGAAAAGTGAAGACAAAATCTATGCTTTCTACGAACAAGCTGCCAAGAATGAAAGTGAATGGTCGCAATATCTGTTTAGTAATGGTAGTTTACTTGGATTAAATGCGGAGGTTCTAGATGGCTACTCTAAGTGGCTTTGTGATAGTAGGCTAAGAAGCTTGGGTTATAAGAAGATATTCAACCAAAAAGATAATCCTATTGGTGGATGGCATGATAGTTATCTAGATAGCAGTAAAGTACAAGTTGCTCCTCAAGAAACTGAGATTTCTAGCTATAAAGTTGGCGCAAGAAAAACAGATATAGAAGATGAAGATTTTGGTGATTTGAAACTTTAATTAATCAAAATCTACTTTTACTAAAGCGTAACCATTACTATCAATAGGGCTTAAAAATTTTCCAATCTTAACTAATCCGTCTGTAGCAATTTTTCCCGCATCACCTACATAGGCGGCATCGCCTATAGATGGATTTCCACCGCCAGATCCATGATTAGATACATCTATATCATTTATAAGCACTATTCCTTTAGTTAATACTGGCGCAGCATGTATTTTAGGTAGTACTACATTCATTTCTGCCGCTTTTCTTGGATTTAAAATTAATTTTTCACCATTTTCATCTTTTTCTCTTACGTCGTACAATAAAATTCCTAAAGCAGTTGGTACATCATTATAATTTGCTATAGGTTCTACTTGTCCAGTCAATTCAAATAAATTATTTACTGCGTTTGAATATATTGCTCCAGGAGCATTTTGAGATAAGTTTAAAGGATTTTTTTCTAATTTTTGTATTGGTTTTACTAATGTCCCTTTTGTCGCTTCTACTGAACATGCAAATAAATTAATAATATCATATTCGCTATAATTTCTAAATGGCATTAAATTTGGCATAGCAAAATATATTACACAAAAAAATAAAAAAAAGTAAAAATAAAAAAGCTTTTTTTTTAAAAAATGTGTAAAGATGTTTAGTTCATTTAAATTTAAATAGTCCATTTTGGGTGAATTCGGTGGAAATCTCAAGTAGACAATACCGAGCCAAGACAACTGGGAAAGATAGGTTGTAAGGTGTAACGACTAGGCGATTGAGTCCCAACAATAATATTGCCCATGAGCGCCCAAACTTGCGAAAGCAGGAAGATATAGTCTGAACTTTACAGCGATGTAAAGATGCTAAAAGTAAACTTTTTAGCGTTAACAAAATGTTAGTAAGCTAATCACGTAAAATCTCTTAAAAGGTCAGAGGTTGTTGAGGAGCTAACTGGATTAACTATGAAAGAATCTTTTCGAAAATTAGGATTAGCTGGTCAAATTATATCTGACTCAGAAATACAATTTACTGATCAGAATCCTATTACTCACCCTTATTTAAAAAATTCAAAATTAGATATTTTTAATATTGGCACATTAAGAAATCCAAAGCCACTTATTACAACAAAAACTTTAGAAAGAGGGCAAAGAACAAATAATTTTAATTACCAATCTTTTAAATTAGGATCTGAAAACCCTTTTTATTATTCAGAATACAATTCTCAAGTTCCATTCCTTGGTCAGATAAGTTTTTTTAAATCTGATAAATATTCATATTCTCCAGAAAATAATGATTATTTTAAACCTTTTCATTTAAATAAAGATTTATATTCTATTCCTGGTGTAGATAAAGACCTTTCTTTTAGCCGTTTTACATATAATTCTGGTATATCAAATTCAAATACTTTAAATGGTTATTCAAATTCTTTTAAAGGAGTCTATTCTCAAAAAACTTTTATTCATGAAAATATTTTAACAGGAGAAAAAATTGCCTCTGTTAATAAAAACTTTTTAAAAACAGGCAATTACTATTTACCATATCCAAATACATTATTTGCAAATCAATTTAATAAATTAAATATTCCTACAAAAATTAATCCTTCATACGATACTTTTAGTGGAATAGAAGAAATAGATGGATTACTAGTTATTAGCACTGGCAACGGAGTAAATTCAAAAATATGTTATATTTCTCCTCATGATTATACCACTGGCTTTACTAATACAGTTGTATATAAAGCTCAACCATTCACTGGAAAATATCTTGATACTGGAACTCAAAAATTTGTTAATTCTAATATTGTTCAATATAGGAGAATTCCCAGCGGTATTATATTACCTACTTTAAAATTAGGATCAGAATACTTATCTCAAAAAATAAAATGGACAGGCATACAATTTGATGAATCTAAAAATGGATTGGACGATGCTTCTTTACATAAAGTTTTATCTAATTCTGAATTAAAACAAACTACTCCTATAAAAGATACATATTTTTATAAATTGTATAGTGGCCTTTATAACGCAAATAAAACTTTTAATACAGGAACTTGGAATGGGATTATACCTTCTGGAGTAAATTTTTCTATTGAAATAATTGGATTCGATTTAGGAAGAGGCAAAGAGTATGGAGTGAATAATACTTTATCTGTTTTATATACAGGATATTCTTCAGAAGACGCATTAGATAAAAAAATATTTAATTGTTTATATACATACGGCGCGAATATAATTCCTAGTGAAATTAATAAAAAAGCCCAAGTTTTAGATACAAAAGTTTTAGTAGATTACGATTGTTCTATTAAATCTACAGGAAGAGCATATAGCGAAGATATTGATTCAGCTCTTATTAAAAGTAAAATAAATTTTAGATATAATATATTAAATAAAATTAGTAGTATTATAAAAACACATATTCCAGAAATTATATATGAAAATCGTAAATTTAGAAAATTGAAAAAATTCTTAACAAGGAGTTAATTTATGCCTACTACCCCTACCCCTACCTCTACCCCTACCTCTACCCCTACTCCTACGCCTTCATGTTCTACCTATATGCTATGCCAGGCCGAATATACACCTGTTAAAAGTGTCACTGAATATATTTCTACTGGAAATACATCAACTGGTCCTTTTGGGAATGATACATGTCCTCCTGAAAATTGTAAATGCAATGTAAGTGTAGAAGAAAAGAAGAAAATTGAGCTAGAATATTACGAATACTCAAAGGTAGTCAATGATGGATGTGCAGCATGTGGTAAATCAGCTAACGATGGAAATCTAGTGGGTTCTACAATTCCTATATCTGGACCAAAAGAGGTAGAATATAGTCTTAAAAACACGTCTGGTGCAACATGCTGCAAACCTTTGCATGGTTGCGCTCTTTCTCCACTAAGTAACGAACAAAAGAATACTCCAGGTAGTGGGGGTCCTAAAATAGTGACAGTCCGCTTGAGATGTATATAATTTAATCATTTAAAACTGTAATAGATTTTATCCACTACGAGCAATGAGGCTTAGGGTTGGAGTTCCTGATTCCTTACCATATACAGTCCACGCACAATTAAAAATACCTGCTAACTTAGCAGCATCTCCAATAGTTTCTACAATTGGACACTCATTTCTCATTCCACTACACATGGCATAACCAATTATTTCTGGATATTGTTTATTTAAAAATCCTCTTGGATGGTATGTTATATACCCAAGAGTTCCGCAATAGCTTGTTTTTAAAATTCGTGATGTTTGTGTAGGCGGAATTAGGAGTGGAGATGACAGAGGCGGAGGGGAAGAGCAAAAACAACAAGGCGGTATTAGATTCACTTTAATTCGTATGATACCTGCTGAAAATACTTTTTGTCTAGTTGCGGTACAAGTTTCTGGAAGACCCACAAATCCTACATATTCTATACCAAGATCTCTACACATTGTTTCTATTTCGTTTTGAGAAGGTGTTTTAATATCTTTATAAAAAACATCAGCTTCATCGCCTAATGCTTTTTTTATGTTATCATTATATATTATAGCAATAGGTTTAATAGTTTTTTCTTCGTGAAAGTTTGAAGTCCAATCTCTCCAATGTAAATATCTAACCCATCCAATAAGCCATGGAAATTTATTACTTATTTGGCGAGCAGGACACAGTCCAGTTAGTTTACTCCTCGTAATAAAATTGGGACAATTTGCAAAACCTGGACTATCGTATGCAGATCTTAAAACTCTACCTGTTAAGTCTCTAAAATCATCATTAGAAAGTTTTCCAGCCCAATTAACAAATTGTAAGAAAGGATAGTCACAAAAAACCGAAGTTGGTGGCGGTGGAGGCGGGGGAGGAGGTGGAGGAGGTTGGGGTGGAACAACAACATTTTGAATTTCTTGAATAGTTCCCGTAAAAACTTGTTCATTTGTTTGACGGCAGTAGTATTCATTAAATATAGATCCTATAAATTTTATTTTATATTTTTTACACATTGCCATTATTCCTTCTTTAGAAGGTGCTATTGTACCAATTCCAGTATACTTTTTTATTATAGAATTTTCTCCTCCATAGTTTACTAAAGCAACATTTTCACGAGGTTTTATGTAATGTAAAACTCCATCAGAATCCAACCAATGCAACATTTTAACCCATCCGAGAAGCCATGGAAAACTAGGATCTACTTTGCCACCCGCGCAGAAAGAAATTGGATCAACTCCTATTATACGGTTTGGGCATCTTTGAATACCCATATATCTAAACCCTTTCGATCTATCAAATTTTATACCTGTTACCGTTTCCCAATTATCAACATTTGTCCAACTAACATTTGATAAGTAAAAATTAGAACAAGCAACTGGAGGTGGAGGTGGTGGAGGTGGCGGAGGTGGTGGAGGCGGAGGTGGTGGGGGAGGAGGGTAAGGGGTTAAATTTTTAACATCAGAATATAATCTTATCTTAATAGCGGCAGGATAGCGCGGGTCGATGGAAGACAGTTGGTATGGCCTATCTGCTGTTAGAAAAGCACCTCCATATTTATTAATAATTCCTGCCATTTCAGGAGGAGTTGTTCCCACATTTTTATTAGCCCAATAGACTACAGGTAAACTTTTGTGATATAGGTCGAATTTACAAGTGCTATTAACTTCAACTTTTTTGAGTTGATTACATACAAAAGTTACAATACTAGGAAAATTTGGATCTGGTTTTAATGTTTTTTCTTTGATACCACGAAAATTACTTGAAAAAGACATCTTATATATCCAAGCACCAATTTTTGGATCATCTTCCCATAAAATGCTTGCTTCTCCACCTGTCCAAATAGGTTCTTTAAAAGAATTTTCATACCAATATTTGCATTTTCCATCTTGATAGCATTCTCTGTAGGGGATTAAACCAAATGCATAACAGTTTTTAGGTGGTAAAGAACATGCTACAGATGAGCATGGAATGAGTTTAATAACCCCACTTCCCTCATCGGGTGGTAATGGATATGGTGGGTAAGAAAAATTAGGAGGCGCGTACCTTGCCATAATTTGATTTTTATTTTTTATTAGCCATAAGAGCTATCATAAAATACGGCATAGTTCTTATAGAATTAACAATTGAATCTAAATTAGCGGTATCATCTGTGTTAGGCGAAGAAGCATAACTTAAATTGTCTCCTTGATCTGGGCAACAATCATGGTTTGTATTAGATAAACTTAATTTTGTTTCAAAAACTCTAACTCTTGCTTCCCAAGTAAGTTGAATATCTATTAAATAAGAATATACTTCATATCCATTTGTCACTTCTTTATAATCATTTAAACTCCAACCCTTTACTTTAAAATTATCTGTTTTAGAAAATAAAGTTCTTGAGCATTCTGGTCCGTTGTTGTTTAAACATTCTGTATTATCAGATACAACTTGTATATTAGTAATTTCACTTGTATTCAAACATCCTCCAGCTGATATTGAATATGGTGATGAATTTGTCCAAGATCCAGTTGAAGCATCTAAAAGATAAGAATAATTAAAAGAAGGAGTAACAATAAATCCATCTATTAAATCAGAGCCAATGCTATCTCCAGACCAAGATTGTTCATGAGTACTTATAAAAGCTCGACTACAAATTGTTTTTGGTGGATTTGTTATCCAAGAATGTTCGGGTAAAGTATTACTTACGCATTTTGTTTTAAGACTAGTTTTTGCAGATATAGAAGTGATTGCAACATATAAGCTTTGAACACTTCTTGTAGCGCTCCAACCAGTAGATCTTTTACAACAAATGCTCATTAATCAAAATTCACTTTCATTAAACAATATCCATTAGAATCTTTTGTGCTTAAAAATTTACCTATTTTAATTATACCATTTACAGCAATTCTTCCATTATTTCCTACATAAGCAGCTGCACCAAGTTGTGGAGCTCCACCAGCTCCACCTAATCGAGCAGTTTCATCAATATCATTAATTGAGACTATACCTCTTGTTAGAATTGGTACAGCATGAATTATTGGTAAAACAGCATTTATTTCTGCCATTTTTCTTGGATTAAAAATTAGACGCTCTCCATTTTCATCAGTTTCACGAACATCATAAAGCAGTAATCCTAGAGCACTAGGCACATCATTATAAGCTGTTACAATTTCTACTTGGCCAATTATATCAAAATTATTATTTATTGTATTAGGGAATTTATTTCCTACACTTATATCTGAAAGATTTAAAACATTTTTACCAACAGGCGTAATTAGCTTTACCAAACTTCCCTTTGTTGCAACTGTATTACAAGAATATAAATTAATGACTTCATGCTCGCTGTAGTCTCTAAAAGGTAATAAGTTAGGCATAAATTATGTTACACATAAAAAAAATTAAGTGTAATAAAGATTAGTTCTTTTTAAAATTTAAATGACCGTTATTGGGTGAATTCGGTGGAAATCTTAACCATTAAAAAATGGAAGACAATACCGAGCCAAGACAGCTGGGAAAGATAGGCTGTAAGGTGTAACGACTAGACGATTGAGTACCAACAATAAAATTGTCCAAGAGCGCCCAAACTTTTAGAAATAAAAGAAGATATAGTCTGAACTTTATAGAAATATAAAGATGTTAAATATAAACAATTTAACGATAACAAAATGATGAAAATTCTGGGCTAGATAAAAAACCACAGTACAAGAGGTTTACGATGCTAGAATATTTGGTTAATCATGAGTTTAATAAACGAAGAAGATTTACAATTACTAGGTCTGCCAGCTGCAAATATAGCTGCAAGCAATTCTATTGTAGATAATGTAGAATCTACGAGCAATGAAGTTAAAAAGTTTAAATTAGATATAGTATCTGAAGGCTCTCTTAAAAGTAAAAAAGCAGTTGTTAATCTTATCTCAGCAGAAACAACAAGCACTGAATTAACTGTAACTAAAAATTTTAAATTAGTACCAGATTCCGTTATCTTTAATGCTCAAGTGCAAAAAAGAATTCCTCTTTTTGGGCAATTATCTTTTTGTGATCTGTCTAAAGTAGATAATAAATTAATTAACAATGAAAATTATTTTAATCAATTCATAGATTTTTCAAACAAAAATTTAGAAATTTTAAAATTTAAAGGTACAAATGAATCTTTTCCTTACGCTAGATTTTCTTTTGAAAGTGGCATAAAAAATCAAAATATATTAAGTGGATTTAGTTTTGATAAAACTGGTCAAATTTCTATTTCTAAAACAATTAATTTAACAAACGTTTTTAGTGGTAAAAATTCAATGTCAAATACAAATTTTGTTAATTGGAAAGAAAATCGATTGCCTGGAGAATCGACAACTACATTATTGAATAATTTTTATTTAACTTATCCAACAACCGTTATAACAAATAATTTTAATGCTTATAATGTTCCGACTAAAATAACATGTTTTACAAAAAATCTTAATACTGGCGAACAAGATTTTAAAGGTATAATTTTAATTTCAACTGGAATTGGACAAAATGAAAGAATATGTTATATTTCTCCTCATAAAGCTGAAACTGGACTATGTAATACTTTAGTACATGGGTCTAAGCAATATACCGTAACAAGACAGAAAAATTTTATTTATCAAACACCAAAGACTATAAATGAAAAAATTACAAGTGGGATAGCAGTTAAAGCAATTTTCCCTAGCTCTGAAAATATTGAAGCAACATTTCCTTCAGGTATACGTTTTTTTGAATCTGGAAAAGACGCTTCAGCTTTTGACATATATAATTATTCGGGTTATACAACTAATGATACTGGAACTTTTTATCCTAAAAATTGGTATCACCCCTATAGAATAGATGCTGACGGACATTTAAAACAAAATACGCCAATTAGTGGGACTGCTTTTTATCAAATGTATAGTGGATTATATTCTGCTTCAAAAAAATTTAATACAGGGACATGGAATGGAATTATACCTAGCGGTACGCCTTTTTCAATAGAATTAATAAATCCTTTATTTAATAAAATTGCTGGTACAGATCATATGCTATATGTAGTTTATTCTGGATATGGAAATTACGACCCTATAGATTCAAAAATAAATGAAACTATTTCAGCTTTTAACTTCAACAAAACTTTTAATAATATAAATGATTTAAAAGTTCAAGTATATCAAGGAAATTTACTAGGAGTATTAGGCAGAGGTGAAGATGTTAATAAAGAAAAAGCTATACAAAAAGCACAACAAAACGCTAAATTTCTTTTGTACTCTAAAATTTCAAATATATTAAAGAATAATTTACCAAACGTTTTATTTTTAAATAAAAATCTTAAAAAATTTATTAAATTCCAACAAAAATTTAGAAATAAATTTAAAAATGTGACTTTTAATAATAAGTCAATTATAGTTACTGAAGAAACAACAGTGCTACCCACTTTAGTAGAATAATATCATATATTAATGTGTAATTATCTATGTGAATTTAGATATTACACTATTATTTAACCTTATTTTAGGAGCATTATCTTTCTTAGGAGGATGGCTATTTACTAGAGTATTTTCTCTTTTTGACAAACAAGAGAACTTAATGAAAGAAATTAACGATAAAACTTTTAGCGATTTTATAACTTTAAGGAAAGAAATGGAAGCAGAAGGCAGAAAACATCAACAAGAAATATCTGATTTAGCTTTAAAAATTAGCACTACTTATGTAACAAAAGAATCTTTTGATGATTATTTTGATAGAATAGAATCTAAGTTAGATCGTAATTTTGATATAATACAACAGCATTTAATTAATAAAAAATAAATTTATAATAGATGAATTATCCTAAAAAAACTCTTATAATAGGCGCTTTTAGCGATATAGGGAAAAATGCTACTTTTGGTGATATTCAAGCTAAAGAAGTTCTAATTTCTTGGTTAAATGAAAACAAAATGAATTTTGATGTAATAGATAATGTAAGTAATACTGAAAAACAGCAACTCATAGAAGAGATAGATCCAAATAAATATGATACTTTAATATATGTTTGTGGGCCTTTTGGTAAAAATAAAATTTATAAAAAATTCTCGCATTGTTTAAAAATAGGTTTAGACATATCAATTATTAATAATGAAGATTATTATTTAAATGATAGCAATGGTTTAAATTTTATTATACCCAGAGAATCTCCAAGTAAAACAAATCCAGAATTAGCTTTTGAAGCAACTAGTAATAAAGTACTTGTAGTTGGATTATGTTTAGTCCATTTTCAAAACCCTATAGAAACATCAAGACATCAACAAGTAGATGTTGCAGTTGAAAAATATTTTAAAGATTCTGGAAATGCAATTATTAAATTAGATACTTTAATAAATACGCCAATTAGAAAAAACCCTACAAATATAACTTCTATATCTCAATTTGAAAGTTTGGTTCGTAAATGTGATGTAATAATAAGTTCAAGACTTCATGGTTTAGTTTATAGTTTAAAAAATAATATTCCAGTTGTAGCAATTGATCCTAAATTAGGAGGCGGTAAAGTCACAAAACAAGCTAATGAACTCGGTTGGCCAGTAATAATTAATGGTGATAACTTGTCCTCAGAAGATGTATCTTTAGCTGTTCAAAAAGCTTTAGATAAAAAAAATATTGATATTATGTATAAGATACAAGAATCGGCTTCTAAAAAAATAGATAAAATTAAAGAAGAATTAATCCAAAAAATAAATTTGTATAGAGATAGTTAATCTCCAGCTAATGGATGCTTCTTGCCTTTACGTTTTTTACTCCAGTCTTTAAAATATTTATTTTTAACTGGATCTTTTCCATAAATTTTCTCTCTTTTTTCAGACAATTCTTTGCTTCTATCCCAAAGATCACCCATAGTGCCTTTCTTTTTACCAGTAAATTCAGAAAACTCTTTAGAAGAACATTCAGCTTTTAATGTTCCATCAGTATTAAGTTGTGGAGAAGTAAAAACTCTATCCCATACAAGTCCAAAATCATCTATATATTCATGCTTTTCGTGAATACTTTGTATTACTGATATAATTTTATTATTTTTAGGATTTTGATATAAATACTCAGGCATAATGTTTTAATATATTATTTACTAATTTATCTACAGAAAATTCATCTTGAAGTTTTAATCCATTTTTATTTACTTTACTAGATTCTATTTTTTTAATAGCTTTTTCGCAGCCATCAATAAAATCATCATCATTAAATGTATAAATATTTCCTTGATTAAATTTTTGGCCTTTATGAAAGAACATATTATCATATGCTTCAATTTTTCCAGATGGTTCTACTAAAACTGAATTATCTTTATTCGCCCAAGACCTATAAGAATGAGCGTTTAATATAACAGCCTGTTTTCCTAAAGCAACAGAATGAAACTCTGGCAATCCCCATCCTTCTCCGCCACTCATGCCTATAATGATATCAGCGCTATTTAAATAATCATTATATATAGCATTGTTTTCCATAAAGTTTAGAAATGATATATTAAAATATTCCTTACCTTCTAATACAGAATTAATTAATTGCTGTTGATCTTCTGGCTTTAAAAAAGGGTTATATATTGCACATTGTAGAAAATATTTTCTATTATTACCATACTTTTTAAGCCAACTTTGTATAACTTTTTTATGATTTTTTCTTTTTTCTAATTTGCCAACCAAATTAAATGTTATACGATCTTCCATATATTTTTTATTAGTATTGGAAAAATTGTATTTATCAAAAGCTAATGGGACATACTCTACATTAGAGCACCCAGCATTTTTAAAAACTTCGCAAGTGTATTCGGAAGAGAATAATACTTTATGATTATTTTTTACAATATTTATTTCTGTAGGAGTAGGTTGATCTAATTCATAAAATGAAAATAACACTTGTTCTTTAGCAAGTGATTCTAAAGAACCGTTTAAATGCCAAAGTTTAAATATTCTATTATTTCTAGAGTATTTAGAGTCATTATCTTGTAATGATAAATTGATCCAATCAAGAAATTCTTTATCAAGATTTTGAGTAGAGAAATCTATTTGATTTCCAATTGGGAATAGAATTGCTTCGCTCTTTCTTCTAAAGAGCTCTTTTAGAATTAATGCAGAAGTTTGCCCAAAAGATACTGAATTAATGGGCAAATTTAAGCATATGCTCACAACAAATCTTCTTCCTCTTCTACTACTTCAGCTACGACTTTCTTTTCAGTTTTAACCGCTACTTTTGGGGCTGTTTTAGTAGTGGTAGTTGTTTGAGTTTTTGGAGTACCATCGCTCTTTGTTGATAGATATACTCTATAATCTGGAGCTTTTGGATTATCATTTTTGAATTTATTAGCAAAGATTACAATTTCTACTTGTTCACCAAGCTCATCCTTAAAGTAACCAGAAAGATACTTTTGATTTTTTCCTTCTCTTTTCCATAATGCACCGATATCTCTTTTTTGCCAATCATTTTGTTGTTTATTGTTTTCCATATTGTCTCCTATTATTTTATATTATATCTGAGTTATTGTCGCTTGTCAATTTATTTTTCAAAAAAGATTTGCCTTTATTATGAAGATTAATTACTGTTTGAGTACTTAAGTTCATTTTTTTTCCAATATTAGCCCAAGACATTAGTTTTTTATTATTAAAATATCTTAACTTATATATCTTTTTAATTCTTTTATCTTTTGATCTATCTAAAATAGAAAAGATCATATCAGCTTTTTCTTTAAAAGTAGTAGTTTGATTATTAAGTTTAATTTGATTTTTTTCAATGATATTCTTAATTGCTGTATCTTCCATAGTTATATGGTGGTTATTTTTGTTTATTGTATTTAGGCAATGATATCTCATTTGATTTCCTAACCAAGTAGAGAATTTAACATTTTTATCTGGATTGAAATTCATTACAGATTTATATATTACATAAGTCTTTTCTGCGATAACATCTTCTGGATCAATACCAGATTGAATCATATTATGATAATATTTTTTAATCATCTTATGACATATTCCACTATGTCTTAATTCTAATTCTTTAAGAGCATAACTATCATTTTGATTTAATACGTCTTGTATCAAATCGTTATCATTTGTTGTTTTTATATTCATATTAAGATTGTGATATTTTTTCGTGAATTGATTTTAAATGTTTTTGAGCTAATTCATATAATACATTAGTATCTTGACAGGTATCCCAACATACGGATATATCAGCTACAGCTTTTAATTTATTATCATTAGATTTTTCCTCTATATTAGCTGGAGGAACAAAAGAGCCATCGTCTAATTTTCTGGATAAATGTATTAATATTCCATTATGAGATTTTAACCATGCATATTCATCATCTTTATATTCTATATATCTAACATCTGTTATAATTGGAATGATGTTATCTTTTTTAAGATTTTGTATTTTTTTGTCTAATTGAGAAGTCCAGTAAGTACCATTTGTTTGGGTTCTTCTGCATTTACCATAAGCAACCATCAATGGTCTTATAATTTCTTTTTCTTGATCATTGCATTTAAATAAATCTATTTTAAATTTCTCTTTACTAAAGTTATTTAATTCATTTTTTAAATCATCAGCGAAAGCTAATCTCTCAGAGATTACATTTCTTTCTTCTAAATATTTTTTTAGAATAGAATAGAAAGTATCTTTTCCTGATCTAGCTACTCCTGTAATGCCAATTATCATTTAAATGATTATAAACATAATAAATTGTCTTGTCAAGTCATTAGTTTTATAGTAGTATAAGGAGATGGAGGAAAGAATTTCTTTTGAGGAGATGGCTATAAATATAGCAGTTGAATGCTCAAAAAGAGCAGAAGATTTATATAAAAAAGTAGGATGTTGCATTTTGGATAAAGAAGGCAAGATATTATCTACTGGATATAATGGTTTATTACCAAAAGTAAACAAAGATAAAAGTTTTTGGTTAAATAGAGATTATAGAAGAAAATTCATTATACATGCAGAGATAAATGCTTTATCAAGAATAAATAGAAATGAAAATCCTCATATTTTAGCATGTACACTACTTCCATGTTCTAGTTGCGCTTTAAATATAGCTTCGTATGGAATTAAAAAAATCATTTATTTAGAAGATTATGAACTTGATGAAGGTGCTAAAGAAATATTTAATTTTTATAATATAGAACTTTTAAAACTTGACAGAAAAATATAAAAATATTAGTATTCATATATGCAACAAAATCTTAAAGAAGCTCTAGGGTACGATGACATTTCGCTTTTACCAAATTTTTCAGATATTTCTTCAAGAAAAGAAGTAGATACATCAACAAAAATTTCTAAGAACAATCAAATCAAGATTCCTATTGTTTTGTCTCCAATGGATACTATATCCTCCGTTAAATCGTGCATAAAAATTAATAAAATTGGTGGTGCTGGAGTACTTCATCGTTTCATGTCAATTGATGATCAAAGATCAAAATCTAAAATGATTAAAGATGAAAGCGGATTTTCAATAAATGCAATTGGATTAAAAGATGCAGAAGAAAGAATTAGAGCAACTAGCACTTATACGGATATTTATTTTCTTGATACTGCTAATGGATTAGCTAAAAATGTAGAAGATTTCCTTAGATGGTATGAAACAGCTGGGTTTTCTCAAGATATTATTGTTGGAAACACTTTAACAAAACAGAGTGTTTCAAGGTTAGCTAATTTAAAAGCTGATGGATTTAGACATCTTATTGGCCCAGGATCTATGTGTTTAACGCAAGTTAAAACTGGAATTGGTTGTCCAAGTGTTACTGGTAATTATTATGCATGGAAAGCTGTTAGAAATTGGGAATTATCCCAAGTTGATTTATTTAAACAGGATAGTCCAAATCCAGCAAATAGACCCAGTATATTAGCAGATGGAGGAATTCGTTATCCAAAAGATTTAGTAAAAGCTATAGCCAGTGGATGCGATGGAATTATATGCGGAAGAATTTTCGCTGGGTTGCACGATACAGTAGATGACGAAGATATTGTAGAAATAGATGGTAAAAAATATGCTAAATACAGAGGAATGGCATCTAAAGATGTGGTAGAAGATTACGAATTATATGACGGAACTAAAAAGAACCTTTTTGTAGAGGGAGACAACACTTTGATTCCTTTATCAGAAAAAACGATAGAAGATATTGTTTATGATTTTGCTAACGGCTTAAGAAGCGCTATGAGTTATCTTGGATTTAGAAAAATAGAAGATATGCGAGGTGGTCTTTGGACGAATAAAATCATAGCAGTAAGAACAACAAGTAACAATATGTACGAGGGATTTTCTCATGGAAAAGCCTGATATTAAATATATAAAATATATTTGTTTGATTCTAGTCGCTTTTTGGGCTATGAATAAATGCCATGCCCAAGTTTCATATCAAAAAATGGATACATCAAGTAGATCTGTAGAGTATTATATTACAAAATCTCAAATGCAATCAAACACAGAACAAATTAAATATCTAAATGAACAAAAGAAATCGTACTCTTTATTTAATAAAAATGAATCAATAGCAAGATCAAGGCAACAAGCTATTATTTCTGCTAAAGAAAACGAAAACTTTAGATTAAATCATAAAGTCTTCCTTATAAAGAAAGCTCAAGAAACTCCATTGACAATACGATAATAATTATATATAATAAAAATATGAAACAACAATCAACATTAAAATTCAATGTATTGAAAAGGATGATAGGTAAAAGAGTTGTAGTAATAACCGATCATGTCAAGTTAACTCATTGGTTTGGTTTAGTAGAAAATGCAATAGATGAAATGCATTTGATGATTTCTGGTCCAAATGGATCTCAAAAAGTAAATATTTTTGATGTAAGATCTCCATGAGCGAAGCACAAGAATCAAGTAATGATATTCCTCTTTATATAAGAGCAACAGACAGATCACCTATTCATAGACTTGCTCCAAAATTAGGCAGAAATTATAACTGCCCATTTGAAGGAAAGAAATTCAAGAAATGCTGTGGATCAGATGGATCGAATTATTGTAAAAAATTACTAAATGAATTTATAGAGAAAAATTTACCTAAAAATGATCAAAGCAGTTGATGTTATTTTTGGTTTAGCTTGGGGAGATGAAGGTAAAGGTAAAATAAGTAATGCTATTAGTAAAAATTATGACATTGTTTGCCGTTGGAATGGTGGTCCCAACGCAGGTCATACAGTTTATATTAACGATAAAAAATATAAAACTCATATTATTCCTTGTGGAGTTTTTCAAAATAAACTTAGTATTATTGGTCCAAATTGTGTTATTAATATTGATAAATTTTTTGATGAAATAGATTATCTTAAAAAAGAAGGTTTTGATATGTCATTAATTAAAGTAAGTCCAAAAACTCATGTTATTACTGAAAGACATATTCAATATGATCTTAAATTTTTAAAATCTAAACTTGGAACAACTGGACAAGGGATTGCCCCCTGTTATTCAGATAAGGCTTTAAGAGTTGGTAAACTTGCAAAAGATTATTTAGATAAAAAATATCTTTGGAATGGTGAACTATACGGCAATATTCTTTGCGAGGGTGCTCAAAGTTTTTGGCTAGATTTAAATTATGGAGATTATCCTTATGTTACAAGTAGCGAAACTCTTCCCTATTCAGCTTGTTCTTTGGGATTTAGCCCAAAAAAAGTAAGAGATATAATTGGAGTAGCTAAAATTTATGACACTAAAAGTGGAGTAGACCCATTATTTCCAGATTCGCTTTGGCAAGACGAAGAATTAAATATGATAATTGAGCTAGGTAAAGAGTTTGGCTCAACAACTGGCAGGAAGAGGATAGTGAATTGGTTGAATTTAAATAAACTAATTGATGCAATTAAAATCTCTGGAGTAACAAAACTTATAATTAATAAATGTGATATTCTTGAACGGATGCATACTTATAAGTTATATCAAAATAATAATTTATTTAAATTTAATTCATTACAAACAATGCAATCTTTCATTAAGTCTTATTTAAGTCATAGTCTTAATGACTATATAGAAATTATATTTTCTGGAAATAAAGAATCTATTTAAAATAGTGTAAACTATTATGTGAGCAATCAAAGCGAAGCATTAGCGATATGTTCTGAATTTGCAGACGAATATGGAGTTGATTCAAAAGACCAAAGAACTATTGTAGTTTATACTAAAAGTGAATATATAAATGAATTAAAAAATCTTCTTGATAGAAAAAATTATAAATTGAAAAAATTTCAAGTATATGGTGATGAAGTTATAATATATTTTGTACCTAAAAATAAAAAATTAATTTAAAATTTGATTCAATCTAGATTGACTAACCATTCCATTAAATCTATCTACCATATTACCATTTTTTAAAACTATAAAACTTGGTACAGAATTTATACCATACGCTTGGGCTAGATGACGATCAGAATCTACGTCTATTTTCATTAGGTTTACTTTATCTGAATTAATATTAATAAAATTATCAATCAAAGGTTTCATCATTTTACATGGACCACACCAAGAAGCACTAAAATACATTAAATCAATTTTACCTTGAGGTTTGTTCATATTATTCTTTATATTTAATTAAATGATTTCTTACAAAAATTAGATTAATAAAAAATCCAGCAAAACCAGAAAGAATATTACTTAAAATTGGATAAGTAAAGTTAGCTAACGGATTAATAAAAAATGATAATCCTAAAGAGATCCAAAAACTACTACATTCATGGCAAAGCAGCGGTTTCCTAATATAGGGTATTCTTGCTATAAAATTTCTGAAAGGTCTTGAAGCTTCTGTATCTGACCAACCATAAGCTAATCCTAAACAAAGAAATAAATATACTAAAAAAGAAACCATTATAGGAAATAAATTTCTAAAAATTCTCCCTTATCTACAACAGAGAATGATCTAAATGTTATTCCCTTTTCATTTACAAATTTGTTAAAATCTTCCCAAGCTTTTGGACCTTTTGGTACTTGATATATATTACTTACGCTTGTATCTTTCGATACATCTATAGCTTTAGCTTTAAGTTTTTCCTCGGTGTCTTTAATAATTTTATCAATTACAGCTTTTTGTTCTTTGAACTCATCCATATTTAGCAGAAAATCAATAAAATCTTTGTCGCCTTCTTCGTATTTTTTATTTAAATGGGTAGCAACCCTTCCTCTACAAGAGCATGTTGGATTAAATTTTGCGCTAGTTAAATCAGCTAATATTTCTGGATATTTATTCTTTAAAGCTTCGAAAATCTTTTCGTTCTTTACTAATATGTCTAAATATGGGGCTATGTTCATATCTTTATTATATAAAGTCAAGTTTTTAATTTCTAATTTTTTTAATAAAATCTACCATTTCTTGTTTAGAAAAGTCATTTTTCATAACATTAACGCAATAACATACGAATTCAACATTTCCTTGTATGTATCCTATATTTGGGTCAATTCTATCAAGACTTAATTTAGTTGGACTTTTCTTTATATCTTCATCTTGAGAGCTTCTAGGTAATTCTAAAACTATACTTGTATATGAACATAAACCGTTTTGTTTTTCTAAAAGTTGCTTTAAATATTCAAGAGTTAAATCTGTCTCTTGTCCCTTTTCTTTGCTCCTTGATCTAGCTTTATTTAATGAATATTTAAATGGGCTATATTCATCTAATCTATTAGCTTCGTAACCTTTTAATAAATTAATATTGCCTTTATTTCTTTCTAGTTTAATTGGGTTATTTTTATAGTCAGCTTTTCCAGAACATTTCAAACTACAATAAAATTTAGTTTGTCCAGATTTTATTTTTCTATTATAATCGCTTTGCCTTATTTCGTGTTCATTGCCACATTGAGCACAAGTTATTTTTGTTTTTCTTATCTTCATATAAGCATTATATGTGGATTTTATAGTATTATCTAATAAAAATGCAGACACAGGGATTCGTTTACTTGGACCCGAGAGGAATTGAACCTCTGTCTTTTAAAAATCTAAATTGAAATACTACAAGTTTAGTTCTTTTTGTTTTTAGCCTTGTATAGATAAAAAACAAACATACTCAGCGATTTTATTTTGAATATTGAATATAAAAAGAATAAAAAAACTTCCTATGCTCAAACATCTAATTACGCAACTATCCAATAGATGTGTCAAGGTAGTCACGCTGTAGAACTTAGGCTACAGATTCAGTCATCTCGACAAGAGAAACTCTTGCTGAAATATGACCTTTATATTTTGCTGTTTTGGCAGTTAATATAAATTGAAACTTTTTAAGGAGTCCTCGATTCAACCTCCACTTGCATTTTAATTCCGATCTCTAAAATCGAAACCAGTACGGGCCCAATGAGAATGAACTATATTTATATTACATTAGATTTTGAATTTTATCAATAAATTTAGTATAATTTATTATGGATAAAATATTAAAGCTGTTAAATCAAATTTTAGAAAAGAACGAATATGATGATTCTAGAGTAAGAGAACCTTGGCAAACTGGCGATAATTGGAATGTTCATCATTTGAAATTATTAAAAACACTGCTAGAGGAGCATAACAATGCCAAGAACTAAAAAGAAAAAGTATTATGGCGTATATTCAAAAGATAATTTTCTTTATGGAGTATTCCCATTTTCCAAAGAAGGTTATGTTTTAGCAAAAAATTATATTAGCAAATTAAATCCTAAAACTAAAAAAAGTTATTTTATTAAAGAAAAATAATATATGAGATTTCATGTATTAGGTTTGCCTCATACAGTTTCAAGTAAACTATTTAATGCTTGCGCTTATACTCAAAAGGTAGTTAAGTTTTGCAAGATGATGAGAGCTAGAGGTCATTATATAATTCATTATGGTCACGAAGATTCAGACGTAGTTTGTGACGAGCATGTTACAGTTTTGACCAATAAAGATTTTGAAATATCTTACGGCTCGCACGATTGGAAAAATAATTTTTTTAAATTTGATACGAATGATCATGCTTATCAAACTTTTTATAAAAATGCTATTATTGAAATTTATAAAAGAAAACAAAAATTAGATTTTTTACTTCCATTTTGGGGAAGTGGAGTTAGACCAATTTGTGATGCGCATCAAGATATGATAGTGGTTGAACCTGGAATTGGTTACGCTGGAGGTCATTGGGCAAGATTTAAAGTTTTTGAATCATATGCTATTTATCATGCATATTATGGGTTAGAAGCAGTAGGAACTTGTAAACAAGATTGGTATGATGTGGTTATACCAAATTACTTTGATTTAGATGATTTTGAATACTCAGAAGAAAAAGAAGATTATTTTTTATATTTAGGAAGAGTTTATAGTGGGAAAGGAGTTCATATTGCGCATCAAGTATGCGAACATTTGAAACAAAAACTTATAGTTGCTGGCCAAGGGAATTTAAAAGAGATGGGAATAAACTCTGAATATATACAACATATTGGGTATGCAGATATAGAAACTAGAAAAAAATTAATGTCAAAAGCCAAAGGCGCTTTCGTTGCTTCTCAATATATAGAACCATTTGGTGGAGTTCAAGTAGAAAATCTATTGAGCGGAACACCAACCATTACTACAGATTGGGGATCATTTACTGAAAACAATATAAATGGTCTTACTGGATATAGATGCAGAACATTCGAAGATTTTGTTAACGCAGCAAAAAATATTAAACAAATTAAGTCTATAGATTGCAGAAGATTTGCTGAAAAATTTTCACTTGAAAACGTCGCATTAATGTATGAAAAATATTTTAAAGACGTATTAAATATCCAGACAGGCAAAGGATGGTACGAGATTAAAAATTAACTAGTAGGAGTTAAAGGTATTTTAGACCAATCTACTTCATCTAATGATTGTGGTCTATTTGGTTTATTATAATAATCCATATTGTATCTATTTCCATAAAAAGTAAAAATTTCATTTCCTCTTTTTATATCTTTTGTAGCAACCAAAAACCAAGCTCTATGTTGTGGAGATAGAAACCAACTAGCATCTGAGTCTTTTTTGCTATTATAAATAGATGCATATCCCAAGCATATGTAAAGATTATATCCATGAGTTTTGCATTCGTTACATTGACATTTAGTATTTGTAGTAAATGCATATTGCATTATTGAAGAATCTTGTTGATATTTTGATCTCCAATCTAATTTAAAAATTGGACTGCATTCTATTAGTTCATTTTCTGAAAAATTTCTTTTAGCAAAAACGCCTAAATTTGCATTATTATCTATAGTCTTAGACTGCATTACTTGTAAGTCTTTTAAAGATGAATATATAGGGTTTTTTTCGAAATTTGCTATATATTTTTCTTTATCCATATAATCTTTTATATTATAATATACTATTGGATTATTTAATTCTAAATTATTGCATAATATTCATTTAAAATTAAGTGTAACCTAGTTAAATTATGGACGAATCTCGTAATAATGAATTATTAAGAATAATATCTGAAATTTTAGAATATACAGAAGATCCTACGCCGACTACTAAGCCTCCATGCGCTTGTGGAGATTGTGGTTTGTATTATTTTGATGACCCTCAAATGATTTGTGTTAAAGAAGACTGCTCTGGAAAGGATTGTGAAACTAGAACTTGTTGGAATTGTAGGACTGGCACACCTCCATGCAAAGATTTTTGTGACTGTGATACTGGAACTAATTGCGCATATTGTTGGGCAGATGAAGATTGCGTTGGTCAAAAAACAAAAAAATGTCCAAAAGATTGTCCTGATATACAGTGCGGAACATGTGAACCTAAAAAAACTCCAACTCCTACAGGAACACAGCCATGTAAATGCTTGCTTCATTGCGGAGCTCAATTTAGTTCTTACGAAAGTTGCGACAAATGGATAAATTCAGGTGGTTGTCCAGATTATTTGAATTGTTGGTGTAAAAACGTTAGTTGTACATGTCCTAATGGAGAAGATAATCCTAATTGCTATGATGTTAATATTGGACCAACTCCCCCTCCTACTCCTACTCCTACTAACACATGCCCACAAGATTGTAAAGATAAGAGATGCGGAGGAGATTTATATGAAATAGGACAATGTAATTGGAATTGCGTAAAAAGTAAAGATGATTTTTGTGTTAAATGCGAATCTAGAACTTGCACAGGGGGAGGATTTTGCCCAATTGTACGTTGTGAAGAATGTGTGCATGAGCCAAAAGAATGTGGAAATGGAAATGGATACCGAACACTTAACGACTGCAAAATTGCAAACAAAGACAAAAAGGGTTATACATGTGATCCTTGTGATAAATTTCATCCTAATTGTGGTCAAAACGGAGCACTAGAAGAATGCTATTGCTCTAATCCTCCAGTAACATGGACTTTTACAGTAACATACTGCGACTGTGCTTATGCTGCAGGACCTGGTTGGGTAGCAAGATGTCAGGTCGGAGAACAAGTAGCAGATGCTGGTGACTTTGAATGCCCTGGTGACGAAGCTAGACTTATACATTGTGAATTATGTGCGACTCCAACGCCAAGCGCATGTGAGTGTAGTGAGATGACTGGAAATTGTTTTCAAGACCCGTCGAGCTGCGAAAGTTGGGCAGATGAACAAGAGTCAAATGACCCTAATAAAACATGCACATGTGCTCGATCTGAAAAAAGTTGTCCAAAAGATCCTGGTAGATATATAACATGTAGCTGTGGAACATGTGCGAAAAATACTCCAAGTCCAACCCCAACTCCAACCATAAGTTGCGGACCCGTGAATAATTGTTGTGCAGATTGTAGTTCTGCAGAAAAAAGCGTTAGATGCACTGATCGGAATTGTTGTTCTCGCAGTGGTTGCAGATCATTTAAAAAAGATAATCCAGACAAAAGATGTCCACCAAGCGATTGTTATGTTGTGTCATATACAGGTGTCTATGCCAAGTTAAAAAATTGCGGGATGAATGGGATTGGTCCAAATGGTGAACAATATTGTATAGATTTAGGTGCCCAATGTACTATTTCTAATACGTTAACTTGCGATGGTCAATTTTTTATGGTTCTAGAAGATACTCAAACTATTGATTTTGGAACTTGTTAATATTTGAAATACAAATTATCAATTGGAGCAATTTTTAAAAACGAAGCCCCATACTTAAAAGAATGGATTGAACATTACTTAGCTAGAGAAGTAGATCATTTTTATTTAATAAATGATTTTAGCGATGATAATTTTTTAGATATTTTAAAACCTTACGAAAGATATATAACATTATTTCATAATAAAAACACTCAAATTGCTAAATACAAACAAGATTCATGTTACAATAGGTTTATATTACCAATATTAAATGAAACAAAATATATTTTAATTTGTGATATTGATGAATACGTTTGGAGTCCTGCAACTTTAAATCTTAAACATATTTTAAATGAATTTGAAAACATGAACATTCAATCATATGGAATAGACATGATACTATTTGGAAGCAACAACTATATAAATCAACCAAAATATATTGTAAATAGCTTTAATCGAAGACAAAGAGTACCATATTATTTTAAAGATAAAAATGGGATAGTAAAAGCGTTAACTGAAAATAAAAAAACTATACATTTAGCAAATTTAATTAAAAGAATATCAATACATGAATGTCATTATCATGATAGTTTAATAAAAAGACGCACAGAAGGTCATATTGATTTAGATAAAAGACTTTTAAGACTCAATCATTACAGACTTCAATCAAAAGAAAAATGGCTTAAAAGAATAAAACTTCCAGATGCAGCGGGTGTTATACCTAAACCTACTGCAATATCTCCAAATATGCCTTTAGATTATAAAATTGATCCAAGTAATTTTTTATATTATAGAAACGAAGAAATGTTTGATATAGGAAATCAATGCCAAAATGAAATAGAAGATTTAGATTTAATTAATCAAAATATCAGATATAATATTAATTTTATTGGATAAAGCGTCAGATCCATATATAATATAAATATGAATAAAATTAAAACACTATTATTGTTTATGGCATTTGCTTCAATTACTCTTGCTGATTCTGGAACTCAATCTGAATCTACTCCAGTAGCAGACGGTTTCCTCTCTGCTGGCGATGTTATATTTGTTCGCCCAATTTCAACCGCAGCAACAATTGGTGCATTTGGAATCTTTGCAGTAGTAGCACCATTTACTGAAATGGCTGGATGCACAGAAGAAACTTATGAAGGTCTTGTAGAAAAGACTGGAAAGTTTTCTTTTGATCGTGATCTTGGCGATTTCAACAAGTAATATTTACTAACAAAAAAATCCCAAATATATAAAACTTGACAAAGTTTATATATTCTATATAATACTTTTATGAGATATATTTTGTCTTATGCATTATACATTATAGGCGATATAATAAGCATGACAATTATGAATTGGGGAGATGGATATGGGTACAAAATTTATAGTAAAGTTATGCTTTGGAGTGTGGATTTAGATAAAGAATGCAAAATTTGGAAACGAGTTAAAAGCAAAAGGAAAAAACGATAACATGAACTGGATTAAGATATTAAATTTTATTGATGGAGTTTTTGAAGAAGAAAAAGAAGAACCGATCTTAGGAACTCTTTATAAGATCAAAGGGGAAGATCTTCCATTTAGATATATTAGATTTACGAATGGTAATTATTCAAATAAGCCAGTATATCATTTTAAACACCATCAACTAAAAGAATATAAATTTAATGATTTATCAAAAATAGAAAGAAAAGCTAATCAAAAAGAAATAAATATTTATAATGACATAAAAGATCATGTAAATAAAGTAGCAAAAAATTTCAAAAGCTAATTTACTAACGAAAAAATGCCAAATATGTGAATCGAAAAAGTCCAAATATGAACGATAATCGGCCAAATATAGGGGCTGGAAAAGGCGATAAACCTCGAAATTGTTTCTCTAATAGGTTTAAAGAAAACTATGATAGCATAAACTGGTCAGATGAAAAAGATAAGTCGTTGATTAAAAAAGAATTAAAAAACCAAAACAATTCATCTACATATATTTACAGATAATATATAGAGTATTGACAGATTTGACAAAAAGCAATATACTCTTACTATGAGAAAAGGAGTTTGTTGTATTGTATTAAGTCTAACTGAACAAGATAATCCTATCAAGTTCAATACTATGACTTACGCTCGTTTCTCATCTATGGATAGAAAAGAAGCTCTTT
>Ga0181358_1000129_pt1 | contig 31859 bp, 50 predicted proteins | sample Fa13VDMM110SD_FD_130096 | JGI IMG/M metagenome (GOLD analysis project Ga0181358, IMG submission 130096) | Freshwater viral communities from Lake Michigan, USA - Fa13.VD.MM110.S.D | ecosystem: Environmental > Aquatic > Freshwater > Lake | place: USA: Michigan | collected 2013-09-24 | reverse complement strand
GCAAGGCCTGCCGGGCTGAGTTCGTGCCCGCGCGCCCGATGCAGACAACGTGCAGCGTGCCGTGCGCCCTGGAGTTCGGCCGCGCGCAACTGGAGCGCAAGCAAGCCAGGGAAGCCCGCCAGGCCAAAGCCGGCGACCGCGCCAAGCGTGAGGTCCTGAAAGGCCTGCCCGAGCTGAAGCGCGAGGCCCAGCACGCCTTCAACGCCTACATCCGCGCCCGTGACCGCAAGGCCGGCCATCCGTGCATCTGCTGCGGCAAGCCCCTGCGCTGGGGTGTGTTCGGCGGGGCCGTGGACGCCGGCCACTACCGCAGCACGGGGAGCGCCGACACGCTTCGGTTCAACGAAGACAACTGCCACGCCCAGGACGCCCAGTGCAACCGCCACGGAGCGGGCAGGGCGGTGGACTACCGCTTGGGGCTGATTGCTCGCATTGGGCTTGAGCGCGTGGAGGCCTTGGAGGCTGCGAACACGCCGGCCAAGTGGCAGCGGGATGACCTGCGGGCCATCCGCGACGGGTATCGAGCAAAGGCCAAGCAACTGGAGAAAAACGCCGCATGAACGACCGGATCAACCCACAAGCCGCGCTGGATGACTTGCTGAGCCGCTGGCACCACTGGGGCGCAAGCCGGCCTGTAACGAAGGGCTGGGCGCCGAAGGCCTTGGTCTGCGGGGACTACCGGACAAGCCGCCAGTACGACGACACGAACGGCGCACTCGATGACGACTTGGACTCGAGCACGATGCGCGTGGTTGATTTTCAGGTGAGCGAGATGGCCGACCCGTGGCGCTCTGCGCTGTACGCCATGGCCCGTTCGCTTTCCTGCGGTTACTCGGTGTGGTCATCTCCCAGGGTGCCCCCGGCGCAGCGGGCAGAGATTGAGGCTGCAGCGCGGGTGAAGATCACGGCGCGGCTGATTGCGGCCGGGGTGCTTTGAGGGGCTTGCAAAGGCCGGCGAAAAGCCCTAAAGTCATTTCAGGCGCATAAGTGCGCCCAAAAACAAGCCCGCAAGGTTCGCGCCCTGCGGGCTTTTTGCTTTCTGCCCCACGACGCCCGACCAATCCTTGATCGACCGGGGATCAGCTACGGGGGCACCTACACCGCCACTTGCCGGGTTCGCGGCATGCCGAGCCGAGAGGCATCCCATGTCCAAACTCACAGCACAGCAGGAAAAGTTCTGCCAGGCCGTCGCCGATGGCATGACGCAGGCCGACGCCTACCGCGCTTCGTACAGCACCGGCAACATGAAAGCCGCTTCGGTGCATGAAAAGGCCAGCGAGCTTGCTGCGAACGTCAAGGTTACGTCAAGGATCGCAGAGCTAAAGGCAGCGCTGGCGCAAAAGGCGCTGTGGACGCGGGAACAGTCCGTGGTCGCGCTTATCCGTGAGATTGGTGGAGACAGGGCGGCTGACCGAATCAGCGCCGTGAAGGCCTTGAACGAGATGCACGGCTACAACGCGCCGACAAAGATCGACATGGCCGCGCAGATCAGCCTTGCCGTGGAGTTCATTCGGCCCGCATGAAAGTTGAGCTTGCCGACAAGCTTGCGTTTCTCTTTGAGCAGGGTCGATACAAGTTCATCCGTGGTGGCCGAGGAAGCGGCAAGAGCTGGGGAGTTTCTCGGGCTCTGCTGATCCAAGCCAGCCAAGCGCCGCATCGCGTGCTGTGTGCCCGTGAGATTCAGGACAGCATCAAGGACTCGGTGCACCGGCTCTTGAGCGACCAGATCGAGGCAATGGGCCTTGGCGGGTTCTTTGAGGTGCTGCGGGACGAGATCCGGGGCCGCAATGGCTCCTTGTTTTTGTTCAAGGGCTTGAGCGACCAGACCGCAGAGAGCGTGAAGAGCTTCGAAGGCTGCACGCGGGTTTGGCTCGAAGAGGCGCAGACGATCAGCAAGCGTTCGTGGTCGATCCTGACTCCAACCATTCGCGCCCCTGGCTCTGAGATTTGGACGACCTACAACCCAGAGCTTGAGACGGACGAAACGCACCAGCGCGCAGTGATCGTTCCGCGTGACGACACGGTTTCGGTGCTGATGAACTGGCGTGACAACCCTTGGTTCCCCGAGGTGCTGGAAAAGGAGCGGGCGCAAGACGAAGTGCTGCTGCCCGCTGTGGAGTACGCGCACAAGTGGGAAGGCCGGTGCATGCCGGCCGTGGAGGGTGCAATCTACGCCAACGAGATCGCCCAGGCCGAAGAGCAGAAGCGCATTGGCCGCGTGCCGCACGACCCGCTTTTGCGCACGCATGCGGTGTGGGACTTGGGCTGGAACGACGCCATGGCCATCATCGTTGTGCAGCGCGCAGCGAGTGAACTTCGGGTGATCGACTACATCGAAGACAGCCACCGCCCGTTGCCGGAGTACGTGGCGCAGCTGCAGGCCATGCCGATGACTTGGGGCAACGATTGGCTGCCGCATGACGGGTTCGCCAAGCGCCACCAGACAGGCAAGAGCGATGAAGAGGTTTTGCGCGCATTGAACCGCGCGCCGGAGATGACTCCGAATGTTGAGGTGGAGCAGGGCATTCGCGCTGCTCGCGTGGTGTTCCCGCGCATCTGGTTCAACGACACGCCCAACGTGCGCAGGCTGATTGAGTGCCTGAAGCGCTACCGCCGCAACGTGAGCAAGAGCACGGGCGAGGCCGGAACGCCACGGCATGACGAATACAGCCACGGGGCTGACGCCTTTCGATACCTCGCCTTGGTGGCTGACAAGCTCACCGGCACCACAACCCGCAAGCCAACTGCCCGCGAAGTGGCAATGGGCGGCGGGCACATGAACGCAACCGCTTGGATGGGCTGATGGAAACAGGACAACGCCGCGTAGGCCCTGCCACGCTGCGCATTCGCCAGACCGTGGCAATCCCGCAGCACATGCGCGCCAGCGTGCGCGAGGTGGCAGCGCTGGAGGTGCCTGCGGCTGAGCAGCGCAAGGGCTACGCCACGACGCTGATGCACAAGGTCTGCCGTGAAGCTGACGCCGCAGGCATGGTGCTGTTGCTGTGGCCGCAGCCCTATGGCGACAACGTGAGCATGAGCCGCGACGAGCTGGCCGACTGGTACGGGCGCGAGTTCGGCTTTCAGGCCATCCAGCCCGAACCGCTGTTGATGGCCCGCCAACCCGGCGCAACCCCGCGTTTCCTTGAACTGAAACCCGGTGCCCGCGCCGCATTTACTGCTGTAAAAGAAGGTACTCATTGATGCAGCCCCTTTTTGTCGGCAAAATCAGTGCAAATGAAAGATGGCTTGCACCAGTACGGCCTAACGGCGTTCAAAGTCACGACTTCTGTGTCTGGGGCGAGACTGCATATGGACCTGGCGCCAGAGCAAATGCTCGCGCGTGGGGACGCTTCGCAATTGCTGGATGCAATTTGCGAACTGGCAGACAAGCAGGGGATTACGCTGTACGTGGGGCACGACCCGTACAAAGACGGCAAAGAGCAACAAAGCAAAAGACGTTGGCTTGGTCGCCGGGGGTTCCAGCTTGCAATGGCTTGTTGGGGCGGCTTCCCTGGTTTTGTTCGTTTGCCAAAGTTCGAGCCGTACACGCCGCCGAAGAAGGCGCGCAAAGCGTAGCCGGTGGGGGGCCGCAATGATGGCGGCCAAAGACGACGACTCGGCACAGGCGACGGACGACGCCGCCATCATTGCCGAGGCGATCAAGCGCATGCAGTTGTGCATCGGCGCCGATGGCACGAACCGCCAGAACGCCCTGGATGACTTGGAGTTCCAAGCCGGCGCGCAGTGGGACCCGGCCGTTCAGGCGCAGCGCATCCGCGACAAGCGCCCGTGCTTGACCATCAACAAGCTGCCCACGTTCTTGCACCAGGTCACGAACAGCCAGCGGCAGAACGTGCCCAGCATCAAGGTTCACCCGGTTGGTGATGGTGACGTGAAGGTGGCCGAGGTCATCCAAGGCGGCATTCGGCACATTGAGTACGCCTCAAACGCCGATGTGGCCTACGACACCGCAGTGAACAGCGCGGCGGCCATTGGCTTTGGCTACTTCCGCTTGGTCACGGACTACTGCGACGACGCGAGCTTTGATCAGGAGATCAAGTTCAAGCGCATCCGCAACCCGTTCACGGTCTACCCGGACCCGGCCAGCATTGAGCCCGATGGCTCTGACATGCAATGGTGCATCCTGAGCGTGAAGGTGGCCCGCAGCGAGTTCCGCGCTGAGTACCCGACCGCCGATGCTTGCGACTTTGCGCAAGTGCAGGGCATGGGCGATGCGCAAGACTGGGCCGACCGCGACACGGTGCGCGTGGCCGAGTACTACCGCATCACCTCCAAGCCGGCCAAGGTGGTGCAGCTCAGCAACGGGGAAAGCGGCTATGCCGACGATCTGCTGGATTTGCCGCCCGGCGTGACCATTGCCCGCGAGCGCGACGGCGTGCGCAAAACCGTGGAGTGGTTCAAGCTGACCGCCACGGAAATCATCGACCGCGCCGAGATCCCGTGCAAGTGGATTCCCGTTTTCCCGGTTTACGGTGACGAACTGGACATTGACGGCAAGATCATCCGCTCGGGCCTGATCCGCAACGCCAAAGACCCGGCGCGCATGTACAACTTTTGGATGACGGCCGCGACTGAGGAAGTCGCCATGCGTCCGAAGACCCCCTACATTGGCGCAGAAGGCCAGTTCGAAGGCTACGAAACCGAGTGGGCGCAGGCCAACACATCGAACTTTCCGTTCCTTGAGTACCGGCCCGTCAGCTTGGGTGGTGTGCTGGCCCCGCCGCCGCAACGTCAGCCCATGGCCGATCTGCCAGGCGGTGTGCTTGCAATGGCGATGCACGCCAACGACGACATCAAGGCCACCACGGGCATTTTTGACGCCAGTTTGGGGGCCAAGAGCAACGAGACCAGCGGCATTGCCATCCGCGCCCGTGATCGTCAGGGCGAGGTGTCGAACTTCCACTACACCGACAACCTGCTGAACACGCTTCGGCACGCTGGCCGGTGCATCTTGGACATGTGGCCCAAGGTCTACGACGCCGAACGCACGCTGAAAATGATGGGCCAGGACGGCAAAGTGACGGCGACGCCGATCAACAAGCCGATCCCGCCTGAAGAGCAGAAGCCCGACCCCAAGACCGGCGCCATTCAGCGCATCTTGAATGACATGACGACCGGCGAATACGCCGTAACGATCAGCAGCGGCCCGAGCTACGACACGCTTCGCCAAGAGGCCGTGGACGGCATGATTTCCGTGGCCCAAAGCTGGCCGAAGCTGATGGATATTGCCGGTGACAAGGTGGTGCGCTCGATGGATTGGCCGATGGCCGATCAGATTGCCGACCGCATCGAAAAGACCATCCCGCCAGAACTGCAGGACAAGCAAGAGGGCGAGGAAGACGGCCCGGCCATCCCGCCCGAGGTGCAGCAGCAGTTGCAGCAGTACGAAGGCGCGATGGAAGACCTCATGCAGCAGTTGCAAGAGGCCAAGAGCGGCATCAAGAAGGCCGAGATCGAGGCCCGCAGCCGCGTGGAAGTCGCCAGCATCAACGCCGAAGGCCGCAACGATGTGGCCGAGCTGACCGGCTTGGTCAAGCTGCTGCTGGCCAACATGCAGCCGCCCGCATTGCTCGCGCAGCAAGTGGCGCAAGACCTGGCCGAAGTGGAAGAGCCAGAGCCGATGCAAGGCATGCAGCCCGAATTCGAACAGTCAGGCTACGGCGAAGAGCAGCAAGAACCGATGCAGCAGGGCCAGCTCCCGCCGCAGTAACGTAAGACACCCAACACAGCCCGCCCTGAGCAATCGCGGCGGGCTTTTTGCATTCCACGCCCCGCTGATCCTTGGCAGCAGACACGGCGCATCACAAGGGGCACACCGCAGGCCAACAGCGGGCAGGAGATCGCTCAATGAGCGCGGAAGAAACCACCAGTCAGGAAGTAGCGGCACCGGTTGTTGAGCAGGAGGCGCAAGCCCCCGAGCAAACCACCGAGCAACCCGCAGCACAGACCGAAGAAGGCACCGAAGGCGAACAGCAGGCCAAGGACCGGGACGAGAAGGGGCGCTTCAAAGGCGTTCAGCCTCGGATCGATGAATTGACCCGCGCTCGGCGTGAGGCAGAACGCGAGGCTGCGTACTGGCGAACCATGGCGACCCAAGCCAGCCAGCAGCAGACGAACGAGAAGCCGACCCCGGACAAGTTCAACGACTACGCCGAGTACGTCGAAGCGCTGACCGACTGGAAGACCGAACAGAAGATCAACGAGCGGATGCAGCAAGAGGGGCAGCGCCGGGTTGAACAGACCCGCGTGCAGACCTTTGAGCAGCGCCAAGCCGATTTCAAGGCAAAGGCCCAGGACTATGACGCCGTTGTGGGCAGCAGTGATGCGCCCGTGACGCCGCATGTGTCTGCGGCCTTGCTGGACAGCGAAGCCGGCCCGCAGTTGATGTACCACCTGGCCAAGAACCCGCAGGAGCTGGAGCGCCTGAACAGCATGTCAGAGGCACAAGCCAATCGAGAGATTGGCCGCCTGGAGGCATTGCTCGCCCAGCCTGCACAAGCCCCCGCCGTGAAGACCACGGCCGCACCCCGTCCCGCCAGTGTCATGGGCACCCAAGGACGCGGCGCAACCCTAGACCCCGCGCGCATGTCGCATGAGGAATACCGGGCCTACCGCGCCAAGCAAGGCGCGCGCTGGGCCAAGTAGCCCTCACAACCCCACACAGACCCGCTTCGGCGGGTTTTTTCATTTCTGGAGAGCATCTTGAGCAACACCCTTGTTACCTGCTCCATCGTCGCCAAAGAAGCCTTGGCGGTGCTGGAAAACATGCTGGGCTTCTCGGCCGCAGTGAACCGCGATTGGGAAGACGAATTCGCCGGCAATCAGTCGCGCGGCTACTCGACCGGTCAGACCATCAACATCAAGCGCCCCCCGCGCTACACCTACCGCGCCGGCCGCGTGGCGGTGCCGCAAGCCACGGTCGAAAACACCGTGCCGCTGACCCTGTCGCAAGGCGGTGTCGATCTGAACTTCACCAGCCTGGAGCGCACCCTGTCGCTTCAGCAACTGGAAGGCAAGCTGCAAGCCGCCATGGCCACTGTGGCGAACGAAATCGACCGCCAAGGCTGCCAGCTCGCCCGCTTGGCAACGCCCAACGTGATCGGCACGCCCGGCACCTTGCCCACTACGCAAGCCTTGGCATTGCAAGCCATCACGGAAGTCAACCGCCGCTTGGATGACAACGCCGCGCCCCGCGACAAGATGCGCGCCATGATCATGAACCCGGCCCTGAACGCCGCGACCATCCAAGGTTTTGCGGGCCTGTTCAACGGTCAGGACAAGATCAGCAAGCAGTTCGGCAGCGGCCTGATGGTGGATTCGTTGGGCTTGACCTACGCCATGGACCAGAACGTAGACACCCATGTAAACGGCTCCCAAGCGGTGACCGGCACGGCGGTGGCTGCGGGCTTGTCCGGCGCGTCGATTGCCTGCACGGCCTTGGGCGGCACGATCACCCGTGGCACGAAGATCAGCTTCCCTGGCGTGTTCGCGGTCAACCCGCAAAGCCGCGTGAGCACTGGCGTTCTGGCGCAGTTCACCATCACCGCCGACCTGGCGGCCGGTGCCACCGCGCTGCCCATCAGCCCGGCCATCATCCCCTCGGGTGCTTTCCAGAACGTGAGCAACGCCACCACGGCGGCCAACTTCACGATCTTCGGCACCGCCTCGGGTTCGTACGGCGCCAGCGTGGGTTTCCACAAGGACGCCTTCACCCTGGCCATGGTGCCAATGTGGGCGCCTCCGGGCGGCAAGGGCGTGATCGACGTGGCCCAGGAGTCCTACAAGGGCTTCAACCTGAAGGTCACCGAGTTTTACGACGGCGTGAACGACAACTCGATCATGCGTATTGACGTGCTGTTTGGGTGGGCTGCGACCTATCCCGAACTGTCCTGCCTGTACGCGACCTGATCGCCGTCTGACCCACTGAACCCAAGCCCGCCGCGTGCGGGCTTTCTTCTTCAAGGAATCCCATCATGGTTTTGCTACTTCGCTCCTACGGCGGTTATCCCGCCAACGTCATCGTTCAATTGCCGACCTCCGTGGAACAGGCGTTGGTCTCTTCCGGCCTCGCTTCGCTCTCGGCTGGTCCGGTCACTGCCGGCAACCAAACGACCAACCAACTCTCGGGCCGCAGTGGCATTGCTGCAGCCGGCACGCAAGTGATCGTGTCGAACCCCGGCTTCACCGCTGAAAGCAAGTTCGTGGCTGTGCTGTCGAACGCCACCGCCGACACCACCGCCACCAGCGTAACCCGCATCGTCCCGGCCGCTGGTCAGGTGACGTTCATCCTGAACGCCGCCACCACCGCTGCCGTCGCCGTCGATTGGGTGCAGTTGAACCCCAATTTAGGCATGACCGTCACGCAGTAAGCAACAGGCCGGGCGTCACTGCCCGGCCATCCACTTTCTCAGGAGCACGCCATGGGCGCTCAAGTCGGTCTCGCTGTTGCCAACAGCAGCGGCAACCAAGCCAACGTAAACGCCGTCGCCACTTTGCCGGCCGCAGCCAGCCGCACAACGTGCTTGGCATCGGTGCAGTTCACGGGCGGCGGCGCAACCGCTGGCGGCCTGGTGCTTGCCACCATCACGGGCGTGGTGGGCGGCCCGCTGTCCTATGTGTTCGGCGTGCCAACGGGCGCCACGGTGCCGGCCGCGCCGCTGGTGCTGAACTTTGACCCGCCCTTGGTGGCAACTGGTGTCAACACCGCCATCGTCTGCACGCTGCCGGCATTGGGCGCTGGCAACACCAACGCGGCCACCTCCGCGTCGGGCTTCCAAATCTGACGGGGCGCACATGGACTTCCCCAACTGGTTCAAGCCCCGCCACGATGTGCCGGGCATCTTGTGCACCTCGCAAGAGGAACTGGACGCCCTGATCGAGATGGGCTGGCCCGACAAGCAATGCCCGCCCGATGGCGTGTTTGCAGAGCCCGAGGCCGAGGCCGAGCCTGCACCCGTCAAGCGTGGCCCTGGCCGCCCGCGCAAGAGCGAGTAAGCCATGCCCAGCCCCACGCCCGCCATCGACTTGATCAACCGCAGCTTCCGGCTCGCCAAGATCCTGGCCAGCGGTGAAACGCCGACCGCCGAAGAGGCCAACGATGCTTTGGCGATGCTGAACGACATCCTCGAAAACTGGAGTGTCGAACCGCTGGCGCTGTGGGGCAAAGCAAACGATGTGGTAACGACCGTGGGCGGGCAGGCGACCTACACCATCGGGCCAACGGGCAACTTCAACGTGTCGCGTCCCATGGCCATCACGGGGGCTTACGTCACCTTCAGCGGGGTTGATTTCCCGTTGGAGATCGTGGGCCAGCTTCAGTACAACGAAGTCAGCCTGAAGACCCAGCAGCAGCCCATCCCCGAGCAGTTGCTGTACGTGAACGACTTCCCTTTGGGTCGAATCACGCTCTGGCCGGTGCCCACCCAGGCCATGCCGCTGACGCTGACCGCCGACCGGCTGCTGACGCAGATCCCGAACACGGCCACCGTCATCAACTATCCGCCCGGCGCCGCAAAGGCCTTGCGCGAGCTGCTCGCCATTGAGCTGGCGACCGAGTACGGCGTTCCGGTTGATCCGCAGTTGCGCGAAACGGCCATGAAGAGCAAGGCCGACTACAAGCGCAGCAACCGCCAGCAGTACCGCAGCAGCACGGATCCGGGCTTGCTGAACGAGGCCGGTTACATGAACTGGCGCACGGGCACCTGATGGCGCTGTTTCCCTTTGTCGGCGGCAGCTACACGGCCCGCAGCAAGACGCTAGACAGCCAGCGGTGCGTGAATCTGTACGTGGAGCAGAGCGAAGCCGGACCAGGCCCCAGCAAGGCCGCCATTGCCCTGATCGGCACGCCCGGCCTGGTGCTGTGGTCGGCCATCGGCACCGGCCCCATCCGGGGCATGCTGCGCTTCACCGCCGACCTGGCTTTGGTTGTGTCGGGTGGCACCGCCTACACCGTGACCACCGCAGGCGTTGCCACGGCACTTGGTGCCATCGCAGGCACCGGCCCCGTGAGCATGGCAAGCAATGGGACGTTGGTGATGGTGGTAGCCGGCGCTGTCGGGGCATTCGTCAACCCCGTAGCCGGCACGGTGACACCCATCGCTGACGGCGACTTCACCGGCGCTGACGCGGTTTACTTTATCGACGGTTACTTCGTTTTCAATAAACCGGGCACCGGCCAGTTTCAGATCACGCAGCTTTACGGCTCTGATATTGACGGCTTGGACTTCGCCACTGCCGAAGGCTCGCCAGACAAGCTGGTGACGCTGATCGTGGATCACCGCGAGCTTTGGTTGCTGGGTGAGAACAGCACCGAGGTTTGGTTCAACAGCGGCAACCCCGACTTCCCCTTTGAGCGCAACCAAGGCGCGTTCATTGAGGTCGGGTGCGCTGCCAAGTACAGCCCGGCCAAGCTGGACAACACCGTGGTGTGGCTGACCGCCGACGACCGAGGGCAGGGGATGGTGATGCGCGCTGCGGGGTATCAGCCCCAGCGCATCAGCACGCACGCACTGGAGTTCGCGCTGTCCACCTACAGCCGCATTGACGACGCGGTGGCCTACACCTACCAGCAGGACGGCCATGCGTTCTACGTGCTGAACTTCCCCACGGCCAACAAGACCTGGGCCTTTGACGCCTCGACCGGCCTTTGGCACGAACGCGCTTGGCGCGATCCTGCTGACGGCAGCTTGAATCGGCACCGCACGCAAAGCCAGATGGCCTACGCCAACGCCGTGCTGGTGGGCGACTGGGAGAGCGGCAACGTGTACCGCTTCAGCCTGGACGCCTACACCGACAACGGCGCGCTGATTCCCCGCGTTCGGGCCTGCTCGCACATTGCCGCCGACCTGAAGCGCCAGTATTTCAGCGCCTTTCAGGTGGACATGGAAGCCGGCGTGGGCTTGAGCACTGGACAGGGCAGCGACCCGCAAGCCATGTTGCGCTGGAGCGATGACGGCGGCTTTACTTGGAGCAACGAACTGTGGGCTTCCATCGGCCGCATGGGCGAGCGCTTGCGTCGGGTGCGCTGGCGACGGCTGGGCTTTGCCCGTGATCGCGTGTTCGAACTGACCATCACGGACCCTGTGAAGGTCGCCATTGTTGGCGCGTCGATTGACGTTGCCGTAGAGAGCTGACACATGAGCCTGACCACCGCCGCCAAGAACACCATGCTCGGGGCACTGTCCCCCGACACCATGAGCCTGCACAGTGCCTTCCCTGGCCTGACCGGCACGGGTGAACTGTCGGGCGGCTCCCCGGCCTATGCGCGCCGGCCTGTCACCTTTGGCGCGGCTGCCGGTGGATCGCGCACCACCACGGGCACGGTGACATTCGATGTGGGCGCCGGCTCTACCGTGCGCTGGGTGGGGTTTTGGGTCGGGGCTTCCTACGTGGGCTACGGCCCCAACGGAGGCAGCCCGCGCGAGTTCTTCTGTCAGCCCTCCAGCGACCTGATCTTGTCCACCGCGCACGGCTACGCAGACGGCCAAAAAATCGTGTTCTACAACGGCACCGTGCCGGCCCCGCTGGTGGAGGGCACCGTGTACTTCGTGCGCGACGCCACCGCCGACAGCTTCAAGGTGGCCGCAACCTCTGGCGGGGTTGCCATCGATCTGACCGCAGCGGGCTCCACAGACTGTGTGCTGTCCAGCATCACCGAGGACGTGTACGCCAGCCAGGGCACGCACGGCATCACCTCGGCCAGCATCGGGCTGCCCTTCTGATGGCAACGGCAGTTACAGCGATCCTGCTGGGCGCGCGGGTTTCGGGTGGGGTGGCTTCGGCCAACCGCCGCGCGGTGACTGCCATCACGGCCGGCGTGTTTGCCACGGCTTCGCCCTACCGGGCCAACCAGAACATCAACCAGCAAACCGATGTGAACCTGAAAGCCTGGCTGCCGCCGCAGCGGGTTCGGCTGGTGGGCGCTGACGGCTTGATGAGCTGGGAGTGGTATCGGTTCTTTCAGTACGTGGCCGAGAAGCGCTTGGGCGGCCCAACGGCGCCCAGCATCATGGACTTGAGCAGCAACGTCATTGCAGCCAAGAGCGACGCGGCCACGGCCAACGCCAACACCGCCGCCCTTGCGGTGCAGACGCAAACCAACGCGGAGGCCTTGGAGGTCACGCGCCAGGTGGTGGTGAACAACAACCTTTCAGGGGCCGTCCAGATCCCACCGGTGGATCGTGACTTCACCCTTTTTGAGCAGCAGCAATGAGCACTCTGACGATTGGCATTGAACCCCTTACGCCTGAGCTGTTCGACGAACTGCTGCCGCTCGGGCAAGAGTCGTGGGACGAATGCAGCGAGATCAAGCACGACACCTGCTCCTTTCACGGTGAACGCGGCTTCAAGATCCAGCCGGACAAGGGGCGGTATGTGTTCCTTGGGCAGAACGACCACCTGATTGCATGGGTGCTGCGCGACGCTGATGGGGTCGCGCAGGGCTACTCGTTTGCCGTGGTGCACCAGAGCTTGCACCACGCGCCGGTCAAGTGCGCGAACGTAGACACGTTCTACCTGCGCCCAGCCGCAAGGGCTCGCCTGCGCAGCTTCATCGCCAGCATGGAAGAAGAGTTCGAGCGGCGCGGCATTGTGGTGGTCGCCTGGCCGGTGACCCCCAAAGGCGCGCTGTTCGGCATTTTGCAAAAGATCGGGTACGCCCCCGATGACGTTGTCATGGAGAAACGCATATGTGCATTGCCGCAGCAATAGCCGGTTCCGCAGTTGTGGGGGCCGTCGCTTCCAACAAGGCCTCAAAGACCCAAGCCAACGCCGCCAATCAGGCGTCTGAGTTGAGTGACGCGCAGTTCCAGCAGAACCGACTGGACTACGCCCCGTGGCGCGAGGCCGGCGTTACTGCGCTGGGCCAACTGTCCAAAGGCATCGCCCCGGATGGCGAATACATGCAGGACTTCGGCGCGGCCGACTTCGAGCAAGACCCCGGCTATCAGTTCCGGCGCGATCAAGGCATGCGCGGCATTGAGGGCAGCGCTGCAGCCCGTGGCGGCCTGCTCAGTGGCGGCACCCTCAAGGCCTTGAGCCGCTACAACCAAGAGTTTGCGAGCAACGAGTACACGAACGCCTACAACCGCTTCAACGCCAACCGTGACCGCCGCTACAACCGGCTTGCAGGCGTGGCGCAGACCGGCCAAACGGCGACCCGTGACATTGCGCAGATGGGCACCAACAACGCCCAGGCTCGCGGCGAGCTGGGGATGCAAGCGGCCAACGCTCGGGGCTCTGGCTACATGGGCACGGCCAACGCCATCAACAGCGGCGTTGGCAACTACCTGACGCTCAGCCAACTTGGCGGCAGCACGCCGCCCCCCAACATCGGCTCGCGCTTGGGCCAAGCCACGATGGCCGGCGCAACGGCGGGCTACATGCCATCCGACCGCCGCCTGAAAACCAACGTGACCCAGATCGGCACGGCCGACAACGGCTTGCCGCTGTACCGCTACAACTACCTCTGGGGCGGTCCGCAGCACATCGGGCACATGGCGCACGAAGTGGCGCGCAAGTTCCCCGACGCCGTGGCCACCAGCGCCGATGGCTTCCTGATGGTCGATTACTCCAAGGTCTGAGCCATGCCACTCGACACCCGAATTGCCATGGGCGTGCAGCCCTTGGACGTTGCCGGCGCCATTGGTCGCGGCATGGAGCTGCGCGACATGCGCACCCGTGGGCAGATGCAAGAGCAGCAGTTGGCCCAAGCGCAGCAAACCATGCAGAGGCAGCAGCGCTTGCGTGATCTGACAACCGGCCTGAAGACCAATGAAGAGCGCTTGGACGCAATGCGGCAGGGCGGCTTTCTTGACGAAGCCAACGACTTTGAAAGCAAGGTGCTTGCTGGCAAGAAAACGCAGGCCGACATTGACAACACCGCCTCACAAACGGGCCAGCGCAACTTTGAAACGCTGCAGAAGCGCGTGCAGGCCACAAGAAAAGCAATCTCATCGCTGCTTGCGCTTCCCAACGTGACGCACGATGACATCTACAAAAGCATCAACCAGCAAGTGAATTTGGGAATCATCACGCCAGAGCAAGGCGCAGAGATGGCCCGTGGGCTTCCGGGAAGCCAAGAGGCCTTGCGCCCGTTCCTGATGACCCGCGCGGCCGAAGTGGCAAGCGCTGATGCCATGTTCAAGTCGCAGCAGCCTGACCTGCAAATGCAGAACTTTGGCGGCACGTCTCAAATCGTGGACATGAACGCCAACACCCGCGCACCTGGTGCGCCAACCTCGTTCAAGAAAACGCAGACGCCCGACAGCATCGCCAGCAACGCCGTGACGATGCGCGGGCAGAACATGACTGACGCCCGGACGCGAGAAGCGGCGAGTCAGTCGCAGTTCATCCCTGTTGACGGCGTTGGGTTGTTCGTTGGCGACAAGCGCACGGGTGTTGCGCGCCCCGTCACCGACCCCACTGGCAAAGCCGTGGTGCCGTTCAAGGCGCTGACCGAGGGGCAGGCAAAGGCCAACCTGTTCGGCGCCCGCATGAAGGAATCTGACCGGATCATTGGAGAGCTGGCCGATCAGGGGGTAACGGCGCCTTCTTTCCCTCAGCAGGTCACGGGCGGCAACGGTGTTACCGGACGGATTGCAACCGCCGCAGCCAACCCCCAACAGCAGCAAGTTGACCAAGCGCAGCGCGATTTCATCAACGCTGTGCTGCGCCGCGAGTCGGGCGCGGCTATTGCCATGGAGGAGTTCAACAACGCCCGCATGCAGTACTTCGCCCAACCTGGCGACAGTGAACAGGTGCTAGCTCAGAAAGCCCGAAACCGTGCGCTGGCCATTGACGGCATGCTGGCCGAGGTGCCTGAAGAAAAGCGCACTGTGCCCAAGCCGCCCGCCAGAAAAGGAGCGCCCGTGCCGATCAAGTCCGATTCGGATTACGACAGGCTGCCCAGCGGCACGCGCTTTCAAGCGCCTGACGGCAGCATTCGGGTGAAGCCGTAATGCCGGCCGCATGGGAAGCCGCGCCCATCGAGGGGGCAAAGCCGGCCAAACAACCGGCTTGGATGAATGCGCCGGTCGAAAACGCAGACGCCCCGAACATGGCCGCCAGTGCGCCCGCAACTGCGGCGCGCAACACCGCAACTGCGGTGACGGCGCCCGGCAAAACCCTGTCGGCGCTGGCGGGCCTTGGCACTGGCGTTGGCAACACGGCGCTGGGCGCGCAGTATTGGGTCGGGCGCGGGCTGCGGCGCCTGGCCGACGATCCGGGCTCAATCGTTGGCGGTGCGGCCGATTGGCTGATCCGCGACGCAGAGCAGGGCCGCGCCAAGCTGGCCGGCGAGTTGAAGCCCTACGCCGATGCCAACCCGATCAGCGCCGGCGCCGGCAAGCTGACCGGGGAAGTCGTGGCGACGCTGCCCGTTGGCGGCGCGCTGGCAAAGGCTGGCGGCAAGGCGCTGTCCTTCGTGCCCCCAAGCGTTGCGGCGCGCTTTGAGCCCGTTTTGCAGGCCATCGGCAGCAGCGGGTTTTCCACCGGCCGCGCTGCCGCAACCACAACCGCAGGCAAGGCGGCCGACATTGGCACGCGCATGGTGGGCGGCGCAGTGACGGGCGGCACTTCTGCTGCCTTGGTTGACCCCGACAGCGGCACGGCCGGCGCCATCATCGGCGGCCTGATGCCTCCTGCGTTCAAAGCGGCGGGGATCACTGGCGATGCCTTTGCAGGCTTGGTGCGCCCGTTCTTCGCCAGCGGGCAACAGAAGATCGTGGCCGATGTGCTGCGTGAGTACGCGAATGACCCACAAGCCGCCGTGGCTGCGCTCAAGGCCGCGCGCCAGGTCATCCCAGGGTCTGCGCCGTTGACCGCTGCCGCGTCCGGTGACGTGGGCTTGTCGGGCCTGACGCGCACGCTGCAGAACGCCAGCAACGACTTTGCCGGCGAGCTGACGCAGCGCACCGCTGCCCAAAACGCCGCGCGCACGGCCGCACTGGAAGGCATTGCCGGCACCAAGGGCGCGGTGACGGTAGCCAAGGAAGCCCGCGACGCTGCAACGGGGGCCATGCGTGAAGACGCTTTGAAGCGAGCCGGAACGCTGGACGCCGATGCGATCACCGCGCAAATAGAACGCATGCTGGCCGACCCGAACAACGCTGGTTCTACCGCTCGAGCGGGCTTGCAACGTGCGCTGGGCCAGGTGCGCGAGATCGCAGGCGAAACCGGCCAGATCGACGCCCGCGCGCTGTACGAGATCCGCAAGGACATTGGCTTGGCCATGAACGGCAAGCTGCAAGGTGATGCAGGAAACCTGCGCTTTGCGCGGGGCACGCTGGACAAGGTGCAAAGCGCCTTTGATGACGCCATCGAAGCCGCCAGCCGCCGCCCGGTGAACCAACCCGCAGGCACAGGCATGGTGGTGGCCGGACAAGCCCCCGTCACCGCAGGCCAAGGCGCAGCCATGCAAGCCGCCGACGCAGCACAAGCGCCGGCCACGGGCTGGCGCGACTACCTTTCCAAGTACAGCGAATTGTCAAAGCCCATCAACCAGATGGAAGCCCTGCAAGACGTGCTGACGCGGGTTCAGACCGGCACCACCGAGACCCAGGGCAACTTGCTGCTGTCGGCCGCCAAGCTGAACAACATCCTGAAAAACGAAGGCGCCAACCTGGCCAAGCAACTGACGCCCAAGCAGTTGCAGCAGTTGCGCGACTTGGCCGCCGACCTGAACGCATCGCAATTGGCGCTGAACGCCGGCAAGGCCAGCGGCAGCAACACGGTGCAGAACCTGGCGCAAGATCGACTGTTGCAGTCGGCCCTTGGCAACCTTGGCGGCTCCCAGGCCATGCAAACCACGCTGGGGAACCTGCTGCGCTTGCCCTACAGCCGCGCCAATCAATCCATCCAGCAGCGCTTGGGTGAAGCCTTGCTTGACCCGCAGCAAGCCGCCCTGTTGCTTGAGCAGGCCGGCTCAAACCCGCGCCTGTCTCAGTTGCTCAATCCGGCCGGCGCTCTTGCGTATCGCGCGGCGCCAATTCTTCCAGCGACCGGCCAGTGATCAGGCGGTAGACAAAGTGGGCGAGGAAGACCACCACCATCCCGCCGCCCAGTAGCCACAACTTGAACTCGATGTAGTCCATCGCGTGATGACACCCAAGCCCGCCTTTGTGCGGGCTTTTTTCATTTTGGAGTCCCAAGCATGCCCGCACTCAGCCCGGAAGGCAAACAGAGCTTCGTCACCTCGGCCGGCGTCCCGCTGGTAGGCGGCCGGCTCTACACCTACGACGCCGGCACCAACACCCCGCGCCCGACCTTTGCCGATGCGGCCGGCACCACGCCCAACACCAACCCGGTGATTCTGGACGCCCGAGGCGAAGCCACGATCTTCTGGCAGGGCTCCTACAAGGTGGTCTTGCGTGATGCCGCTGACGTGATCATTTGGACGGTGGACAACGTGACCGATCCTGAGTCGATCACCAACACGTTGCGCGCCGACCTCGCCAGCACCGCGTCCGGCAAAGGCGCGGCGCTGGTGGGGTACCAGCAGGCTGGAGTGGGCGCCGTGTCGCGCACTGCACTTGCAAAGCTGCGCGAGGTGGTCACGCCCCTGGACTTCATGAGCAGCGCACAACTCGCTGACGTGCTGGCCGGCACGCAGGCTGTGGATGTCACCTCGGCGTTTATTGCGGCACAAGCCGCGTCGCTGCATGTGCGGGTGCCCGGCTTCAAATACTTGATCAACGACCAGATCGACATTTTGGACAACCAAACCTGGGAGTTCCAAGGCGCCGACATCAAGCACACCGACGAAACGAAAAACATTCTCCGCGCCAACGGGAAAACCGGCTGGCGAATCATCGGCAGCGTGACGCTTCGCGGCACTCTTGTGTCGGCAGACACCAAGGCCGAAACCGGCCTTTACATCACCGATTGCAAGAAGTACCGCGTGGAAGGCGTCACGGCCCGCAACTTCAAGGGCAAGGGCATCTGGTTGGACGGCGTCAATAACCCCGGAGTTAGGGGCGACCGGGGGCAGTTCACCGACTGCGCGGCCTTTGACTGCACCGTGGGGCGCCAGATTGATGCTGGCGCGGGAGCCGAATACAACACTTGGACGAACTTTAACGCCAGCGGCTGCGTTACTGGGTCGGTTGAGGCTGCTGGCAATAACACCACCATTGGCGGAAGCATCGTGGACAACACGACGGGCGTGCGGCTACTGGCTGGCGCGAACCACTGCCACGGCATGTATGTGGGTGTGAACATCAACCACAACAACTCAGCCAACATTTGGGCCACTGGAGTGACCAATGGGCACACCTTCGTTGCGTGCCACGCCTACGGTAACGGCGGCTCTACGGGGCCCATTTGGTTCCAAGGCTGCAAGGGCATGCAGTTTGTCGGCGGCGTCATTGATTGCTGGATCTACAACGACAGCGGCGCGGGCTCCGGGGCTAACTTCGTCACGAACAACTATTTCCCCGGGGACTACGGCGTAACGCTGGTGAGCAACAACGCCGCGCTCGGCCAGCTTTACCTGCGCGACAACTTCGCGCCCACCGGCCCTAGTTCGCTGAACGATTCCGCCGCTGTTGCTGCGCTAGTTTCGCGGGCAACCAATCAGGCTCTGACTGCTGGCACGGCGGTTAAGGCCGCGTGGGATGTGGAGTCCATCGACAACAGAGGGTTTCAGTCTGGCGGGGATTTCACGATTCCAACACCAGGCACGCAACTTTACGAAATCAGCGCGGATGTTTACGTTAGCGCGGCATCAGGCATTGCGGCGGGCGGCTTTGTTGAGGTTCGGGTTAACGGCACCGGAAGGGCTACTTGGCCGCTTGCGTCAATCAACGCAAGCAACGCAAGCGCTGGCGGCGGTTCCACGCTGCTGGCGCTGGAAAACGGCGATGTGCTGACGCTTTGGGTTACCGCCAACACCGGCAGCGTGTCGCCGGTTCTTTCTTCCGGTCAATCGCGCATGTCTGTGCTCTTGCGGGGTTGACGGTGGATTTTGATCTCGACCGCATCGCCCGCAGCCCCTTTTAACCGCAACCCACAGGGATGACCAAATGACCACTGCCATCGTTTTCTTCATCGCAGCCATTGCCGGCGCGCTGATCTTCTGGTTCTACAAGCGCTCCAAGCGCAAGGCCGAACGGCCCGAAGCCACTACCAAAGCCGGCCCAGGTGACACCGGCCCAGGCACCGGGACACCCCGGTGACGCTGCAGCCGCTGGCTCTGGCGGCGCTGGTGCTGGCCTGCGCGCATGAATTCGCGTGGCAGGCCGCACCGCTGGAGCTGCAGCGCGATGTGCGCGACGTGACGCAGTGGCCGCTGCTGTGCGCGCTGCTGTGGTGCCTGCACAAAGCGGCCGGACAGCGCTTCGTCAGCGCCGTTTGTGCCTCGGTGGCTGTCATGTCCAGCACGACCGCGCTTTGCGCCCTGTGGTGGCTGCTGGACCGCTCCGTGCACCAGTGCAGCACGACCTTTCAACCGCCATTGATGCTGCTGAGTGGCGCGGCGGCTTTGGCTACCTTTTGGAGCATGACCCATGGCAAGCGCGGTTGATCCGGTTGTTGGCATCGCCCAAGCTCTGAGCATTGTGATCGGTGCCACCGCTGCGGCTGCGCTGGCGCCGCATCTGGTGGTGCTGATTTCTGGCCTGGCAGGTGGCGTCATTGGGCTCATGAGCTGGCGCAAGTGCTCGATTGGCATGGGCGCCCTGTACGTGCTGGGCATGGGCTGCATGGCGTGGCTCTTTGCTGGCTCGCTGTCGGAGCTGCTGTCCATCGCCTGGCCTTCGCTCGCTGACCGCAGGTTTTTGAGCCCCATCGCGCTGCTTATCGGCGCCATTGGGCACAGGTGGCCGGGCGTTGGGAAATGGGCGCTGGGCCTTGGCCGCACGCTGATTGAGTCAGCAATCAAGCGCGAGGCCTCCAAATGATCGCCCTGCACATCACCTTCGTTTTGCTGGTGGCCGCAGCCATCTTCTGCAAGGCCCGGCACATGGACGCCAACACACCCGCGCGCGCCAAGGTTCAGCACGGCGCCGCCCTTGTGGCTGCTGTGGTCAGTCTGCCGCTGTTTGTGCCGCCCGAGTCAGGCGCTGCCCTGTGCGGCCTTGCCCTGTACCTGTTCCTTGCACTGGACTCCCGGCAGACGCCGGGTCACAAGGGGTTGCGCCATGAATGAACCGCTTTGGCTGACCGCCGCCCGGCTGGACATCGGCCAGCGCGAAACGCTGGGCCAGAACGACAGCCCATGGCTGCGACGCATGTTGGACAAGCTCGGCGCCAAGTGGCTGCTCGGCCAGCCTTGGTGCGGCAGCGTGCTCGCGGCGTGGATGCGTGCTGCAGGCTGTGAGCCCGCAAAAAGCTGGTTCCGCGCACGCGCTTGGCTGGATTGGGGCGTGCCCATCGAGAGCCCCGTCTTGGGCTGCGTGGTGGTGTTTGAGCGCACTGGCGGCGGGCATGTCGGCCTGGTGGTTGGCGAGGCTCGCGACGGCCGCTTGATGGTGCTGGGCGGCAATCAGTCCAACAGCGTCAACATCGCCCCGTTTGACCGCGCGCGGGTGCTGGGCTACCGCTGGCCGGCCGAAACCGACAACATGCTCAACACCGGCCAGCGCCTGCCCATGCTGCAAGCCAGCGGCGCCAGTTCGAGCAACGAAGCATGACCCGCACCGCTTGGCAAATCTGCGGCGTCGCCATCCTGCTGGCCGTGGTGTGGGCGCACGGCATGACCAAGGGCAAGGCCTGGGTGCAAGCCGATTGGGATGCTGCCACCGTGGCAGCAGAGCGCGCGGCCCAGGCTGCAGCGCAGGCCCAACGCGATCAAGCCAACGCGGCGGCCACGGACTTTGAAACCAAACGCGCCCGCCTGGCCGGCGAACTGCACCGCACCCGTGGCGCCCTGAGCGTGGCCCTGCGCACGCCCTTGTCCTGCACCCCCACCGGAGACGGCCATGCGCCCACGCTTGCTGACGTTGTTGTGCCTGCCGATGCTGTTGCAGGCCTGCGCGCTGCTGCCACCGGCCCCCGCCAAGATTGACCCCCCGCCCCCCGGCTTGGCCAGCCCGTGCCCGACCGGCCCCGACTACCCGCCCGGCGATGTGCCCCTTGGTGCGCTGCTGGACACCGTAGCCCAGCGCGAGGCGGCGGCGGCTGAGTGCCGGGCCAAGCATGCGGCCTTGGTGGCGGCTTGGCCGCGCTGATTTGTGTGGGGAAAATCTGCCATCCGAGGCGCTTTTGCGGCCGTTCCAGCCCGCAATGCTCTGCGCGCCCCCTCTATGGCCGGCGTTTCTCTATAGCGGGCAGACCGGCTCAAAATCCCTCGCCGCAAGGCGTGTCGGTTCGAGTCCGACCCTGGGCACCACACCTATGAAAACAGCCGCCGCTGAGCGGCTTTTTTCTTGCCCGCACGAAACGGGTGTGTGGGGATTTTCTGCCCTACAAAGCCCCGATGGCCTTCGCCAAGGTGGCATTGGCCAGGTGGGCGTAACGGCGCGTGCTTTGCGTGCTTTTGTGGCCCAGGATGCCGCCCACGGTGTACAGATCAACGTCTGCCGCCAGCAGGGCGCTGGCAGTGCTGTGCCTCAGATCGTGAAATCGCAAGTGCGGCCAGCCCATGGCGTCGGCGTGCCGGCGGAAGCTCTGCACCAACGTGTTGCGGCTGAGGCCGCAGGGCCAGCGGCGGGCCAGGTGCGCGGTGCGGGGGTGGATGGGCACCAGGCGGCGTTCGCCGTTCTTGGTGTCGGCCAACAGCCAGCCTTTGGGCGTGGCCTGTGCGCGCAGGATTTCGGACTGGCGCATGCCTGAGTAAAAGGCAATCAGCACGCAGGCGCGCACGTCACGGTGCTTGATGCTGCGGGCCAGGGCCACGACCTGGGCGCGGGTGAGGTAGTGGTGGCGCTCGTTGCGCACCTTCGGCATCGTGACGCGCTCGGCGGGGTCGTGGTCGCCCAGGCCCTTGCGCTTCCACGCCCAGCGGCACGCGGCGCGCAGGTAGGCCATGCGCAGGCGCACAGTGGCGGGCTTGAGCTGGGGGTTGTCGGCGGCGTACTCGCGCACGACTTCGGGCAGCTCGGTGAGCCTGCGGCCTTCGTACCAGCCAAAGCAAAGCGCCAGGTCAGCGATGAGCTTGGCGCTGTTCTTGAGGGTGGGCGCGTGCTCTGTGACGTACAGGCGCACGGCCTCGGAAATCAGGGGCTCGGGCTTTTGTGCGCCAGTTGCAAGTGCGTAGGTCTTGCGGTCGTGCTCGGCTGCGTAGGCTTGCGCTTGGGTTGCGCTCCAGCCCTGCGGAAGCATTTTTGTAGTGCGCTGTCGGCGTCCGTCAACAACGCGGTCAAATTCGTAGCGCCAGCGCTTGCGGGTTTTGTCGAAATAGACCGGCATGATTGGACGTAGGCGGCGAGGTCGTCAGGGTGGAAGCGCACCGCGCCGCCCAGGCGCACGCTGGGCAGCTCGCCGGTGCGGGCAAGGCCGTAGATGGTAGACAGGCCCAGCCGGAGCTGGGCGGCGACTTGCTCGGCGGTCATGAGGGGGAGACTCATGGCTTTGGCTCCAGGGTGGCCGCAGCGGCGTTGATGGCCTCGTCCACTTCCGGGCTCCAGCCATAGCGCTCACGGGCAGCGATTACTCGCGTCAGGGCCTCACGCAGTTCTTCCACCTGTTCCTTTTTGTCCAGATAGGAGAACCAGAGCGATGCCTGCGACTTGCGCACAAGCGCGGCCATTGCGCGGCGCTGCCGCCACTGCGCAACCGCGCGCCAAAGCGGGCCAGCGGACAAGCCGTCGAGGAAGCCGGGCCAGAAACCGAACTTCGTGCGCTTCATGGCTGGGCCTCCGATGCGCCGGGCATCAAGCGCCCATCGCAAAAGACGGTCGGGCTCTCGCCGCTCCGAATCCGCGCCAGACAGTCAAACGCCACGGCCTTGCCAGTGGCCTTGCCCTTCACCACGTAGGGCGACTCCAGAACGATGTCGTAGCAGCGCTGGCGCTCGGCCATCACGGCGGCTTGAATCATTTCCGCTGTTTGCTGTGCGGTGCTCATGGCTTTGGCTCCAGGGTGGCCGCACGCCGCGCAGCGCAAACCTCGCTCAGCGTTTTGTGGCGGTCTGTTTTGTACTTGGCCCACTTCTCGCCGCCCAACGATTCGAACTGCTTGCCTTGGGCGTACCACGCACTGACGTGGCTCCACACAGCATCGATTGAGCTTGGCTGCTGGCTGAGTGGGTCGCCTTTGCGGTCTAAGAAAATCGGGCCGCAGTAGGGGTGATCCTCAAAGCGGGTCCACTTTCCGCAGCGGATGCGGTACTCGGGGCCGGCATGGCTGATGTGGATCATTCGCATGGCTTGCCGCACTCGCCGCGCAGTTCTTCCATGCACTGCCACAAACGCCCGTCGCCGTTCTTCTGGTGCGTCGTGGTGTCCCATGCGTCCATTGCGCGCTGCATGACGTGCTGCTGGCGCTCAATCATGGCCTCGGCCTGCGACAAGGCCATCTCAAGGCCCGCGATCACGTCCGCGCTGTTTGTGCCGTCCTGCGGGCTCTTGGCATACAGCGGCTGCTGCTCAATGGCAAGGTCTGTGCCCCACTTCCAGGGCGGAACCTCAGTCAACCGCCACTGGAATTTGTCCACGCCCATCGTCGGGCGGTAGCGCCACGCCACGATGTTCATTTCGTCACCTGTGGCGGTGGCGTCTTGCACTCGGCCTGCAAGAACGCAATGGTCGGCGCCTCTTTGCGCAGCGCGTAATACTCCACCTGCACCTTGGCGCTGCCGATCATTTTGCCTGCCAAGTTGGCAAGCTCTGCCGCCTCACCGGGCTTCATCTCGCCAGCCCGCAGCTTGGCAAACACTTCGGCCAGTTGGCTGCGCAGTTCATCCACGTTTTTCATTGATCGCCCTTTTCAGTTTCAGTAGTTCGCGCTGGGCTTCAACCAGCGCATCCGGTATGTCTTTGGCCTTCAGGTTCACGCTCGCTGCAAGCATGCGTCTCACATATGCGGCGCTCAGCTTGTCGCGCTGTCGCGCCATGTTCTTTTTGCACACGTCCCGCCGCTTTCCCGGGTTTGCCGCTGTCCAGGCCACTGCCCGCGCTTTTACGGCTTCTGCGTTGGCTTCGTACCATGCGCGGTAGTAGGCCGCGCCTTCCGCCGTCTGGTGCGGCTTCACAGGTTGCGCCGCATACCAAGCCCGCCGCCGTTGGTTTTCACATGCCTGGCACTCGCTGCGCGTCCTTCGGTAGGCGGTAGCGGGTTTCGCGCCTTTGCAAGTGCGGCAGGTTTTTTGCACGTCCTCATTCATCGCGTTTCTCCACCAAGCAACCTAACCCCGTATTCGAGCCGACAGCCTACGGCTGCGGCTCAATACGAACGTTGGGCTTCATTTCCCATGCAGGCGCCAGTCCTGCACCGCGTCTTCATGCGGGCAGATTGCGCGCTTTACTGGGGGCTTCATGAACACCAGCCAGTGCGTGCCAGCTTTCTTGCCGCTGGTGTTCCCGAACAGCGGCGCATGTGGCGTCAGTGCCAACACCTCGGACAGCTTCACCTGCGTCTCGTTCCACTTGAACACCAGCACGCCGTCGGGGTGCAGCACGCGGAAGCACTCGCTGAAGCCGGCGCGCAAGTCGTCGCGCCAGTCCTGGCCCAGCTTGCCGTACTTCGCGGCCAGCCACGAACGCGGGCCAGCGCGCACCAGGTGCGGCGGGTCAAACGCCACCAGCCGAAACGTGCAGTCATCGAAGGGCAGCGCCCGGAAATCCATCAGCATGTCGGGGCACACAGTCAGTGTGCGCGTGCCGTCCTGGCGCCCGTGGCTGCGGTCGGTCACCGTCAGCGTTTCGCTGCGCCGGTCGCCGAATAGCGCGTCTTGGTGGCCACGGTCAAACCACATCATCCGGCTGCCGCTGCACGGGTCCAACACGCGGGGCGAGGCCTCGGCGGTAAAGCCCAACCCCTCGTTCGAACCGACATGCCCCGGCGGGGCTTCGGTGGTACTCGGTGCGTCAGCGTGGGGCATGCGGTTCAACTCCATCGATGTGGATCATTCGCATGGCTTGCCTCCTTTGCTGGCCGCGATGGCGGCGATGGCGGCGTCTACGGCTTGTTCGTGCGTGGGCCACCACTGCCCCCAGAGGTCGCCTTCGTCGTCAATCATGCGGAACGTCTTCGGTCTGTTGGGGCAGATGCGGTAAGTGACACGCCACAGCGGGTTGTCGCGCAGCCACCGATACCGCTCCGCGTCCTTGGTGTCAGGGTGCGGGGGAGGCGCTGCGGGTGCGGCCATGGCCTCGCCCCATGCGGCCCAAGCGGCCTGCCGTGGGGTTGTGAACGTCTTGCGCTTGTGCGCCCACCAGACGCCGAACCTGCAAGCGTGGTCGCCTGTCATGGCCGGCTCGGCAGGCGCTGCGGGGCGGCGATGGCCGCATCTGCGTCAGTGCACCACTGCGCCAATGGCTCCCCTGTTGCATCCTCCCAGTCAGGCTGTATCACGGCGCGTGCTTTGCGCAAAAGCTCTAACACTGACTTTGCCTCTTGTTGTCCAGGCGCTGCGGGTGCGGCGGCGTAGGCGTTGAGGATCTCCGTGCACGCTTTGCAGATCGGGCGGCCTTCGGCCTTGCCCTTTTCGCAGCACCAGGGGCCGGCGTAGGTCATCCGTTGGGCAGGCGCTGCGGGTGCGGCGATTGGGTCGCCAAGCCCGTGGGCTGCGACGATGTGCGCTTGTCCGATCTCTACTCGCGCCCACATGGCGTCAAGTCGGTCTACCGCGCGGTGGAACTCACGGTAGGCATCTGCCCAAGCTTGCGAGCGGCTGGGGCAAGCGAGCTGCGACACAGCGTCGGCCCTGAGCGCTTGCAGCAAGCTGCGGTCATTGGTATCTAGGTCTTTGTTCATGGTCAACCTTTAAGTGGTGCTAAATAGTTGGGTGGGGCCGGCTGCGCCTAGAACGCGCACAGTGCGGCAAGGAGGCAGACCACGCACTGCTGCCAGCCCCAAAATGAAGGTCTCCATGTCAGTCATGTCAGTTCTCCTAATTTGTTTCGCGTCCTTCTTCGATCTGCTCATCCGTCAGCGGCACAGGGGCAGGCGCTGCGGGTGCGGCCCCTCGGTTGGTGTAAACCGTCACGGGGTTGGAGGGCTCGGCAGGCTTTGCCTCTGCCTGGTCCTGGGGCAGAGCGGCGCGGGCGTAGGCGTGCATCTGCTCGGCGGTGAACAACGGCGCAGCAGCAAAGCCCTTTGCGGCCCAATAGCCGTCCCCGTCGCTCGCTAGCGGGCTTTCGGCGCTCCACGGGAATGCGTTGCAGCGCTCGCCGTTCTTGAGCCACGCCGTGTAGTCAGAGCCGGGCAGCGGCGGCAGCTTGTGGGTGGTGGTGGTCATGCTGCTGCCTCCGATGCCGCCTTCGCCGCCACGCTGTGCGGTTTCTCCAGGTACTTGCCCAGCGGCAGGCCGCGCAGGCCGCCTTCGCGGGGCTGGAGCAGTTCGTACCGGCCCACCGGGCGCGGGGCGATGGTGATGCGGGTCTGCGGGGTGTAGGTTTCCACGGCGTACTTTTCAAACCGGGCGCCGGCTTGGTTGCCCGGCGTGGCGGTGCTGAGTGCTGCGCCTTCGCGCTTGATCTTGGCGGCGAGTGCGTTGTTGGCGATGCTTTCCGCTAGGTGCGCGCTCAGTCGCTTGACCTTGCCCGCCTGATCGGCTGCAGCCTTGGCCTTGCGGTCAGCATTGGCGCGCATGAGGGCTTCCATGGCCTCGGTGTCGCCCTCGCGCTTGGCACGCGCTGCGGCGGTCAGGTCGCGGCGGCGTTGCAGATCGCTGGCAACGGACTCGGCCAGGCTTTTAGCCTTCCACGCGGCGCAGCGCTGATCCGCTTCGGCCTGGGTCGCTTGCTTGGCGTCAAAGTAGCGAATCCAGCGCAGCCCGAGCTTGGACACGACGACGAGGCCGTGGCTCTCAATCAGCATTTGCGCGGCGCTGTGGATGGCCTGGGGCGTGCGTCCGCATGCAGCGCCCAGCTCGGGCGCGGTCAAGCACTCGGGGCCGGCTTGGCGCAGCATTTCGAGAATGGCGCTTTGGGTGATGCCGCTTGTGCGGCGATTGATCTTGCTCATGCGGCCACCTTTGCCAGCTTGGCCGCTGCGCCTTCCTCCTTGAGCGCCGAGCGCACGTCCGAGTCCAGCACGTACCAAAGCGCTTTGTGTTGCTCGTTGTCCAAGTGCTGCGACTGGACATGCGCGTAGGCCATGACCGGGCCTACTTCGGCGTTACGGCACATGGCCGACACCTCGGCGCCCAGCTCATGCATGACGGTCTGTTCTTCCAGCGGCAGGCCTTCCATGGCCTCGCGCAGTGCGTCACGCGGCGAGCCGAAGCCCTTGGCGCCGGCGTTCTGCTCAAGGGCCTCCAGCCCTTCGCCGTTTTCGGTGTTCAGGTGGTGGATGGCCTGTTCTACGCGCTCGAATCGCTCGGTCTTGGGCCACAGCTTGTAGGCGCGCTTGATGACGGTCTTCTTCGCCATCTCGCCAGGGTCGGTAACCCATGGGCACTTCTTGGTCTTGTTAAGCCACGCTTTCCACGCTGCCGAGCGGTCGCGGATGTCGTTGATTTCGGCAATCGGCATGGTGGTGGTCAGGTAGTCGCCGTCGCGGGTCTTGACCACGACATAGCCGCCAACCACGTCGCCACGGTCGGGGGCGAATGGGTCGCGGCTGTGCAGCGGCGGGCGGTCAAAGCCGGCCAGCTCAAAACGATCGGCGGCATGCACCAGTTCGGCTTGGCCCCACAAGATCGACCCGGACTGAATCGCTAAGTCCAACAAGCCCATGTAGCTGATGTCGAGGCAGATCTTCCCGTCTCGCGGCACCAGATAGGCCTGGCGCTTGGCGGGGTTCAGGCTGATGCCGATGGCGGCCACGTTCGTGACGGCGGCAATCACGCTTTGACGGTTGCTCATGGCTATGCCCATGGCGTAGTCATTGGCCATCAGGACTTGCGTGGCGAAGCCGGCCTCTTTCTCAAACGACAGTGAGTCCCCCGCCATAGAGGTAAAGGCCGGGCGCACCGACTCAATGTCGGCGCGGATGGTTGCAAGTGCGGCGTTGCTCATTGGGTTTCCACTCGGGTCAGGGTTCGGCCGCAGCGCGCAGCCAGTGCGGCGCGGCGCTCGGTCAGGTTCTTGAGTTCTTTTCGGTTGCGCGCCAGCCGTTCCTGCAGCACGGGGCTCGATTCGTAGCGCGGGTGCAGGCGGAAAACGTGGGCTTCGTCAAAGCTGATGGCGTCATGCAGTTCGGAGATGTCGGAATCCAGGCCGGCCAGCTCAGACCGGGCCTTGCCTGCAGCCCACCACGCGGCCAGGGCCACGAACGGGGCCTCCACGGCAGCGCCGATGCGCTCCAGCAGGCTGCGGCGGGTGCGGATGACCACGGGGGCGGGTGCGCAGGTGCAGAAGCGGCCTTGCACGCAGTGGCGGGTGCAGGTGTTCATGCGGCACCCCCAGTGACAACACAGCCAAGTTCCGCAGGTCCGGCCAAGCGCACGCGATATCGGACGCCGCGCACGTCGTGCACACCGTGTCGTTTGATGGCCTCCACAGCGCGCAGGGCGCTGCGTGCACGGCAATAGCTGGTGGCGCTGAAGGTCGGCTTGCCATTGATCGGGCCAGCTTCCATGTCCACAGCAAACACCTTGGCGGGCTTGCCTTGCCAGTAGGCCGCAGCAACGGCTTGGTCTTCCTGGGTGAAAAAAGCCTTCATGCCGACACCCCCACGCGCTCAACCTTCGGGAAGTCCTGAAACAGCTCGGCCCAGCGGGCTTGCAGTTCTTCGGGGCTGGGGATCGCGGGCGGGGTGTTGAACTTGGCCAAGATCGCGTCCAGCGCAGCAAGGCGGGCGCGGTTGGGTTGGCCTTCGTCAAACGCCACAGCCAGCAGGCCGGGCACCGTCTGCGCGGTCAGGTCGGCCGAGGTGATGCAGCGAAGCTGTGGCACCAGTGCGACATGGCCCACGCCTGCGCATTGGTCGTCCATCCAGTCGGCCAGGGCGGCGATGGGCAGGGTGCCGAAGCCGCTTTCGTCGTTGTCGTCTTGGTGCATGGCTCACTCCGTGTTGCGTTGGAGTGAATTATTGGCCAGTCAATTTTCTGTGTCAACGGCTAGCCAATAAAAATATTGGCGTTAGGGAAGTCCCGAGCGTTTCCAAGCGTAAAGAAGCCCGCACTCGGCGGGCTCTGTTGGGGCGGGGTCGGCTACTGCACTTCGATGGCTGCTGGGCAGTCCCCAACGAACACTCGAGCGAACAACTGCGCCCCAAGCCTGTACTGGCACTGCCAGCCCTGCTGATTGGTGATCGTGCGCACCGACTGCCGGCTGCCTGTGAAGTAGGCTGTTTGCGTGTTCGGCTGGAACTGGAAGGCCGGCTGCCCTTGGCGGCTGGGCGGCTGCAGCATGTACGGCTGATGAACCGGCTGGCCGAGCGGGTTTTGTCTCAGGTAGGCCGCCTGCTCTGGTGTGAGCGGCGGGATGGCGCAGCCGCCAAGAGACAGCAGCACGCACAGAAGCAAGCGATCACGCATCTTCAAGCCCCCTGTTTAAAACCCCGACCCACAAGCCGATTGCTTTGAGCCCGTCTGCCTCGCTGTCAAAGCTGGCGTAGGCGTCGTTTGGTGCTGATGCTACCCAATGCCCCAGCGCTTTGCCTTGGCGCTTGCGGCGCACATGGAAAGCGCCCGTCCGGTCGCTGAACAACACCCCTGCGCCTGGCTTGGCCTGGTCGGCCGAATCAATGGCCTTAAACAGAACAAGCGTGCCCGCCCTGCCAAAGCCCCCCATTGCATCGTCTGGCAGCTCGTAAGCGAACTGCTCTGGCGTCTTTGCACTCAATAGTTCCTCCCTTGTAAGGGTTGTGACTTTGAACGCATCCAGGCTCACCTCGTGAGCCACATGGGTTTGCGGCTTCTTAGGGCCTTCACCAGTTGCAAGCCACAGCGGGTTGACTTGCAAAAGCTTTGCATAGGCGGCGACGTGCACGGAGCCGTCCCCCTCCTTTTCGGCCTGGCTCACTGTTCCCTGGCTCAGGCCCAGAGCTTGGGCAACTTTTCCCTGAGTCAAGCGCCGTTCATTTCGCGCTTCTCTTAGGCGCGAACCGAATTCGGAGCGGGGGCGACTACTTTTTTCCATGAAATCAGTGTGCCTATGTTGACAACCGACAAGCCGATGCCCACAATATCGGCTAACCGATGTTTTGCGCACTTCGATGGACTTCAAAACCCTACTCCAAGAGTTGAAGGCGGTTGGCCTGACGCAAAAGCAGATCGCTGACGAATGCGGCTGCTCGCAGGCAACCGTGAGCGAGATGGAGCGCGGCAAGACCCTTGACCCGCATTTCTCGATTGGCAGCCGGATGGTCGCGCTGCACGCACGCAAGACCAAGCGCCGCAACCGCACACCCCAGCCCGCTTGACCCATGCGCCCCTTCCGTGATGTGCCTCCCCAATCCGCCCAAGCGGGTGCCTCTGCTGACAGCGGAGCGGGTGGGGTGCATCACCGAGGGGGCGTTTGTGTTGCTGGGCATGGGCTCAGTTTTGCCCAGCTCGAACAGGTTCATGGACAGGTTCGGGCTCTGTATTCCGACAACCCCCACACGGAGGCACCCGTGCAAATCCCGCTCCCCCTCTTGCAGCGCATCGACGGCCCGGCCGTGGTGCCTGCCTCCACGCTGCAGCTCGCCCGCAGCTACCGCCAGGCCGTGCGCCTGTGCTGGACCTTGCGACGCGCCAAGGGCCTGACGCCCAGCGACATGGCCCGCGACTTCGGCTTTGTGCGCCAGCACGTGGGCGACTACCTGAACCCCGACGACAAGGCCGGCCGGCGCGACTTGCCCGCCGACCAGATCGGGCTGTTTCAGGAGATCTGCGGCAACTGCGCCATCACGCAGTGGCTGGCATCGCGTGACCGCCTGACGGTGCTGGAGCAACTGCAGGCCGACCAGAGGGCCGCAGCATGAGCCCCCAAGCCCTGCACCAAGCCTATGCCGCCCAAAAGCGCGCATGGATGGCCGCACACCCCGGCGCAACCCCTGAGCAGATCGAGCGGGCTTTCCAGCAGATCGCGGAAAGGCTCGGGCTTTGAACTACTACGAGCGCCACATTGGCGACTACCTGAAGGACACGGCGCACCTGTCCTTGCTGGAGCACGGCATCTATGGCCGGCTCTTGGACATTTACTACACCCGTGAAGAACCGATCCCCGAAGCCCAAGTGATGCGGCTTGTGGGGGCGCGCAGTGATGAAGAAAAGTCGTCCGTCCGCGATGTGCTGAATGAGTTCTTCACCCGCGAAGGTGACGAATGGCGCCACACCCGGTGCGACCGCGAGATTGAGCGCTACCAAGACAAGCAACGCAAAGCGAAGGCATCTGCGGACGCACGTTGGAGCAAAGACAAGCCGCAAACCGACCGCAATGCGGACGCAATGCGAACGCATAGCGAAGGCAATGCTCCCAGTAACCAGACACCAGTAACCATTAATACCCCCCTACCCCCCAAGGGGGGCGACGGGGTGCCGGTTGTTCCCTGCCCATACGCCGAAATCGTCAAGGCCTACGCCGAGGAACTGCCAACGCTGCCCGGCGTCAGGGTGATGGACGCGAAGCGGCAGCGGGCAATGCGGCAGCGCTGGGCGTGGGTGCTTTCCTCGACCAAGGGCGACGGCAGCCGCCGCGCCACCAATGCCGCAGAGGCCTTGGCGTGGTTCCGGGACTACTTCGCTCGGGTTCGGTCAAACGCTTGGCTCATGGGCGAAGCACCCAGCAAAGGCCACGAAAACTGGACGGCTGACCTCGATTACCTGATGACCGACCGAGGGCTGAAGGCCGTGATTGAACGAACCAAGG
>Ga0181358_1000126_pt1 | contig 32096 bp, 32 predicted proteins | sample Fa13VDMM110SD_FD_130096 | JGI IMG/M metagenome (GOLD analysis project Ga0181358, IMG submission 130096) | Freshwater viral communities from Lake Michigan, USA - Fa13.VD.MM110.S.D | ecosystem: Environmental > Aquatic > Freshwater > Lake | place: USA: Michigan | collected 2013-09-24 | reverse complement strand
CATCCGTTTTTACAAATTGCACTGGTGGAAGTTTTTCTTTTGCTGGTGGTGGTGCTGCTGGTGGTACCATTAGCGGAACTTTAACAAATTGCACTGGAGGAGATCGTTCATTTGGTGGTGGTGGTAGTGGTAATGGTGGAACTTTAAGTGGAACTTTTACAAATTGTACTGGAGGAAATGTTTCATTTGGTAGTGGTTTAATTGGTGGAACTTTAAGTGGAACTTTTACAAATTGTACTGGAGGAATTGGATCATTTAACCTATAATATATTAAAATGAGCAACCAAATATTTCATTTCTCAAATGCAGGAGTATCATCTGGTCAAAGGTTTTATCTTAAAGATGATGTTTCTGGTATATTTATAAGAAATCTTAAAATAGATAGTAATTTTCCAGTAGCTGCTTCTAATTTAGTAATCCAAGACAACCTTTTACAAAGCTCACAAGCAAGTGGATATCTTACTGGAGTAGGATACTCTGGAAATTATGATGGTGGATATTTCTTAGGAAGAACAAAGCTCTCTCAAAATACCAGCAGATTAGTCGATAGTAGCTTTGGTAACACTTGGGTTGCAAGAGAGAGTAACAGACTCTGGCGTAGTATTTCAATCAGTAGTGATGGTAAGTATCAAACTGCAGTTGTTGGTCCTGGTGGTTTTCCTAATGGTGGACAAATTTACGTTTCTTCAGACTATGGAAACTCTTGGGTTGCAAAAGAGAGTGTTAGGGCATGGAATGGTGTTTCAATCAGTAGTGATGGTAAGTATCAAAGTGCAACCGTTTCTGGTGGACAAATTTACGTTTCTTCAGACTATGGTAATACTTGGGTTGCAAAAGAGAGCAGCAGAAACTGGTTTGGCATTTCAATCAGTAGCGATGGTAAGTATCAATCTGCAACTGCACAAAGTGGGCAAATTTACGTTTCTTCAGACTATGGAAACTCTTGGGTTGCAAAAGATAGTAATAGGGGTTGGTTTGGTATTTCAATCAGCAGTGATGGGAAATATCAAAGTGCAACCGTTTCTGCTGGACAAATTTACGTTTCTTCAGACTATGGTAATACTTGGGTTGCTAAAGATAGCAACAGAATTTGGCGTTTTATTTCAATCAGTAGTGATGGTAAGTATCAAACTGCAGTTGTTAATGGTGGACAAATTTACGTTTCTTCAGACTACGGGAATACTTGGATCGCAAGAGATAGTACTAGAAACTGGTATGGTACTTCAATCAGCAGTGATGGTAAGTATCAAGCCGCATTTGTTAATGCTGGACAAATTTACGTTTCTTCAAACTATGGGAATACTTGGGCACCAAAAGATACTAACAGAAATTGGCTTGCTGTTTCAATCAGTAGTGATGGTAAATATATAAGTGCTGTTACATACAGTACACAAATTTACACTTCTAAAACAGACGAATTAGTAGACGGAAATTTTTATGCTGATAATTTAGTCTACAATACTGGAAACCAAACTATAAGCGGCGAAAAAATATTTGAAACTCGTCCAACAGTAAATGGCACTGGAGTTCTTTTAAGCGGACAAAATAGTTTTGTAATTAATTTTCAACACGCTCCATGGTCATCTGCAAATAACACCAATGTATATTTTAGTAATATTAACTTCTCGTCTTTTACTCCTAATACAGTTGCAGATAGAAGAAAAATTAAAATTATGCAACCTTGTACAGCTAAATATGCATCATGGGCACATTTTACGACAACAAAACCTACTAGCGCTATGGGTAGTACTGGATATTTTGTTAATATAACATCAGGCATTTCAGGCATAATAAACACTAGTATATATAATAATACTAGTTCAATTTTAGATGTTTATAGTGGCGAAATTAATCCTCCAGTGCCAGTACGTTTTGGAGATGAGGTAAGCTGTGGTTGGAATATACCAAATTGGGGAGCACCAACTAATGCAGTGAATTCAGTCGAAGTTTACTTTTTTAATTAAAATTATTTTAATCTTTCAATAAGATAAAATATATAAATAAAAACTGCCACACAAATTAATCCAGTAGCTATAGTCATATAAAACCATTACACAAGGATATTACATTTTTAATTGGATTAAATGATATATTAGATAAAGCTCAAGATTCAGATTTATTAAATATAAGAGATGAGATTCTAGGCCCTTTGAATCAATTAAAGTACTTACTAAGCCTAGTTTAAGGTTTAAGTACTATATCGTTACAATCATACATCCAGTGTGGTTCATTCCCTTCAACAAAATCAACTTCTATTTCTTCAAGAGCATCAACTCCATAAATCAACTGCTTATCTATTACTGGGCTATACGTTTTACCAGTAGGAGATAAACAGGATGCCCACCAACTAAAAGATGAATTAGCACGAAATATACTTCTTGCAAAATACAATTTTAAAAAATCATCTAACCAGTCAAATCCTACTTTATCTAAAAATTCAGATCCTTCTGGGTATCTCCATCCAGCTCTAATACCTTTTGGTCTATCTTTATGCCAAGCTCCAGTATAATCATCTGAAACCCATTCAATTTTTTCTGGATCAAAATCAAACTTTTTAAAAGCTCTAAAATATGAATCTTTTGAAACTACTGAATATCCTTGATGATTATTCTTGTTGTATGCTGGATTAGATATATCATCTCGCCTCAAATGAGCTATATCATAAGTTCCTTGGCGATCTTCATTTCTTTTGTATACATCTAAAGATTTTATTTCGTCACTAAACTCAAATACATTTTTTATTTCTTTTAATGACATTGGGTAAAATATTTTTGGATTGTAAGCGCAAACGTTATCAACAAACATATGGTCTGAAAGAACTTTGTATGGCTCATCTTTTGGCATTCTATCATCAACTATAATTCTTTGTATTTTTGGAGAAAACTCTTTTAAAGAATGAGTTCGAAAATAAATATTATCTAAAGCTTTTTGAGTTTGATTTAATTTTAATCTTAATAAATCATTTTCAATTACTTTATGATATTGATTTTTAAATAATTTAGTACCTTCCCAATCACTAGGAAGATAAAATTCATGACCATTTATTTTTTGATAATAATATCCATATATATATTGATGTATTCTATTTCCAAATCTACCATTCCAATGGCATAAAACTAATAATTTGTTATCAAGCATAATAAATTATATTATGCAAAAATACAAATATCAATAAAACTTAAAGATCCCAAGGTTGAAACGAAGCCTCATCACATCCTCCACCAGCTACCCTAGTTCTACTATATGTAAGGGTATATTGTATATTCCAAGGCCCAATATATGGCAATATCAATGGAACTTGTGTTTGGTTAGTTACCGCAAAATTTGTATAAGTTGCTGGCGATGGCCCATTTCCAATCCAATAACTTGGATAATTCCAATATGACTCTGGCTTTCCATCACCAGCTGCTACTTTAAATCCACCCGCAGAATTTAATTTAAACAAATCATTAAAAAAGAAATGATTACCAGTTGGAATTGTTTTAGCGCATGGATCTGATCTTCCATTTCTCACAAAACTTCCTCCACCTTTACAACCTCCTCTTGGTATAGTATGAGGAGCAGGATAAATACTACCCCATGAGTAATTATTAAAAACAACAGCTAAATTGCAAAGAGCAAAACTTGCTGTGTTATCAAAATATATTTCAGCTGGACAACTTAAAGTACATTGTTGACTTGGCAAAATTTGATTACTTTTATATGTCGTTACGCCAGTTAATGCTCCGCTCCAAGGAACATCAATTAGTAAATTTTTTATTACAGTATTCGTTACTTCAGTATAGTCTTTATATATTGCAACAAAAGCTCCAACAAAAGCTTTTCCATAAGAATGAACTGGCCAAGAAAATTTATCAATAGAACATTGAGTAGCAGTAAGAGTACTAGTTGAATTAAATTCTGACATTACAAGCCCAGCTTGCTCTTCATTTAATCCATATTGTGCAATATACGCAGGATCAAACATTAATACATCTACATTATTAATTCCCCCAAGCCCTTTAACATCGCCATCGTTTCCGCGTACCTGCATAAGAGCATCTTTTAAATATTTAGGTAATAAAGATTTTGTTTCTCTGCCAAAACATCCACATTCACTGCAAATTGGATCCCACCATTTTTCCCAAGTATTATATGTTGAAGCAATTCTACTTCCCATATCATAGCTTACCCCAACTGCATAATTTAAATTCTTTTTTGAATCAGGCGCAGGAGCTCTTCCCATACAACTTCTTGCCCAAGGACTATCTATAATAATTACAGCATCATTACTATTATAAGGACCAAGATTATTACTTCCTTTAGTAAGATTATATAATACATTACTACTATATTGTGTATTACATGGAAATTGCAAAAATGTATTTGCTGTGCCAGCTAAAGTATTAGTAGGATCAAATCTTGTTCTTTTGTTAGTAGTAGCATTAGCTATTTGCCATCTATATTCATTAGCATATGGGACTGGACCATTTTCAAAAAAGTCAGCATCATAAGGATAAGCAAAAACCCAAAATAATAAAGGTATTCCATCTCCCCAATAAGTCACATAATTCCAATCAAAAAAAGTTTGATATGTATTCAGATCTACTGGTTGGAAAAAACTATTAGCCATAAATATATTATATCATAATACTTTGTATTAATATAATATAATAATGTTACACTATAAAATATCTTCATTTTGTTCGTTCTTTAAAGGAGAAAAATATATAAAAGGATATATAGAAAATGTATTAAATCAATCGATATTTAAAGATATTGAATTTATATTTTTAAATTGTAATTCTCCAGAAAATGAAGAAAAGTATATATTACCATTAACTAAAAAATTCAAGAATATTAAATATCATAAATTAGATAAAGATCCAGGATTATATGCGGCTTGGAACTATGCTATTAAAAATTTATGTTCAGCAGAAATTATAGGTAATTGGAATGTAGACGACAGAAAATCTAATAATAGTATTGAAATATTATATAAAGAATTCCAAAGAAATCCAGAATTGGATGTGGTTTATGGTCAAACTTATATATCTAAAATATTAAATGAAAAATATATAGAAAATGATTTCAGCGAAATTTATCCTTGTTTGCCTCATTCTTTTGATAATTTAATTAAAAATAACTCACCACATTGTATGCCTCTTTGGAAAAAATCCCTACATGACAAATTTGGTTATTTTAATGAACAATATTCTGTTGCATCAGATGGAGATATGTGGCTTAGAGCATCTATAGGTGGAGCAAAGATTAAAATGGTAAATCATCCAATTGGATTATATTATATGAATCCAGAAGGAGCATCTACTAATTTAGAAAAATTAAAACAATCAGTTAATGAAGTTCACGAAATGAGAAGAAAATATTTAATATATAAAGGAAATGTAAACTAATGAAAATTATATCTTTTTCTCTTTGGGGAAATAATCCAAAATATTGTATTGGTGCAATTAAAAATGCAGAGCTTACAAGCGTAATATATCCAAATTGGATCTCAAGATTTTATATACATAAAGATGTAGATCAAAAATATACAGACCAAATTAAAAATTTAAATGCGCAAGTATTCATTATGGAAGAAAATCCTGATTGGAAAGGTATGATGTGGAGATATCTTCCAGCAAAAGATAAAGATGTGGAAGTTTTTATATCTAGAGATTGTGATTCAAGACTTAATAATAGAGAAAAATCAGCAGTAGACCAATGGTTAATTAGTGATAAAAACTTCCATATTATGAGAGATCATCCTTATCATGGATTCTCTATTTTAGGAGGTATGTTTGGAGCAAAAAAAGATGGGTTTGATATTTTAAATAATTCAATAGCAGAGTTTAATTTTCAAAATTCATACGGCACAGATTATAACTTTTTTAATAACAATCTATATCCAAAAATAAAACAAGACAGTTTAGTTCATGATGAATTTTTTGATAAAAAATCATTTCCTACAATGAGATTAAACAATCAATTTGTTGGTGAAATTTTTGATGAAAATGATAATTCAGACCTAACAGGTAAACAAGCACTCATTGAATACTTAAATAAATGAATATTTACGCTACGCTATTTTATACATCAAAAGATAAAGACTATGAAAAAAACTTATATAGTTTTTTAAATAACTATAAAAATATTGGGATTAAAGATGTTTTTCTTTATACAGATGAATGTTTACCAAATGAATTTGAATGGCTATATAAAGATTTTTTTCAAAAACATAGAAGAGGCTACGGATATTGGGCATGGAAACCATTAGTTATATATGATAGCATGAAAAAAATTAATGATGGAGATTTTATTCTTTATCATGACGTAGGAAGAAGTTGTTATAATTTTGATATTCATTATAATATAACACCACTAGTGAAAGATGTCAAAGAAAATTACGAAGGGATAGGAATAGCGCGAGGACCATTTAGACATCAACCTTTTTGTAAAAGAGATGCATTTTATTATATGGGATGTGATGAAAAAGCTTGTTGGGATTTACCGCAACTTAGTGCTACTTGGAGTTTTTGGGAGAAAGCAGAGTTACCTAAAAAATTTATAATGGATTGGATAAAATGGTCTTTTCATGAAAAAGAAATAATTACAGATCTTCCTAATAAATGTGGACTACCAAATCTTCCTGAATTTGATGATCATAGACATGATCAAGCTTTATTAACAAATTTAATGTACTTATACAATAAAGACAATCCTAAAATCAAACCTTTAATACCTCATGGTTGGGAAAAACCAATGGATAGTTGTTTAAAAAAATATTACTTACTAGATCCCAAAAGCGTTTTATTTGTTATAAAAAGTTGTGAAAAATATGAATCAAGAATTGATGCACTTTTAAATACATGGCTAAAAGATGTAAAAGATTATATAGTTTGCTCTGATCATGAAAATAAATTAAAAAATATAATTAAAGTAACAGATAAAAAAGAATATGCAGAACTAGAGGATAAATCTTTAGCAATTTTTAATTATTTGAAAAAAGATTACTCTTTAAGAGATAGATATAAATGGATTATGTTTGTAGATGATGACACTTATGTAAATATAAAAAATCTTAAAAATATTTTAAATGAATTAGATGATCAAAATGGATATGGTTATATATCTGACTGCTTTAAAGACTGCAGTAACTCTTTTTGTCAATCAGAATCGACAGATAAATCAACCAGATGGTTTGATGGAGGAGCGGGACTTTTATTTGGAACTAGATGTTTAAACAGACTAAATCTAAACAAAAAAAATACCCCATTTGATGATTTAAGTATTAGTTTAAATTTTAAAGAATCTGGCATAGAATTAATACATAATAGATTATTTAATTGGCACATCGGAATTGATAATAAAAAAGTTTTTAATGAAAATAATAAATTATCAGATCAAATTACTTTCCATGCAAAAAATAAAAAAGCAGATATTTTAGATTTAATGAGTAATGTAAAGGATGCTATTGAAATAAAAAAGCCATCACTTGTTATTGGTTTTTTTCAAAATTATGATTTTCAAAAATTAAAACCTTGGATAAATTCTTTAAATTCTTGTGGGTTTAAAGGTGATAAAGTTTTAATTGGCGTAGATATTAATAATGATTTACTCAAAAAAATCAATGACTCTGGAATAAAATGTTATAGAGTAAAAGATTTAAATAGAAAACCCAATATTCAAAGGTTTAAACATATAGAAAATTTTCTTAATTACTTTGGTTCAAGTTATGAATATGTAATTACCACGGATATAGCAGATGTTGTTTTCCAAAAAAATCCAGAAGAATGGGTGAGGAATAATATAAAAGATAAAAAAATAATAGCATCTGGAGAAGCAATAAAAATTAAAGATGAATGGTGGAATCGAATGGCTTTAGAGAAAGTTTACAACGAAGATACAGCAAAAGATTTTGATGATTACGAAGCTTTAAATTGTGGAGTTTTAGCGGGAGAAACAAATTCTATATTAAAAATATCTAGAGAAATTTACGATTCTACAATAGATTTAGATAACAAATTTAACATACCTGATCAACCAGCTTTTAATTTCATTATAAGAAAAAAATTATATAAAGAGACCTTATTTACTTCGTTAGACGACGAATGGTCTACAAATTTAAATGTTATTAAATCTGACTTGGTAACACCTAATATAAAAAATTTTATATTAAATAATGAACCATATATAGACGAAATTGGAATTATAAAAAATTCAAAAGGAAATACAATATATATTATTCATCAATACAATAGAAATAATTTTTTAAATAAAAAAATATTAGAAAAATATGGAAAATAAAAAACTTGCATTTCTTTTTCTAATTTATGATAAAATTGACCAAGAAGAACTATGGTATAATTTTTTTAAAAACGTAGATCCGAATAAATATTCTATATATATACATTACAAAAATAATAAACCATTAAAATTTTTTGAAAAATTTAAATTAAAACAATGCATTGAAACAAATTATGGAGACATATCTTTAGTTTATGCTCAAAAATTATTATTAGACGAAGCTTTGAAAGACGAGGATAATTATAAATTTATAAATATAAGTCAATCTTGTATTCCATTAAAAAGTTTTAATTATATATATGAAAGCTTAATTTATAATAACTTTACTATTTTTAATGAATCTCCAAGACATCAATCTTTTCCTAGATGTGATGATCTTTTAAAATTTTTACCAAAAGAACAAATATATAAATCTTCTCAATGGTGGATTTTAAATAGAAAATATGCTGAATTAATATCTATAGATAAAGAATATATAAATTATTTTAATAATATTTACGCACCTGAAGAACATTATTTTATTAGTTTTATAAAAAATAAAGGCTCTATAAAAGATTTAGTTTGCACACCAAATTTAGCTGAAGGAGCAACAACATTTACTAATTGGCATGATATGATTTATCCTAAAGAATATCTTTCTAAAAATAATTTAAAAACATACGAGAATATTTCAAAAAAAGAAATAGATCATTTGATTGAATCCCCATGTTTTTTTGGTAGAAAATTTACAGCAAGTTGTAATGTAGATGGAATTGCATTAAAAGACTATTTAACAATTAGTTTAAATCTTTTACCTATTTCAATAAAAAAACCAAACAATATAGATTTTTATTGTATTCATCCAAAAGGTTTAAACCAAAGAGACGGTTATGTTGAAACTCTTAAAAATGACATTGAATCTATTGGATATAATTTTAATATTTTTAATGGAGTTTTAAAATCATCAATTTTTATAGATAAAGATATATTACAAAATGAAATAATAAATTTTGAATTTAACAATAAAAAAGAAAAAATTATATTTGACAATCAAAGAAATAAAACAGAATTTGACAGAAAACTTTCTCAAGGAGAAATTGCTTGTATGCTATCACACTTTTTATTATGGCAAAAATTAAAAAATTCAAATAAAGAAGGGTATTTTATATTAGAAGATGACGCAAATATTCTATCGTCAAAAGAAGAATTTAAAATATTAATAGAAAATATCCCAGATTTAAATAGTTTTGATATATGCTACTTTAGCAACAGGCAAGAACATAAAATAAAAAACAAAATAAATGAATGGTATTACGAATTAGATAATGGTAGGATTGGACATTTATGGGATCAAATGTTTAATGGGGCAGAAGGCTATTTATTGACTAAAAATGGATTAGAAAAAATTTTAAAAAATTTTACATTATATTGTAATGCGGATGGATTTTTACATAGATGGATAAATGAAAAACAACCAAAAGTCATATCTTCGTATATAAAACCAATTTCAATAATAGAAAATATACCATCAATGATTTGGAGTTAATAAAAATATTATTAAAATTGAATTTATATCTATATAATTCATTATGAACATTAAAAAATTAGCCGTTGTTTGTGGCGCTGGCGGCTTTATTGGCTCTCATTTAGTCAAAAAATTAAAAAATGAAGGATTTTGGGTTAGAGGAATAGATTTAAAATATCCTCAATATTCATCAACAGAAGCAGACGATTTTCTTATTGGAGATTTAACTTGTCCAATTTTTACTCGTAGAGCAATACCAGATGATGTAGACGAATTATATCAATTAGCCGCAGATATGGGTGGTGCAGGATATATTTTTACTGGAGAAAATGATGCAAATGTAATGCATAACTCGGCGCTAATTAATTTAAATATAGCTCATATTGCAGTTCTAAAAAGAACAAAGAATCTATTTTATAGCTCCTCTGCTTGTATTTATCCAGAATATAATCAATTAGATCCAAATAATCCAAAATGCTCAGAAGAATCAGCTTATCCAGCTGCACCAGATAGCGAATATGGATGGGAAAAGCTCTTTAGCGAAAGACTTTTTTTGGCTTATAAAAGAAACTATAAATTAAATGTTCATGTTGCTAGATATCATAATATTTTTGGTCCAGAAGGCACATATAAAGGTGGAAAAGAAAAATCCCCAGCCGCGCTTTGCAGAAAAGTAATAGAAGCTCCAGATGGCGGAGAAATTGAAATTTGGGGTGATGGCTTACAAACTAGATCATTTTTATATATAGATGAATGCGTAGAAGGCTCAATTAAATTAATGAGATCAGATTTTGAAGGTCCAGTTAATATTGGATCAGAAGAAATGATATCAATTAATGATTTTGCGAAAATGATTATTGAATTAAGTGGCAAAAATTTAAAAATAAAAAATATTCCAGGCCCACTAGGAGTTAGAGGCAGAAAATCAGATAATAAATTAATAAGAGAAAAACTCTTTTGGGCACCTTCTCGACAACTAAAAGACGGAATAGAAAAAACATATAATTGGATTAAATCCCAATTGGAGAATAATCAAATTGAGCCAAAATCTTAAAGATACATATCACGGCAAAAAGATTGATACAGCTAATATATTAAATATAGAAGATGCTGCCAAATTAATTAATGGAAGAAAAACCTGTATAATTACTGGAGTTACTGGTCAAGACGGCAGTTTCATGGTTGAATATTTGCTTAAAAATACTAATCTTTTAATTTTTGGAGGAGTAAGAAGATTAAGCGTTTATAATCATGAAAATATTAGGCATATAAAAAATGATAGATTTCATTTAATTAATTTTGATTTAACTGACGCTCATTCAATTAGTAGAACAATAGAAAAACTAAAGCCAGACTATTTTATGAATTTTGCAGCTCAAAGTTTCGTAGCTAGCAGTTGGGATTTTGCTCGTCAAACTTGGGAAACAAATTCTACTGCAATATTAGATATATTAGAAGGAATTAGACTCTATAATCCATCTTGCAGATTATATCAAGCTGGCTCTAGCGAAGAATTTGGTAATGTAGTTTACAGCCCTCAAGATGAAAATCATCCACTTAGGCCAAGAAGTCCTTATGGTGCTTCAAAATGCGCTTCTAGACAACTTATAAAAGTCTATAGAGAATCATATAACCTTTATGCAATTCAAGGATGGCTATTTAATCACGAAGGAACAAGAAGAGGCGAAGAGTTTGTTACAAGAAAAATTACAAAAAATGTAGCCAGAATCTATAATGCAATTCAAAATAATGAAGAATTTGAACCTCTAGAACTAGGAAATATAGAAGCTCAAAGAGATTGGAGCGATGCCGAAGATTTTGTAGAAGGCATTTGGATGATGTTAAACCAAGATAAATATAATAAAAACTATAACGGGACTCCAGAGGATTACGTATTCTCTTCTAATGAAACTCATACAATTAAAGAATTTGTAGAAAAAGCGTTTGCTATAGCTGGAATAAAAGGCAACTGGATTGGTGAAGGAGAGCACACAATGTATGTTTCAGAAAATAAAAAAGTATTAATGCAAATAAACTCTAAATTTTATAGACCAGCAGAAGTAAGTCTTTTATGTGGTAAATCTGATAAAGCAAGAAATGATCTAGGATGGAAGCCAAATACTTCATTTGATAATTTAATTAAAAAAATGGTCGAATTTGATATCCAAGATTTTTAATGAAAACTCTTGGAATCGCTATTCCAACTTACAAAAACCATGTAAGTTTTCTAGAAAAATTGCTCGATACAATAGGACAATCTACGGTTCAACCAGATCAAGTCTCTATATCAATTTCTAGTTATGATGATTTTAAAGTAAATAAAAAATATAATTTTGATTTAATAATAAATCAAACAAAAGAACATAAATATACCGCGCAAAATAGAAATATTGCTGCATCTAAATTAGATACAGATATTATATCTTTTATTGATGGAGATGATTTGCCTCATATTCAAAGAAATGAATATATTATAAAATCTTTTGAAAATATAGAGTGCAAAGCCTTAGTTCATGATTATAAAAATGGGCAAGATTTTAATTTTTTAACTCAAAAATATCAAATAAAAGATGAAGATTTATTAATAAATTATTTAGATACATGCAATGATTCATGTCCATTTCCAATTTCTTTTAATAATGTTCATATTCCTTATCATAACGCCCATCTTTCTATCATAAAAGATATATTTTATAATTTTAAATATGATGAATATGAAAATGAATCTAGCGATATCTGGAAGAGTCACGGATGCGCTAAAGACTCGTTGTATACAAAAACCCTTATACAAAATAATATTAAGATATCTGTTTTAAAAAATAAACTAAGTTTATATAGAAAATGAAATATATATATCATCATCTAGGTCTTGGTGATCACATAATTTGTAATGGTCTTGTAAGGTCCTTAATTAAAAAAGACGAGCAATATAAGATGTTTATAAAATCTCACAACCTAAAAACAGTTAAATTCATGTACAGAGATTTGAATAATTTAAATTTTATAGAATCAAACGACGCTCAAGCTGTATCTTATATAAAAAATAATAATATTACAGATCAAGACTTAATATTGGCTGGCTTTGGTCAACATCCATTAGCAGATGATTTTGATGATAGCTTTTATTTGCAAAATAATATTCCATTTGAATATAGATGGACAAAATTTAAATGTGATAGAGATTTAGATAAAGAAAAAGCTTTATTCCATAAATTCAACGTTAAAGAAAATGAATATATATTCATGCATGATGACGTCTCAAGAAATTACGAAATAGGCACTTCTTATATAATTAACAAGAATCTACCAATAATAAAACCAATTAAAGGATATACAGAAAATAGTTTTGATTATTGTTATTTAATGCAAAACAGCGTTGAGTCACACTTTATTGATAGTTCATTTAGATTAATATTTGATTCATTACAATTAAGAGGCTCTAATATATTCTTTCATATCAATTTAAAAAATAATATAAATAGAGGATATAAACCTCATTCAAAATTGAATTTTACCATTATTTGAAATATAATTTTTTATGAGTGGAATATTAATAAATGATTTTAATTATCAAATATTAATTGATATTCCGTATCAAAGAAATGGCTTCGCGGCTTTTATAAAAATAAAATGAATAATTTATCAATTTGTACATGTATTAAAAATAGATGCATAGTAAAAACAGACCATGGAATTAGATATATTTTTAAAAATTTTCTTCTATCATTAGAGTCAAGTTTACATTTTTTTATTGAAAATAACATTAATATAGAATTAATTATTTCAGATTTTAAATCTGATGATATAGAATCTTTGGATAACTATGTAAAACAATATTTAAAATCAATAAATTACAAGATAATAACTCTTGATGGAAAATTTTCAAGAGGCAAAGGTTTAAACATCGCCGCTGATAATTCTAGTTTTGATAATTTATTATTTATAGATGTTGATATGAAATTTAACAAAAATTTATTTGAAAAAATAAACGAATATACAATTAAAAATAATTTAGCATATTTCCCTATTTGCTATACATTTGAATTTGATCCGAAAGAAGAAAATGGTGAATGGCTAAATGCTGGATTCGGTAATTGCTCTATAAAAAAAGAACAATGGTTAAATAATGGTAAAATACCAGAGTATAATAAATGGGGTCAAGAAGATTCTAATTTTTTTAATAAATTAAACTATAATAAAATAAGAGAAAATTGCGAAGGATTAATCCATCAATGGCATCCAGCTGAATTAGTTTGGAAAAATAGATATCACTAAAATGATTGAAAAAAATATTCATTTTTTTTGGCTTGGAAATAAAACTTTAAGTGATAAAAATTTAAATAATATCAACATATGTAAAGAAATAAATAAAGATTTTAACATAAAAGTTTGGGGAAACGAAATATTAGAGCAAAAAAATTTTAAAAATTCTTATGTACAAAATTGTTTAAAATATAATAGATTTGTTCATTTGTCTAATTTTGCAAGAATTTATTTAATTAAAAATTATGGAGGAATTTATCTAGATGTAGATGTAAAATGTCTTAAACCATTTTCAAATTTATTAGAAGAATTTAAAGATTCAGAAAATTTTTATGCCTACGAAAGCCCAGATAATATATCTTATATAAATAATGCCGTTTCTATTGGCAAAGCTAATAACCCCTTTATTGTAAAAACTTATGAAATATTTTTATCTAAATTTAATTCAGAAGAAGCGCCTAATGCATCTGGCCCAATTTTTATTACTGATTTACTAAAAGAAAATATTTTTAATGTTACCATTTTAAATAGAGATTATTTTTATCCATATTATTATAATGAAAAATATACAGAAGAATGTATTACAAAAAATACATATTGTGTGCATGAATGGGATAAAAATTGGTAAACATAAAATGAACTTTTTTGAATTAAATAAATTGTCATATCTTCATAATGGATACGATACATTTTTTTGTAAAACAGATTATCTCCTTGAAGATTTTAAAACCATAAGTAAATTAAAAAATGAAGTAATATTAATTACTGGTAATTCAGATTACGCAATAGTAGATCATTTAATTGAAATAGCCCCTAAAAATATTAAAAAATGGTATGCTACAAATTGTTTAGCAAATTCAAACGTACTTACTCCGATTCCATTAGGATTAGAAAATAAAGAAGTTTCACAAAGAAAAACCCATGGGATTGGATACCTAGAAAGGGCTTCACAAAAAGAACAACTTTTGCGAAGAGGATTAATAATTAATCCAAATAAATTTATATACGCAAATTTTAAAATAGAAACAAATCCCTCATACAGAATACCTTGCAAAGAGATTTGCAAAAAAATTAAACATATAGATCTTGAAGAAAACGAATTATCATTAGAAATCTTTTTTAATAGAATTCTAGAATATAAAATGGTATTTTGTCCAATAGGTAACGGAATTGATACTCATAGACTATGGGAAGTTTTATACTCTAATAGAATACCTATTATCATTAAAATTGGGGATTTTAAAATTTATCAACTTTACGAAAAATTACCAATCGTTATTTTAGATAAAATAGAAGATTTGAATAATAAAGATTTAATAGAATATAAAGTTTCAAAATTAAATTTTAATAATTTAAATATGCTTGACACAAATTACTGGATAAATAACATATTGACAGAACAAAAAAATTTGATATACTAATATAGTGAGCAATCATAAATTATGTCAAATGATAGTTAGAAAATATATAAAAGGAACTATTAATTGGCCACGAGAAATTAAAATTGCCCAAAGATTAATTAAAAAATTTAAATCTTTTGATTTTTGGGATAACTTGCAAGACCTTGGATCTCCACCGCCCTCATTAGCTTGGTTTTTAAAATCAGAAGGAAAGGCTTTCTTATTAAAGGAATATGAATCTTTTAATATGAATTTAACTAAACAAGAAGTATCTCTTAATGAAAATAAAATAGGAGAAGATAAAAAAGTTTGCCAAAAACCTAAAACTCTGTTAGAATTTATAAGATATGGGAAGAAAACCTAAAGAAGAAGCTGTTGAATCATCTGGTCCAAGTGCATCAGATAGATTATTATCATTTTTAAAAGATAATAAAGAAGATCATTATAATTTTGAAGATGAAATTTATTATAAAGTATCTACAGGTAGTTTAAATCTGGACATCGCTACAAGCGGTGGTCTATGTCCAGGATTACATAGATTTATTGGGATGAATGAAGGAGGCAAAACATCAGAAGCATTAGAAGTAACAAAAAACTTTCTTAAAACTGTAGAAAGTTCGAGAGCTTTACTTTTCAAAGCAGAAGGAAGATTAAGCAAAGAAATTAAAGAGCGATCTGGAATTAAGTTTGTAACTGATCCAAAAGAATGGGTTGATGGAACTTGCTTCGTATTTGAATGCAATATTTTTGAAACTGTTTCAGAACTAATGAAAGATCTTATTCAATCTAACGATGAGAATAAGAGGTACATTTTTGTTCTTGATTCAGTCGATGGTTTAATGACAAAGGGTGACTCTCAAAAAAACATGACAGAGGCAACCAAAGTCGCTGGTGGAGCAGTTATCTCTTCAATGTTAATGAAGAGAATTTCTCTTGCGCTTTCTAAACGTGGCCATATGGCTATTTTTATTAGTCAAGTACGATCTGATATTAAACTTGATCCTTACGCTGCTAATAAAGATATTCGTCAAACTACGGCCACTGGTGGAAATGCTTTACTGCATTTCGCTAATTGGATTCTTGAGTTTGAACCAAAATTTAATAAAGATCTTATTCTTGAAAAACCAAATGAAAAATATGATCCAGTAAAGAATAAAATTATTGGCCATAATGTTAAGATTGCAATCAAGAAGTCCACCAATGAATCAACAAATTCAAAAGTACAATATCCAATTAAATATGGCCGTAAAGATGGTTCGTCTGTATGGAAAGAATACGAAGTAATCGATCAAATCCTTGCTTGGGAATTTGCAACGGCAAAAGGAGCATGGGTAACATTTTCTGATGACATCATAGAAGAACTTAAAAAAGAAAATCTTGAACTCAAAAAGCAGCATCAAGGAATAGATAATCTTAGATCTTATTTAGAAGAAAATAAACCAATTGTAGATTATTTTTATAATAAATTTATTAATACCCTTACATCATAAATATGATAAATTTAGAAAATATCTCTTGTAGAGATAATTTAATTAAAATTCTTAAACCAACTGGAAATGGCATTGAGATTGGAGTTAAAGAAGGAGTTTTTTCTAAACATATATTAGCGAATTGCAATAATCTTAATCTATATCTATTAGATTGTTGGGATAATCAACCAGATTTAAAATATCAGGACGTATCAAATGTAGATAATAAAATACAAGTCCAATTTATGAAAAACACAATTTCTAATGTTTGTAATTTTTTTCATAATGTTAAAATTATTAAAGGTTATTCTGATGAATTTGTAGACTTTTTTCAAGATAATTTTTTTGATTTTATCTATATTGATGCAAATCATAGTTATGAAGCCGTAAAAAATGATATAAATAAATGGTTTCCAAAAATTAAAAAAGGTGGTTTATTTGCTGGGCATGATTATTTAGATGCCGTAAATGACTATGGAGTTTTTGGAGTAAAATCAGCAGTAGATGAATTTGCCTTAGAAAATAATTTAAAAGTTTATTCAACACAAGAACCGCACGATTATAAAAGTTGGTTTATCATAAAATGAGATTGTTAAATGTTAACGGAACCCTCGTTAACAAAAATGTAAAAAATTATCTAATAGATTGGCAAGGTAAAAGTCGCAGTAAACTTCAATTTAAATTTAAACAATTTTTCCTTCCCTACTGGAAGAATCATATAGTTTATGAAGAGTTTCCAGTTTATGGAAGTATGCTTAAAGTTGATTTATTAAATGCAACTAAAAAGATAGCCGTTGAAATACAAGGTAATCAACATGAATCCTTTAATAAATTCTTTCACGATAATTCACGTTTAAAGTACCTTCAAAGTATAAAAAGGGATGTAAAAAAAGAGAAATGGCTTGAAATGAATGAATTTAAATTCCTTGAATTGTATGAAGATGACCTTAAGAATTTATCACCACAATATATAGAAGAAAAGTGCGGAATATTAATTATTTAAGTGTAAAATCTGGTGGTGACAAATAAGAAAAAATTTAATTTTCCAGAGTCTCTTTTAAAGCAAATTGATGAATGCAGTTTCGGTGGATATATTCTTTTTAATTTCTCAAGCAAAGGCGAACCTCAAGTATACACAAAGTTCGATAATCAAATAAATGCTATGGCACTTTTATATTATGTTAATACTTGGAGCCAAAGCGTAGATCAATTAAATTTAGAAGCAACAACAGATCAAATAGCAAGAAAAAACCAAGAAGACGATGATTTTGATGATTCAGAAGAAGAAAAAGATTAAAACACTTGACTTTTAATTTTTACTTTGGTATCATATAAAACTGGATGATTTATTCTTTACAAGTAGAAAGACATGTATTAAGTGGCTTATTAAGGCATCAAGACCTTTTTGCGGATATTGATGTTTTCTTAAACGAAAATGATTTTTTTAATGACGTACATTCGACAATATATACTGTATTTAAAAATATAAAACACAAAGCCGAAAACGTAGATAAAGTACTACTTGCAGAAAAGATAAAAAATCTAGGTATATCTTTTAAAGATGAGATTAATATATTTGATTATATTGATAATTTAAGTTTCTCCCAAATAACAGAACAAGCTACAATGGAAGCTTGTAGGGAATTAATTAAACTTAGAGTCAGAAGAGAGATCGCTCAAACAGCAGATAAATTAAAAGAATATGTAGTTAAAAATTCAGATGATAATTTAGATCAAATTATTGGAAACATAGATCAAATTTATAATAAAAAGATTTCATCTTATGACGAGAACGATGTGCCAATTAATATTTTTGCTGAAGTTGAAGATCTTGTAGAAGAAATTGGTAATTCACCAAGAGAAGATAGCGGATTAATTACTCCTTATTCTGAATTTAATAGAATGTATGGTGGTTTAAAAAATGGAAATATTTACGCAATAGCTAGTAGACCTGGACAAGGTAAATCGACTTGGCTAAATGATATTTGTTTTAAAACAGCAATTAACCCTAAAAATAAAACTAAAACTCTTATTTTAGATACCGAAATGCAAACAGTAGACATTCAATTGAGAATGGTTGCGTCTTTAACTGATGTTCCAGTATGGTATCTTGAAACTGGTAATTGGCGCAAGAACGAAGATATGACCAAAAAAGTAAGAGCAGCTTGGGCAAAAGTAAAAACTTATGAATACTTTCATTATCATGTTGGCAATAAAAATATAGATCAAATCTGTTCTATTATTCGTAGATGGTATCTGTCTAAAGTTGGGCGAGGAAATCAAGCGATGATTGCTTATGATTATATTAAATTGACTGGAGAAAAAGTTGGTCAAAATTGGGCGGAGCATCAAGCAATTGGAGATAAGATCGACAAACTTAAAAGGATCTCAGAAGAAATTCATTGCCCAATTATCACTGCCATGCAGTTAAATAGAACTGGAGAAAGTTTTAATAGAAAAGGTTCAGAAGTAGTAGATGATAGCTCAGTTATCTCGCTTTCAGATAGATTACAATGGTTCGCTTCTTTTGTAGCCATTTTTAGAAGAAAGACATTGGACGAACTTACTTTAGATGGTCAACAATTTGGCACTCATAAATTAATTCCAACTAAAACAAGATTCCAAGGAAGAGATGCTGCGGGTCACCAAGATTTAGTTAGAAGATTAGATAGTTGTGGTAAAGAAACTTGGGCGCAAAACTATCTCAATTATCAAGTCAATAATTTTAATATTGAAGAAAGAGGATCATTAAGAGATGTTGCCGATAGACAAAGAGAGCAATATCAATTAAATGATGAAAACCAAACAGACGGAGAACTATTATGAATGTAGAATTAGTATCAATTACAAAACCAGAAATTAAAGGCATAAAAAATGCAGAAGACTTGGTTGCGTTTTGCGCCAGAGTTAGCAATCCTTCTAATCAAATGAATGTAGAAACAGCACCAAAACTTTTAAAATTTTTAATTAATCACAAACATTGGAGTCCATTCGAATTAGTTGATATGTGTGTTGAAATTAAAACTAGCCGAGGAATTGCAGCTCAAATTCTTAGGCATAGATCATTTAGCTTTCAAGAGTTTAGCCAACGATACAGCATCGCAAATGAATTTGAGGATATCGAACTCCGTTTACAAGGAGATAAGAATAGACAAGTAGGAGAGAATTTAATGCCAACTAATACAGATGCATATGATAAAGTCAGCGAACTTCTCGTAGAATCTTTATCGCTTTCTCAACATTGTTATGATACAATGATAGAAAATGGAGTGGCTAAAGAAGTGGCTAGAATGATATTACCTTTAACAACTCAAACAACCATGTATATGAAAGGTTCATTAAGAAGTTGGATTCATTACATTGAGTTAAGAACAGAACAAAATACTCAAAAAGAACATAGAGTTATAGCTGAAAAATGCAAAAAGATTTTTGTCAAAGAATTTCCAACAATAAGTGAGGCTTTAGAATGGAAGAAATAAGCGTATATCAAATCCTTACTGATCTTGGTTATCAATTAAAAGATTGTGGAAAAGAATTTAGAACTAAACCTCTTTATAGAGATAGCGATAATGACACAGTGTTAAGAATCTATAAGGATACTGGCAATTGGGTAGATTTTAAAGAAAACATAAGTGGAGATATTAACTCATTAGTTAATTTAACATTAAAACTAGAAAGTCCAATCAAAGCCCAAGAATGGTTAAAGAATAAGAACTTTGTAATTGCTCCTTCAATTCAAAATCAAAAGCCTGTAATAAAATCTACTAAAAAATTTGATTTATCGTTATTACTTAAACTAGAAGATGATCAATCGTATTGGGTTAAAAGAAAAGTAAATAAAGACGCTTTATCTGAATTTAAAGGTGGAGTAGCTAAAGCTGGAAAGATGAAAAATAGATATGTTTTCCCAATATTTGATATCAATAATAATATTATAGGATTTTCTGGTAGAGATATTACTAATAAATCCAAAATCAAATGGAAACATTTGGGCGAAAAAAACGATTTCCTTTATCCATTATTTCTTAATTCAAAATTTATCCAAGATCAAAAAGAAGTTATTTTAGTAGAAAGCATTGGAGATATGTTAAGCTTATGGCAAACGGGAATTAAAAATGTTTTAGTAACTTTCGGAACAAACCTAAGTTTAGGTATTTTAAATTATTGTTTGAAAACAGATATGAAAAAAATATTTATAAGTTTAAATAATGATTCAGCAAAAAATATGGCTGGAAATATAGGAGCAGAAAAAGCTCAAGCTAGACTATCAAGATATTTTGATAAGAATCAACTTATTATCGCTTTGCCTAATAAAAAAGATTTTGGCGAGATGTCTACAGAAGAAATTTTACAATGGAAACAAAACCTTTAAAAACATTATCAGCTTCTAGAATTAAAACTCTTGAGACTTGTTCTTGGGTTTATTGGAATAACTATCATACTAAAGTTCCTCAAAGTCAAAATGATGGAGCTTTAAGAGGAACAATATGTCATACGGTTTTTGAATTATTATTAAATAAAAGACATGTTAAAAATTACAAAAGAATAATAAAAAAGAACGCTATTAATGGAGACGAAGGAGTAGATAGACTAGTCAAAAAACTATCAGCAAAAGTTAAACTTGATGAAAGTAACTATAAACTATTAAATGATATGATTCTAGTTGGTCTTAAAAACGATTTCTTTGGCGAAGGTGGAGAAATAGTTAAACCAGAATACGACTTTGATATTATAAATGAAGAGCCTAAATATCATATTAAGGGCTTTATAGATAAGCCTATTAAAATCAAAAAAGAAATGCATATAATCGACTATAAAAGCTCAAAATATAAGTTTAGGGGTGATGACCTTGAGGCCAATATTCAAGCTATGATGTATAGTCTAGCTAGTAAAAAATTATGGCCCAAGCTAAAGCCTATTGTTAAATTTTTATTTTTAAGATTTCCTAAGCAACCAATCCAAGAGCTGTCTTTCGATGATAATGAAATTAAAGGGTTTGAGCATTATTTAGAGCATATTAATCAATACGTTGATAATTTTGATGAAAATTCAGCTCAAGCAAATTTCGCTATTGATAATGTAAAAAATAAATGGATGTGTCAAGTCGGTGGCTGGAAATGCCCTTATAAAGATCCTTATGAATATTATGTTAAGTTAAATGATAAAAATGAAATAGTAGAATCAAGCTTAGATGGTAAATTTAAAAATATTGAAGGATTTAAAATAGAAAAAAGAACTTATGAAGGATGCCCAAAATTTAATAATAAAAAGAAAGACGATTTCCTAGAAGATAATACTATTAAAGGAAAGGATGATTTTTTAGGTTGATTTTAAATTAAAAGTTTGTTATATTACTGATAATGATTCCGTTATTTAAATCGCATTATTCTTTAGGAAGATCTATTTTGACTCTAGAAGATAAATCAGAAGTAGATGATTATCCAGATTCAATAATTCAGATCGCAAAAGAAAATAAGCTTAAAGAAGTGTTTTTAGTAGAAGATAATATGTCTTCTTTTTTAGAAGCCTATACAAATACAAGAAATAATAATATTAAACTTAATTATGGCCTAAGAATTACTATAACAGAATCAATAGAAGACAAAAGCGAAGAATCTAGATCTAAAAATTCCAAAGTTATTATCTTTTTTAAAAATAATCAAGGATATAGCCTGTTAACTAGACTTTACAGTAAAGCTTCAAAAGAAGGGTTCTATTATGAACCTAGACTTGACTACAAGACATTATCTGAAAATTGGACTAATGATCTTTTGTTGTGCGTACCATTTTATGATTCTTTTATTTACAATAACACATTAAGAAATTTTATATGTGTTCCTAATTTTTCATTTACAAAACCAATAGTCTTCATAGAAGATAATGACCTACCATTTGATATTATAGTAAAAAATAAAATGTTAAACTTTATTAAAGAAAATAATCTAGAAGTTTTTGCTGTCAAGAGTATTTATTATAAAACTAAAAAAGACTTTAAATCTTATCTCACTTTTAGATGTATTAATAATAGAACAACGTTAAATAAACCAGAAATAGAACATATGTCTAGCGACTCATTTTCTTTTGAAGAATGGAAAAATTATGCAAACACAAATAAATAAAATTGTCTTATCCAAAGAAGAAGCCACAGAAGCTGCGATTATGGGAGTCAAAAGAAGAATGACTAACGTATTTAGAGAACTAAACGATTTGTCTCATCATGGTCCACCAATAGGTGGAAATTGGTGGTCAAATGATATTGAAGCCGCTGGAGCGGAATTGGCTTTTGCTAAATTTATTGGTGAAGATTGGGTAGGAGCAGTAAATACTTTTAATGCTCCAGATGTCGGAGAAGATTGGCAAGTTAGATATACAAATATAGATTACGGATGCTTAATCTTAAGAAAGAAAGATAAAGTTAAATTAAAACAAAAATTTGTATTAGTAACTGGATCTATGCCAATTTATAATATAAAAGGATATATCATAGGAACAGATGGAATCCAAGAAAGATTTTTAAAAAATCCTAACAATGGAGAACCAGCTTGGTTTATACCTCAAAGAGAATTATTAAAATTTAATTAATATGGACGAACATTTACTTAGATATAATAAAGATAAAACTTTAGTTTTTATTGATTGTGAGACTTTGAATCTCTGTCTTAATTTTTGTCATAATTTACCTTGGCAGATTGCTATGCTTAAGGTTAAAGGTGATCAAAAAATTGATCAAAAAAATTTTTACATAAAATGGGATACAAACTTAAAAATAAGTGACGCAGCTGCCTATATAACTAGATACGACCACAAGAAAATTTTAAGAGACGGTTTAGATCCAAAAGAAATTTTCCCAACAATTAAAGATTGGCTTGATAACGCAGACTATATTATAGGCCATAATATTTTAGGGTTTGATATTTATCTTATTAAAGAGTATTATAAATATATGGGATGTAGCTGGCAACATCTTGTACCAAAGTTTATAGATACAAATACTTTAGCTAGAGGTATAAAATATAATATGCCTTATTCAAATAAAGATAATTTAACTGAATATCAATATAAAATTTTTCATACAAGAAAAAAGAATGTCAAAAGCTCTTTGACTTTTTTAGGTAAAGAAAATGGCGTAGATCATGATTATGATCAATTGCATGATGCTATAAATGATCTTGACTTAAATTTAAAAGTATGGAATAAATTGAAATGGCAAGTAGAGGTATAATATATGGCTTCAATGGATAATATTTATGATATGCTACAAAAACTAGATGATTCTGATACGGAATATCTTTTAATTACGATTCAAAAAGGCAAAAAGAATGGTAAAGCTGATGTTTTTTATTCTTTAAAAGATAGAAAATCAATGAAAATACTTGCTAGTGGATTAAATGTTTTTAATCAAGAGATTGATAAAATAAACGATGAAATGGACGAAAATGATTAATTTATTAGAAGATAAAAAATTCTCCTCAAAGTTTGACAATGTAGACTTAGGCTTACATGGAGTAAGATTACCAGAATTTTTAATTGATTCAGCCTCAAAAAGACATTTAAATATTAGTGAAGATTCTTCAAATTATGATTTTTTAAGAGCTTTATCTTTAGATGGTTTCAAAAATCTAAAAATAGATAAAAATTCTCCAGAATATAAAAAATATATAGACCGAGCTAAATATGAATTAGATACATTAAAAGATCTTGGATTTATTGATTATATTTTATTAGTTTGGGATGTTATTAATTTTTGTAAAACAAATAATATTCCAGTTGGTTTAGGTAGAGGTTCTGCAGCTGGATCACTTATTCTTTATTTAGTTGGCGTTACAAGAATAGATCCAGTTAAATATGACCTTTATTTTGAAAGATTTATATCTAAGATACGTGCTAAAAAGCAAGTTATTGATGGGGTAACCTATTTGGATGGTAGTTTAATGTGTGACGTTGATTTAGATATTTGTTACTATAATCGTCATAAAGTTTTGGAATATCTTGAAACTAAGTTTAAAGGTAAAACAAGCAAAATTTTAACACTTAATACTCTAAGTGGAAAACTGCTTATTAAAGAATGCGGTAAAATTGTAAGTGAAAAATCAGAAGAAGAAATGACCAATACTTCATCTCTAATACCAAAACTATATGGACAAGTAAAAGACATTACTAGTGCATATGAAGAGGTTCCTAAATTTAAAGAGTGGTGCGATGAAAATAAAGAAGTCTACGAAATAGCTTTAAAATTGAGAGATCTTATCAAAAACAAAGGCGTTCATCCATCTGGAGTTTTATTATCATATCATAATTTAGATAAAGTTTGTCCTACTGAATTTTCAAGTGACAAGGAGGCAGTTTCAAGCTTTGATATGAATTGGGTCAGTTTATTTAATATTAAACTTGATATTTTAGGTTTAAGAAGCGTATCGGTGGTGCATGACGTATGTAAAAGCATTGGAATAAATATTGAAGATATTGACTTGAATCATGAATCTATTTATAGAACCCTGCAAGATTTGAAATCTCCACACGGATTATTCCAAATTGAAGCGGATACTAATTTTAGAGTATGTCAAAAAGTCAAGCCAAAGAATTTAGAAGAATTGAGCGGAGTTTTGGCATTAGCTCGACCTGGAGCTTTGCAATTCGTTGATAAATACGCTGCTCATACTAACTTCCAACAATCTGAAAGTATCCATCCATTATTTGATGATATTCTTAAAGAAACTGGTGGAGTAGCATTATACCAAGAGCAATTAATGAAAATGGCTAACAAAATCGGTTTCACTCTAGACGAAGCAGAAATCTTAAGAAGAATCGTAGGTAAAAAGAAGACCGAAGAAATTAAAACTTGGAAAAAGAAAATTGAATCTAAAATAAAAGAAAATAAACTTCCAAAAGAAGTAGGAGAAATATTGTGGAAGATTTTAGAAGACTCAGCAAACTATTCATTCAATAAATCACATTCAATTGCTTATGCTGCTTTGGCTGCAATTACTGTTTATTTAAAATTTAATCATCCTCAACAATTCTTTTTATCGTTGTTAAAGATGACAAGAAACGAGCCAGATCCAATTGGAGAAATATCTAAGATTCAAAAGGAAATGGGGCATTTCAATATTAAATTATTAAAACCTCATATCATTAAATCTGAAATGGATTTCTCATTAGAAGGCGAGGATATTAGATTTGGATTACTTTCTGTAAAAGGCATCTCAGATAAATCCATTGAAAAACTAAATAGTTTTAGAAATAAGTATTCTAATAAATTTGAAATATTTCAAGCAGCAGAAGAAGCAGATTTAAATATCGGAGTATTATGTTCATTAATTCAAGCTGGTGCATTAACTGGCTTCAAACAAAGCAGAAGTAAAATAGTGTTAGAAGCGCAATTATGGAACATTTTAACCGCTAAAGAAAAAAAGTATGTAATATCTTTTGCTGAAAAATTTGATTTCGATTTAATACGAATCATTAAACATCTTAATAAATTTACAGACGAAAAGAATAAAATTATCATAAAATCTACAAGATTAGAAACAATTAAAAAGAAATATGAGCCATATTTAAAAATATATAATCAAAATAATAAAAGCGAAAGTTTCGCTAACTGGTATTATGAGAAAAAGCTTTTGGGATATAGCTACGAAAGAACATTAAAAGACATCTTTTCAGAAAAAAGAGAGGATCTAGAATATATTAATACTATTCAAGATTTGCCACTTAATCAAAAAGCCGTATTGATTGGACAAGTAGAGGAAACCTACTCTGGAACATCTAAAAACGAAAAGAAAACAAAATACTTCAGATTAAAGGTCGCAGATGAAACTGGACTAGCTACAGTGCTTTTATTTAATGATAAAATTGAAAATTGTAAAAATCTCAATGGTGGTAAAAATCCAGAAGAAGGAAATATTGTAATTGTTAAAGGCATTAAAAAAGAAGATTGTATATTTGCTGATTTAATAGCTATTCAAGACCATGAAATATATATGAAATTAAGCGAAATAAAAAAGGTTGACATTTAATTAAATATAATATATCATTCATAATATGATTACATACTATAAACCAAATAGCAAAAATACAGGCACAGCTTGTAGTTTTTCAGTAAATGCAAAAGATAGCTCAATTTGGAGCTCATTAATTAAACAAAGCTCTTGGAATGAAGCTAAGAAGATCGGATCATTTTCAGACAATCAAAATAATCCTAATAAAAGCGTAAAAATTAAGTTTTCATTAACAGAGGCAGCTGGAATTCTAGATGCAATTGAAAGAAATGCAGAGTTTTCAGCTTATCATACTTCTGAAAAGCAAACTACACAAATTAAATTTGCTCCATATATTAGAGATGAAAAGCAAGTAGGTTTTTCTTATATGGTATCTAAATCAGATAAACAAAACAGCGAAAATAAGCAATCTTATTTAATTGGATTATATTTTAGTGAAGCAAGACTATTAAGACAATTTTTAGCTTATGCCTTGGATTCAGTTTTTGAATCTCAAAGAATTGAAATGATTAAAAAACTAAAAAATAACCCTAAAGAAACCAAAGAAAAAGAAACAACTACAGAAGAAGACAGCGAGCTTTGGTAGTTGAATGAAGAAAAAAAAAATATTATATCAATCTGATTTTGCTTTAGCGAAAACTGGTTTCGCTAAAATTGCTAAAAATTTATTAACATATTTATATAATACTGGAAAATATGAAGTCGTAGAGTATTGCTGTGGATTACAATATTCTAATCCAGAACTTAAGAAAACTCCTTGGAAATCCGTGGGAACTCTTCCAGATAGTCCACAAGAAATACAAGAATTAAATAAAGACCCTAATAATGCTAGATTAGCAAGTTATGGGGCTTATCTTTTGGATAGAGTTATTAGCGAAGAAAAGCCAGATATATATATTGCCGCACAAGATATTTGGGGAATAGATTTTGCAATAGAAAAAAAATGGTTTAATAAAATTGGCTCCGTTCTATGGACAACGCTTGACTCTTTACCTATATTACCTACAGCACTTCAAAAAGCTCCAAACATTAAAAATTATTGGATATGGAGCGATTTTGCAACAAAAGAATTGCATAGATTAGGTCATCCTCATGTAAAAACTGTACACGGCCCACTTGATACAACTAATTTCTTTAAATTAGATGACTCCAAAAGAAAAGAGCTTAGAAAAAGGTTTAATATAGAAGAGGATGCATTTATCATTGGATTCGTATTTAGAAATCAATTAAGAAAAAGCGTTCCAAATTTACTAGAAGGTTACTCGTTATGGAAAAAACAAAACCCACAAGTTAAAAGCTATTTACTTTTGCACACGCATTGGGGCGAAGGATGGAATATACATAAATTAGCAGATGAATACGGAATAGATAAAAAAGAAATTTTAACAACTTATATTTGTAAAAACTGTTTTCAATATGAAATAAAACCTTTCTATGGTCATGATTTAAATTGTAGATTTTGTGGTTCTGAAAAATCTCAGACGACTTCAAATGTATCAATTGGAGTTGATGAAGATCAACTTAATGAAATATATAATTTAATGGATGTATATTGTCATCCTTTTACTAGCGGTGGCCAAGAGATTCCTATTCAAGAAGCTAAACTTGCAGAATTAATTACATTAGTAACAAATTATAGTTGCGGAGAAGATATGTGTGTGGATGGCGCTGCAACCCTTCCCTTGGAATGGTTTGAATACAGAGAGCATGGTACAGAATTTAAAAAAGCTTCAACTGACCCTAAATCAATCGCAGAAAATTTAAACAAAGTTTTTAAAATGACCTCACAACAAAGACTTGAGCTTGGCGAACAAGCAAGAGAATGGACAATTAAAAACTATTCTATACAAAATATAGGTAAAATTTTTGAATCGTTCATAGATAATTCTCCAGAAGCTAATTTTGATTCAATAGAAAACGAAGAGCTTAGAGATCCATTTTGTCAAATACCAGTTATAGAAGACAATTCTCAATGGTTGATTTTCATGTATCACAATATTCTAAAAATGAAAAATGTTGATCAAAATGATAGTGGGCATCAATATTGGATGCACGAAATAGAAAAAGGAATGAAAAGGCAAGATATAGAAAATTACTTCAGACAAGTCGCTACGAAAGAAAATCAACAAATGAAAAAAGTAGATTTTCAAGATATCCTAGATAAAGATGATGATGGAAAAAGAATGATTTATGTAATTCCAGAATCAGCAGAAGATGTATTTTTATCTACAAGCCTTTTTAAGAATATTAAAAAACAATATCCAGATTATAAATTATATGTAGCTACAAAAGGGGAATATTTCTCTATATTAAAAGGAAATAAATATATAGACAAAATTATTCAATACTTCCCTCAAATGGATCAATTGTTTTGGCTAGAAGGAATTGGCGATCATAAAGGATTTTTTGAAATAGCATTCCTACCTTATTTAGGAACTCAAAGATTAATTGATTATACTCATAATGGCAAAACAAAAATAGAATTTAATTTAAATAACTAATAAAATTAATTATGCACCTAGTAGAAAAATATGCGACGTCTTGTGGAATTAGAATAAATAAACCAGAGATTTATGAAAAATTTTTTCCAGTACCATTTAATAAATATATAATATTTTGTCCTAAAAATACTAAAAATGGATCAGAATATGATCATTGGCAAATAGTTATTGATACGCTTGTTCAATTCATGAAAACGCAAGAAATTCATATAATACAAATTGGTGACAAAAATTCTAAAAAATACACTAATTGCGCTTTTATTGATGAGTCAATAATTGATTTTCAAAATTTAACTTATCTTATTAAAAATTCAGAACTTGTTTTAGGTGTTGATACTGTAGCTAATCATATAGCTTCTTCTTTTAGCAAAAAAATAGTTGGGCTTTATTATAATATAAATATAGAAAATGTTAAACCATATTGGGGAGAAAAATCTAGACAGAAATTATTATATCCAAAAATTTTTACAAAACCATTTTATGGCTCAAATCTAAATCATAAATCAATTAATTCTATCAATCCAGAGGAAGTAACCACAAGCGTTTTAAATTTATTAAATATTAAATATGAAAGCATGATTAATACAATTTTTATTGGAAATAATTTCCATAATAGAACATTAGATGTTATTCCAGACGGGCCACTTAATTTAGAAATTTTGAATAATGTTCAAAATCTAATAGTTAGAATGGATTTATGTTTTGATGAAGCTATATTAAATAATCTTTTATCTTATAAAAAATGCATAATAATAACAAAAAAACCTATTAATACAGATCTAATAAAAAATAGAAGAGCAAATATATTACAAATAGTTTATATTCTAGATAAAGATAATGATCCTAATTTTATCAAATTAATTAAAAATAATAATATTCAGTATACTTTGATATCAGAAGAAACAGACGAAACTATTAATACCTTTAAATTAAAATATATGGATTATGGTTTAATATTTAAAAAGAATAAAAATGAAAAGACTTTTGAACTGCCCAAGGATAAAGAAATCTTTTTTAGATGTTCTAAAAGTTATTTCTCATCTAAAGGTGTTTTTAATGGTAAATATGCATGGTTAAATAATTTGCAAAATTCTCAAAATGTAACTGATAATGAAGCCTTTTGGGAAGATTTACAAGATTTGCATATTTTTACTATTGACAATTCATAGTATATACTATATACTCGTAAGATGAGTCCAAAAATTAAAGATAATCAAGAAACAATTTCTATTGGTAGTCAAGAGCTTGAGAACATTAACATTGCATCAGATCTAACTATTCCAAAAGTAATACCTCCTAATATTATTACAAGAAATAAATATGGTCTTATTGACGATACAAATTTAAACTATATCTTTAATGATGATGGTACGATTAATTGGCGTAAAATGGTTAAAACCGAACATCTTGTACCAAATAGACAAAAAACCCAAGAAACAGACGTTTCAAAACTTCAAGATAAAGATCTTCTTATTCTTTTAGGTGGCATCAAAGAACTAGCTCAAATACGTGGTTATACAAGAGTAGAATACAATGTAGTTTCTGCAACAGAAAGCTATTTTGCAACAAGTTGTCGTATAACTTGGATTCCAAATTATGAAACAGATAATAAAGAAATAGTATTTGAAGCTCTTGCTGATGCTACATGTAATAATACAAAATCTTTTGCTAGATTTTTCTTAGCTGCAATTGCTGAGAATAGAGCTTTTGTTCGTTGTGTGCGTAATTTTCTTAAAATTAATATCGTATCTCAAGAAGAGCTTGGAGACGCTAAACTTCTTGATGAAGCTGTATCCATTCAAGAAAACCCAACTTCTCCACATGTTCTTTTAGAAAAAGTTATGAAAGATAGAAGCGTAACTTTTGAAGTTTTAAAAAATAAATTAATAAAAGAAAAATTTGATAATGCTGAAAATTTAAACGTTATCAATGACATTCCAAAAGTAAAAATATTCGAACTTATAGACAGAATCAAAAAATCAAAGTAAGACTACTGAATTACATTATTAATTGTGCCTTGCACTGGGTTATTTGTCGTGTCATTTTTATTAAAAGGATTTAAAAATCCAGTTATTCCATAAATAACTAATCTCTGTTGTAGATTTCCATTATTAATATAACCATCACGCACATGTGTAGAAATAGGTTCTATTGGTCCAACTGTACCAATTACTCCTCGTGTTCCATCTTGTGTAAAAGCTTGTCCTCTTACGCCTTGAGATCCGTTTACTTTTAGTAAAGACTGAACTCCATTTTGACCATTTAGCCCTTTATTTCCTGGAGAATTTTGAGGAAAAAATGGTCCTTGACTTTGAATACCAGCATTTCCTTGCCTACCTATTGATGCTCCAATTCCATTCTCTCCATTATCCCCTTGAAGAATAGCTGGATTTGGTACAGCTGGGGGGCCTTGAATACCTATAGTTCCATTTATAGTATTGCCTACGTCTCCATCTTGACCTTTTGATCCTTGTATACCTTCATTATTTGTTCCTGCAGTTCCGTTATCCCCCCTAATGACTTGTCCATCTAAACCTTGTGGACCAGCTCCAACGTATGCTATTCCATCTAGACCAGCAACTCCATCTGATCCAACTGCACTATTAGAGTCTCCGTTTTGTCCTTGCGATCCTTGCACGGCTGGCCCATCTAATCCAGCGTTTCCGTTATCTCCT
>Ga0181358_1000125_pt1 | contig 32233 bp, 26 predicted proteins | sample Fa13VDMM110SD_FD_130096 | JGI IMG/M metagenome (GOLD analysis project Ga0181358, IMG submission 130096) | Freshwater viral communities from Lake Michigan, USA - Fa13.VD.MM110.S.D | ecosystem: Environmental > Aquatic > Freshwater > Lake | place: USA: Michigan | collected 2013-09-24 | reverse complement strand
ACCAGCACTGGCACTCAATAAACCAGTGACGTTGGTTGTACTCAATGCAGAAGTGCCTGTAACCGTCAATGAACCACCAGTTACTGTACCACTTGAACTAACGGATGTAGCGGATAAAGTCTGAACTGTGGTCGTACCCAATACAGTTAAAGTGCCCGCATCATAAATTGCACTTGCTGTAACACCTGCACTGGCACTCAACAAACCAGTAACATTGGTTGTACTTAGTGCAGAAGTACCTGTAACCGTCAATGAACCTCCTGTTATTCCTCCACTTGAAGTGATGGACGCAGCAGATAAAGTTTGAAACGTGGCAAGACCTAATACAGTCAACGCACCAGAGTCGTAAATTGCACTTGCCGTTATACCTGAGCTAGCACTTAGCGTAGCACTCATCGTGACTGGTCCAGCAAAAGTAGCAGCCGCACTTGTTAGTGCAGTGCTGGCACTTATAATACTAGCAGTCAACGCCCCCGTGACAGTTAAGTTGGTGAAACTTCCACCCGGAATGCTGGTGCTACCAGTCAAGTCACCATTCGCGTCAGTTACTAAAAACAAGTTACTTCCGCTTATTGTACGTTCAACGAATGGATACTGTCCGCCGACGGAACTACCACTTGTTTGAGATATAATTACGCTATAGGGAGATGAATTTGGATATGCCATAAATTAGTTTTCTGTTGTTATAAATATAAATATAAAATATTAAACGTTTCAATTAAAAAAATAAATAAACCGTCAATTTTTTGCAACCAAGTCTTTATTAAGCAACCCATTGATCAATAGATTGACGCAGCCAAATTCCACTTGCATATATGTAATGATAACTACCATCATAAGCCATCCAACCGTCTTCACCATAATCATTCGGTGTTATTGGTGGGGTGTGCCATTCCATACCAGAACCACTTGAAGATCCACTTGTTTGTAATATAATAGTTTGTTGTATCAATGCAGCATAACTTTGACGGATTTTTTCCAAAACTTGACCACCCTCAGTTGTTGACTTTTCAGTAACAATTGCCGGTTTAGGAAATCTCCAACTGTCATCATTGGAAGAAATCGGACCACCCGGTATTGAATAATAAGGATTTGATGGATTACTATAAGTGTTATTTTTAACGTCCACATTGACGGATTTCATTTGAGTATCAAATACGGTTTCCGCAACAATACTAACTTTTCTTGGAGTTAAAAACCTATCCATTGTTTTTTTGCGATCCTCAAAACTTTCTGGAAGCAAATAAGTAAACACTGATAAATTAAATGTAGACCGAACAACTCTATCTTTTTCAGTAGGAGTTTCTGTTGTATTAGTATAATCATTAATACTTACTCTAAATTTAAATCGTTGAGGATCTCCCCAATAATCTTCCGCTGCAAAATTTATCTTTTCTAAAATTCCATTCATCTGTTCCACATACTCAGTCCAGACCATAAATTCATATTCAACTTTTATATGATCCGGTAAACTCAAACTATAAACGGAATTGACAGGTGCAACAGTTTGATTCAATACGCTGAATCTATCATATTTATTTTTTTGATCAAACTTAGTAATAATTGGAACAGACAAATATCTGTTCATTGACATCATATTTTCATTTTTATTGAACGATGTGCGTTTTAACATTATGATTGGCAATTGAATTTTGCCCTGTTGATCTCTTAAATAACCTTCATTCTTTGCCGCGTTCCATTTTTCTGGATTACCATAAATAATAGGAACCTTGACACTTTCACCTGCATCAATCACCGTCGGATTGATTACATCTTGTACATATTTTACAATTGCCGTATCTATATCAAGAAGTGTTACGGTGAAATCTTTTTTTGGATCTTGATCGCGGCGAACGTCCAATGCAAGATTTTTAGTATCTTTAAAATATTTATTTTCTTTGGTTTTATCCACGTTGGATGGAACCGGATTAGATGTATTTGGTTGCCATGCCATATGTTAGAATTGTCTATTTACCAAATTTATTTTGCTAAGTCTACTATAGTGAGTATTGCAAATTATTGACCAAGAATTGTCTGATTGCCCACCAAGCATTTGCTCTTGAACAACGTTGTCAACTTCGTGATATCGGTCATTGAAGAAAATCAAATCTCCAACCTCTGGAAAGAAATTTGCATCTTTCAAATCAAATTCTCTAAACTTATATACAACACTCTGTTCACGGTCTGGTCCGAACCCCTCATCGTCAGAAGAAATATCACCTCTATCAATAAAAGACGCGACCTCAACGCCAGGATAAAAACTCTTACCATCTTTACCTGCCTCTCCATACACATTAACATTGGTCTCTGATGCTGCAATCTTGAACAACACAACATATGTTTGAACGATATTCTCATTCAATTCTTGATTGATGCCACTCAAAAATCCAATATCTTTGTCTCCAAAATATCTTCCGTATAATCCCATATATTATAAATATAAAAATTGATTGACATTTAAAATATTATTAATTAAACATAATATTCTGTGAATATAAAACTAACCATCAAACTTCCAATATATATTAATAACGGAACCTTGCGAAGTGTGTCTTGGATTTTTTCCGCCTCAGTCGCCTGTGCCTCCATTAAAGCAGTTTTTGTTGTTGCTTCAAGATTTTCACGAAGTTGTGTCACCAATACTTCTTTTTCTTCTTTTGCTTCATTTCGCAATTCGGCACCATCAAGTGTCACTTCTCCGCCCGGTATAGGAACCGTGCTATATTTTTGACGAATTGCACCCAATACTTCTTTACATAATGCCAGATAGTACTTTCTTATCCACTGTTTACCAACATCATTTAATTTATTATATACAACATTTTGATACGGAACATTACTATAATCACTTACAACATCATAATTTGCATTGGTTCCAATACCACTTGCAAGTTTGTCTTTTTCAACAATATATTCTACATATATGTGTTGATCATATGTTGGAATTGGAAATATTCTTAAATTGTTGTTGGTAATTTCAAAACTGTATCCACTCTTACGAACAGTATCATTAAAGTCAATTGCTTGCCCACGAAGCAAATCTTCAAAAATCGGAGTCATCAAGAATTGAGTTGCTGGACTATATCCCGCAAATCCCATTTCATTTAGCACGTTGCTGTAACTCATACCAGTCATGCTAAATGGATCATAAATACGAGCCATGGCAGGCGCCGGTCCATGAAAAACTCGGCGAACTTCTATACGATTGCCACATTCTTTTTCACATGCAATCAATTCATTTAAATTGTAGGTTTGTTGACCCTTTATCAATTGAATTGAAACTCGTTTGAGAGGAACGCTTCCACCCACATCAATTTCACTTCCATATTGTTTCGCGATATTTACAATGAATGGAAGACCTGTACCTGATACATTTTTACCAGTCAAATTCGGATAGTCTTTTGTAGAAAGACCCCTCAAAGTCAACATATTATTGCGAATATTAAATTGATTTACCTGAGCACCATACTCAGAAACCGATTCCTCAAAACACGTATAGAAACTTATATCCCGCATTTCAATGTTAATAGAAGGATAGCCAAGTCTCTTTGCTGCCCACGCAGCACTCTTTTCACAATCATACTCAAATACACCAGGAATACTTTTACTCGGTGTTTCATTAAGATAAAAACCAAAAGGAACAGTAGTTATATCAACCGCGCTCCCCGAACCCGGCCATCTTATTGTATTTTGATCAAATGCCATATGTTATATAAATATCAAGACAATTTAGTTATCTTCACTATAAGTTACATCACATAAATATTTCCTACACATCCACCCAAAACATCCTCTGCATAATATCCAAAATCTCTTTCAATTCCATCCAAGATATCATTGACTTCTTCTATATTTTGTGTACGAGCATATTCTTTTCTTCCATATGCCGCAGATCCTTTGACAATTGTCGGTTGTAATCTGTTAAATGTAACCTTACCATCTTTTAAATACTGTGCAAATAACTCATAATAAAATTCAAACGGTCTATCAATTTTACTATCTCTTGCACTTTTCATCGTTCCAATTTGATTGAAAAGATTTGATTTGGGTTTCAAAAAACTACCCGGATCTTTCGTAACATTATATAGTTTTAATATATCATCAAATTGTGATTCCAACCAATCAGTATATATATTATATGAATATTCACGTCGGACCGAATGACCAAACCTATGAGCAATTGTCCAACTAGTCAACGGAACTTTCTCAGCCGCAGTATTGCCTACAAAAAATACCGTAATATTATTGTCATTTATTTTACCACCTTTTAATTGATCCGGTTTAATACCCAATCCTTTGGGATATGGATTAAATATAAAATCTTCTTTTACTTTACCAACCTCAGCAAACTTACGTCTGCCCGACAAATTTACAAAATAAAAATCAAAGTCAACACTCGTATTCTTAAAAAAATCTCTGACCTTTTGAATCGCAACAGGATGTATAATCAACGCCCGATCACGTTTATCACCAAATGATGCACCTTTGCTAAAGTCTCCAATAGTTGAATACGTATCTATCGGTACTTCATTTAATATATTTTGTAATTTAATCATACATCGCCACCATGTTTGTTGATACTCTTGAGTTCATCTATTAATTTTTTATCAGTAGTGTTTAGATTTTTGTCAAGTTCAATAAACACCTCGTCCAATGTATATGAAATTCCGCCTTTCTTTTGTAACGTTTGCAGCTTGTATAATGTATCAATTAGGGTATCTAACGTATCTTTATATCTATTAAATACGGGCAACTCAATATGATTACTAAATGATAATGAATTTGGAAATACTCCCTTTATCAATGATATAACATACGATGCAAAATGTTCAAATATTGAGAATATTGCACCGGCAATAGGATTCATCGCCGCAAAAAATCTTAATGCCACAAACAAAATACCAAATATTATTATGGCAATAAGAGCAGTAGATACAAATCGCTTGGTTCCATATATAATTCCCCCAAGTCCAAACCAACTATTCACCTCACTGACTACCACTTGCAATTTGTCCGCCTTTTTAGCAACCTCAGTCGCCTGAACTTTGAGAATCTCAATTTGACCTAGATATTGACTCTGTATTTGAACTCGTTCTTGCTGTAACTCCACAATCTCAGAGTCTTTCGCCGATAATAATTTTTCTCCCTGTTTATGCTCCTTCTCAACCTCTGAATTTAATAAATCAATAATTTGCTTAATCTTGTTCAATTCATTCAAATCAGGATTACCCGCAATGTTTATAACCCTACCGTTTATATCAATTGCAGTTTTAACTTCAATAGTCGGATTAATAACTTTTTTAAGAGAATAATCCGTTCCAGACGCCAAAACCGCAATTTCTGACATTTTTTCATCTGTGTTTTTTGCCAGTTGCTTCTCAGTATTAACGATTTTATTTTTTGTAGCATCTATCTTATCAACGTTTTTCAACGTACAACCAGACAAAAATGTTAACAAAATGATAAATATAAGACGATTTTTCATACGATTATAAATATCAAGATAGTTTGACAATCACTTCGTTTTTTGTAGGCAAACCATTCTTTTTGTCAAAATGAGAACCACTTGATACAATATACGAATCCACAATATTCCATTTCAATTCTTTTGCCAAATCAATAGACGTATTTATATAACAATTATTACATGATTCTATAGATTTTATAAAGCTGTTTCTCCAATGATTAAAATCTTCATAAGTTACTACATTTGAATATAATTCCAAATCAAAATACGGAATACTTGTAAATGTGAAATCAACATCTTTTGTATCTTTATAATCCTCAAACTTACAATTATAAATCGTAACATCAGTGAATTTCTCACGGTCAACCATTTGTATCAATTCATTGTAAGTCTCAACATTTGGCTCACATCCTATGTATTTTCCATTCGGATACACCGATTTAAATCCCAACAATCTTCCTCCAAATCCACAACAGGGATCCAAAACGACCGGCAAATCATTGTCCTTCAAATAATGCTTATATATCCCCGCCGCCAATGTAGGCTTAAAAAATGAAACCGTCTTCCTATTAGCAGATAATCCCCTCACCATCTGATACATACTAAAATCATAAACCTCATCCGATGTATTACATCCAATACGATACTCAATAATCTTCTTCATCAACGCATCATCCAACCAACAATCACTCGGCGATTTACTTCCTTTATACGCAGATTTCCAATACGATTTAAAATAATATTTTAAATAATTATGACCAACTGTAGATATATTGTTGTGAAATACTCCATCAAAATAAACCTTGGAAAAATTGTATTTGGATATTCTATCAACAACGTCGGAAAATTCTTCTTCAAGACACGGGCGAGGTAAAGTTGGCTGAAATAACCGAATGAATTTTAATAATAATGTAATGTAAGATTTTAGTTTGTCTTTTCCTTTATTATCAATATATCTTGAAAAATATTCTTTGGTTATAATTTTTTGTTTATATGTTATAGAATAACTTGGAGAATATTCAAATTGTTTAATTTTAATAAATAAATCATCATCTTCGTCAAATATAAATTTATTGGTGTCGTATCTAATTCTGTAAAAATTGTATTTAGTATCTTTAATTAAATTATTTTTATTATAATCATTAATGCTATTATTTAATGTGATTAAACTTAACTCTTCCAACGTCTCTTTATGAAATGCATCTCCATCTAATTCTATAACGGCATTTATTATAGGAATATAAAAATCATACCGTTTTCCTTGAAATATAAATGGCGATTCAAACTGTATGTTTAAATCAGTTAACTTATTTTTCAAGTCGGTTTCCAATGACGATGTTTTATTTGGGTCATAGTCCGTTGCATCATATATTTTTTTTGGTCTGTTTCTTATAGTTTCAAAGAAAGATGCTAAGACTTTTGATTTTATATCATCTTTTTCCATTATGTTTCTTACACCGTATCTTTCAATCATGGTATTTTTAATTTTTTCCTTACACCAATCAGATTGAAATACATTTTTCACTCCATATTTTTTAATTGAGTTTTTTTCACATCCGTCTCGTATCTTATTTTTTGTTTCCTGTGAATGTGGATTTCTAGGAAAACAATTTTTTGTATAATTTTTAAACCAAGGACCAAGCTGGTTTGCTTTAAAACTTAAAGATTTTCCCGTCTTTAAACATACCGGAGCCATCCCATCATAATAAAACTTTATTACATATTCCATAAAATTAAGTTTGTGCTCCTTTTTGATATGCCACATCCTTTTTCTAGGAGAATCAAACCCTTTATTGCAAATTTTACATATCTTAGATTCCTCTTCGGATATCGTTATCTCGTTTCCATTTTTGTTCATATACAATAAGTATATAATACTATAACAAAAATACAACTAATTTCCCAGAGACCGTTGTAATTTTTTTGAAACTTATAATAAATGCAATAAAAAAGGCTTCCATTTTCATGGAAGCCTTGTATTCATTGAAGATTATTGATTAATCTTAGACTTGATCCAAGTCCGCGACGTAGATTTTGCCGTAGAACTCTGGTCTTACGACTTTCTTCGCATAACGAGTCATTACACCTCTACGTGGGGTGAAGTTGACTGGATCATAGACCAAAGGAGTTTGGACTAGAGGAATGTACGGGCTGTACACAGCACCGGTTTCAAGGAAATTGTTTCCACGGAAACCGAGTAAGATGGTGTTTTCTTGCATATAAGGGTTTTTATATACTTGGAAACGTGAAGCGAAAGATCCAACGCGGCTCACGCCCATTGCGAACTTAGCACTATCACCATCGGTATTAACAACATATCCTGGGATTGACTCCAAGACGGTAGCAACATCAGGTCCACAGACCAAGAAGTTAGCACCGCCACGAAGAGTCAATTGATGAATCTTGTTACTGACCTTTTGAATCTTGTTACCAAGAGTTTGGAACCAAGTACTCTTGACGTAAGCCGTTCTGTTTGACGCGTCGGTGGTACGATTCCATGATACTGAACCATTGGCCCCGACCGTCTTACCAGTGAACTCTGTTCCGATTGCAGCACTCCACGCTTCAGTTGTGACAGCAGGAGCAGCCGTGATTAACATGTCTAGGATTTCCAAGTCAATTTCCATACTTACATATTCACTTAATAGAGCAGTAAGTTCTGCTTCTGCATCAATGGAGTGATATGCATTCAAATCCTGCGCAAGTTCCGGAGTCCATTGTGCCTTTAACTTACGAGTCTTAGCAACGATTGGTTCACTCTTGAGTTCCAAGTTGACTTCAGGAATACCGATATCAGCGGACAGTCCAGAGGTTCCAGCACCGGCCGGAGTAAACTTGTCTTCAAAGTCACCGCGAGTTTGATCAGTAGGTTGAGTGGTGTACAATACATGAACATTTTGCGATGGTCCTCCACGGATCTCCGCGCTGCCGGTCTGAATGAATACCAATTGATAATATGGATTCGCCAACGAACCAGAATTCAATACCTTGGTAAACTCACTTAAGATATTAGAACTGGTGATAGAGGAACCTGAAAGTTGAAGTGAACGGGCCGCGTTCAAATCAATGTTTTGGCTATTACCTGAGATGTGTACAGTAATTTTGGTTCCAACGAACGCCAATGTACTAGAGGTATAAGCAGCATCTTGTTGAAGATCATTGGCAGTCACGGAAGCAGTATTATAAGTATTTACGGCGGGCGTCACGCTGGCAGTAGCCGCAGTCGACACATTATATTTTTCACTGAAACCATAACGACCTGCTCCATAAAGACCGCCAGTAGCATCATCGGTAGAACCGAGTTTTGCATTGGCTGTTCCACCGAATAATGAACTGTTACCTGATCCAGAGTAATCGCTAACTGTGGAAGAAGGAACGTTCGTACCATACTTGAAGTCAAGATAGAAGATCAGACCTGAAGGAAGATTCATAGGTTGTACACTTACGAATTCCTTGGCACTAATTTCTGCGAATACACGACGAACGAGTGGTAGAGCAACGCCTGCCCATTGTTCACTGTTTGCAGAAGTACCGGTACTGGTAGCTTCGTCAAGCAATTGTTTTGCTTGATTTTCAAGCAAGATACTCATGTTTGCTTTGTCAGATCCGTGCAGACCTTCAAGCAAGCCAGTCTTATCCCACTTTTGTTGTAATCCACGAGTTTCAGCCATCAATTTGGCTTGTGGATTCATGTTGTTTGTCAATAATGACTTAATATCATTCATATAATTTCTATTTTATTTGTTTGGATTATACTCGCTTAAGTTTTACTTCTTCTTGATTCCTGCGAGTTTTTGGAATCTTGAAGTCATATCATTGCTATTTTCAACAATAACGCTCTTTACAGGCGCAGTTGATGCTACTGGTTTACTTGCCAAACCTTCGGTGATAGTCTTAGCAACCGTATTGATTTTCTTGACGGTTGATCCACCGGAACTATATGATTCGGACAAAATTGTGTATGCATATTTGACTTCACGAATATTCTTCGCTAAGTCAAACGTTTCAACGACCCTGGTTTTTTGTCCCTTGGTCAAGTTGAATCCGTTGAATAGTTTGTTGGTATAAAGCAACTTACTGTTCAACAAATTGATTTCATTGATTTGAGTACGAAGATATCCAATTACTTTGTAAGCTTCATTCAAGTCTGACTTGAGTTTCTCACCGTCTTCGTCTTCTTTCTCACCTTCCATTTCCGCTTGATCTTCTTCGTCAGATCCCTCTTCTAAAGAAGAAAGAAGTTCGTTCAGGTCAATTTCCTCTTCCATGTCGTCCGCATAAACTTCTGATGTAGCCATTGGAGCTTCTGGAGCCATTGGAGCCATTGGAGCTTCTGGAGCTTCTGGGGCCATTGGAGCAACTGGGGCAACTGGAGCTTCTGGAGCAACGGGAACCTCCATAGCAGGTTCATCTGAACTTAACTCGTGTTCCAATTCCTTGAGAATTTCGTCCAATTCTTCATTGGTTACAACTTCCTCGTCAGACTCTTCATTCACATATCTATCAACTCTTAATGGATGTGCGCCATGTTCATCGCTGTCAGCGTCAACACCTGCGGGAGACGGATTTGAAATACCTGAAGAAGATGCTGGTACGGCCTCTGCCATTTCAACATTTTCATCATCGTAAATTTCTTGTTTAAGTTTCTCTGCTAACATAGCTTCGGCTTTTGTATTAAAAGCTTCTTCCAATGCAGCTTTTGCGTTTGCGAGAGCAGTAGCACGAACAGCCTTGGCGTCGGCAATTGCCTCTTTTAATAGATTTGACATATTGATTTAGTATTATATTGTTCTGAAGTTATTGATAATGAACTTCAATGAGGATTAATATTCGAACGAAGCGACAAAGAAAAGCCGTAATACTAAAATATAAATATAAATAAAAAATTGAAAATGAATAAAATTTTTAATATTTGTAATTTTTTTGTCAAAAACACTCCGTTTCAGTTAGGATTTGTGAATGAATTGCCTCAATTTAAACTGTGACACATCAATTTAAAATTGAAAATATTTTGTGATTTTGATTGAATAGATTATATTTATATTTGATTAATTCACAAATCAACAGGGCAAGAACTGTCCTATTAAAGTATCTATGTATTTAACCTAGGTGTAGTTCATATTATTATGCCATATTCAATACGAGGTAAATGTATCTACAAAAAAGACACAGGCAAAAAAGTTGGATGTACAAAAGGTAATGTACAACGATATCTTAGAGCATTATATGCGAATGTGCCTGATGCAAAAAAGAACGAAATCCGAACAAAATTGAAGGAAGTTCTTAAAAAAATAATAACATCCAATTCATCTCTCAATGAAGATGTTGATATGAAAAAGGATAATGCCGATATTAAAAAAGAATTGTCCAATAATTTTGGATTAAAATTTGAACAATTTGAAATTGATAAAATTAAAGAAATTATAAGTCCCATTAAACCAAATTTAGAAAATCCGTCATCTATACGTGGACAAGAATTGAGTTTTTCAAAAGATGTAAATAACAATAATTTTTACTTTGTAATCAAAAAATTGATAAACAAATCAGACAGCAGTTCCACTTCTATGAAATATGGAATTTGGTATATAGAATATCAAAATGAAGATGATTATTTGAAAGATCCAATCAAACCAACCACGGTATATTACAGACTATCAGATCCAATTGATAATTTGATCAAAAATAAAGATAACAATTATACATTAGACCAAAACAAAAAAGCAGAAACGGCTGGTTTGTTATATAATTTTATCAAAAAATCAATGAATATAAATCTATGACACATTTAAGATCGTTAATTTCAAAAGAAGACACGTCGTCATCGGAATATAAAATAGATGATATTGATAATCCAAATGGATGGGATTGGAAAGAGTTAGATTGGTTATTTGGAATGGGATTTGTTCCAGAAGGAGAAACCAGATTACAATATAATCACTCCAAAGGCAAACATCAAAATGTTCATTCAATTCCACTAAAAATTACTATATACAAAGATAAACGGGGATATTGGTTGGTCATGAATGATAGAAAGCATGTATTTCGCACTTTCATTGATATGATAAATCATATTGACAAATATGGTGCGGTAGAAGTTTAAATATATTGTTTAAAACAAAAACCCTCTATTTTTATAATAGAGGGTTTTTTATTGTGACGATTAAATCTTATTCTTCTGATACAATTGTAAAATAACGTTGTAAAATTGATCCCATGTCTTCATAAAGAGCAACCATATGAGCATTTTTTTCATGAACGTCTTTTGCGAGCTTTTTGAACCCTTCTGCATGTTTCTTAATTTCGGCAAAATGGCGTTTTGCCACTCCCGCTTGCATCCAATCGCTACTTTCATTGACGGCATAAACCTCAGCATAGTCTGCAATTTTCTTGAGTGTTTCCGCAACACTTACAATTTCCTCGTATTGACGTAATACTTTTCCATATTTGTTATATTCGCAAACTAAAGTGTGCAAAGATTTCTTTTCTTCCTTTGTCAATTTACGCAGTGGTTCTTCCAACGAAACCATTGGTTTGGAACTGACATCTTCTACAATTGGTTTTAATTTTATCATATGATTATAGTTATAAATATAAAGAAAAAATTGTTATTTACAAATTAATTCATATTTTATTGACCCACAGTCCCAAATTCTATCATAATCATTTAATTGCATATTTTGCCACTCGGTAAGATTTGAATCAAATATTTGTAGTGTTTTTTCTAGAGTTTGTTTTCTGAAATTGTATCTATATACTCGTTTATTTGATTTTGGTGGAATATACCAATAATTTGGAGTTCCGTTTGATATTTTAATAAATCCTATTTTTTCATATACATTTTTATTCATATATGTCCAACGTCTGTCTGCATAACTTATAATTTTTTGTGGAGTATATAATTTTGTAAAATGTGATAATAGTTTACTAGCTATACCCACCACATTTCTAGATGTAGCAAAACGTATCAATTCATATTCACCTTTGTTTGTATTTTTATGACCCATCGCAACACGGGGTTTTCCAAACGTCATTACCGCGACCAATTCATTTTCATAAAATGCACCCAATTTAATTTGACTATAATCTTCTCCTTGAATATGATATTTTTGTAAGAAGTCATTCTTTTCTGATATAGTAGTCTCTTTTATTACACAGTTTCTAGCATAAACTTTTTTGTCCACGTCATTTGAATTTAATATATGACGCAACTTTGATTTTATGATATCTTCTTTATCTATCCATTCGTCATCAAAAATATGAATCAGATGAATATTTTGTTTTTCACATTCGTTTGTTTTGTTGATATGATATCGTCTATTTTTATTACCACTATTTTCACTGTGCCAATATACTCCATTACACTCTATTGCTACATTTTTTGATGGAATATAGATGTCTAATTCTAATCCACTCAATACTTTTTTATCATTTTCCAAAACAATATCATTTGGAAGCAGTGTTTTAATATAGTCAGTTATTTCTTTTTCAAAAAGAGAAGATCCGATTACTGGATAACAAATTTTACAACGAGGAATGTCTCCATCTTCAAGTTTGTCAATGAATTCATTTGAACATTTTATACACTTAAACATATGTTCATATGTTGATCCTTTATATTCTTCCTTGGTGAATAATGGTATTATTTTTCCATTTAATCTATTGGTTGAAAATAATGAATCATAAAACCCCTCGCGCCTTTCTTTAGAATATTTTTCTCTTATTTCTTTTCTTTTGGTATTATTGTCTACTCCGTATTTTTCAATCATTCCGTTTCTTCTTATAACGGAATCCATTAATATCCACGCAACCCCATAATTATTTAAACATGTTTGTTTTTTCTTTTCCGAAGTTTCTTTTAATTGTGATATATTATCCACTCCATATTTATTTTTAACGGTTTGATTTTTTTTATTTATGACATCTTTATTACTCAATCCGTATTCCACCCCATATTTTTTTAAATTTGTAGATTTTATTTTATCTGAAGTATTAGTGTTTTTTTGCGCACATTTATGTCCGCAGTTATCTAAATACCCCCTATTAAAAGAAAAAAAAGATGTAGTATTACTACATCCTTGATTTTTACATTTATTTTTTTCTAACTTGGTATTTAACAAATGCCAAATTCTTTGTGGCAATGATGGATTGATTTCATCCAAAAAATTTGTAAGATTTAATATTTCTTGATATTGATTTGAAAAATTATACTTATCAAACCATTCTTTTTTACATTTCTTTGAAATCAATCCGCGACCATATACTATATGTTGTTTGATCCAATTTATTGTTGTGTCCATATAACATAGTATCAAATCATATGCTATATAGTCAAACTCATTATTATTTTATTTCACACAAAATGTCACGAATAACATTTTCAACAATTTCCCACTTGTTTGTTTCTGTGGGTTTCACTATCACACCCTCATTTAAAGACATGTCAGAGTCAGGTGACAAAAATGCACCCTTAGTGCTAGGATTTGATACGAAGTCAAATGCAATTAGTTCAAAGTCATCTTGAACTTCATCTGCGGATTCGTGTACATTTTTGCGAACGCTTCCCATTCCTCTGGAACTTATACCCAAGCGAATACCAGACGCAAAGAGTTCTTTAAGAATGTTACCACTTGGAGTTGGTAATACTTCAACCTCACCCATCAAATCATCACCTTCCCAAAACATTCTGGTTACAGTGTGACTTACATTTTTTAAGTTAACAATGGAACTTTCTGGGTGGTCTAATTCACCCAATGCTCGTCTTTCTCTAATAAAATGTTGTTCGTAGTTTTTAGCTTCTCTTTCAAGAATGTGTTTTGGATAAATACGACCGTTTTGATTTTTTGCATCGGCACGTTGAAGAGTTCCTTTTACTAAAAAAGGACCATTTTTCTTCATTGCTTCATTGATTACATCTCGGCTTATTTCAAACGACATGCAATCCATTAATAATTTTTTATTGATCATAGTAATTAAATTCCTTTTGTCGCAACATTTTGAGTCACATCAGGAACTACCGGCGCAGGAGTTGGAGAAGATTTTTTGCTTGTTTGAGCGGATGCAGTTCCCAATAATTTTATGACATATGGGGGTTTAATAAAATACTCTCCGTCTTTTTGTTTGTTAGGTTCTCTTCCTTTAATCACAACAACATATTTTTCATAGTAAAAATCAATACTCACCATAACAACATTTATGATAAAATCCTTCTCAGGTTGACCATAACCTTTTGAAGCACGAATTTGAATTTTTTTGTTTCCAATCTTGCTCAAAATTTTATCTTTAAAATCGTTCTTGAGTTTTTCAGACGATTGAGATATTTTATTTTCAAAATCATCAATATCAAATTTTAAATTGTAAGTATCAGACGACGTATCTGATTGTGGCGAACTGGTAGTCGGTTCGGGTGCAGAAGGAACTGAAACATCAGGCGCCACCGCAACTGGCGGCTTACCAACTGGCGGCTTACCGACCGGTAATTTACCAACAGACGATTTTGGTGAAGGAACTGAGTCTGCCTCCAACAATCTTTTTAAACTAATAAACATATTATTTGTTGATTGATTTCTTCAACTTTTCCTTTATCAAATTTATAAGTACTTGATAATGATCTGACAACTTTGCATCGTTCTGCGACACTGCAATAGCATGTCTTCTGGTCAAAATATATAAATCGTCTTTGTTCACTCCACGGTGTTTTTTATCCTGTACTACATCAGGACTAGTTTCTTTTCCAACAGGAACTATCTTTTTAACAGCCGGACGCACCGGTTTTGAATCCACGGCCTTTTCTTTCTTTTCAACCTTTTCTTTCTTTTCAACCCTTTCATCAACTCGGGTATATCCAGTAGACGCTGTGGCGGCTTTAACATTTCCCATGTCTTTATGAGCATCACCTGATTGCTTTCCTGAAAATGCATACGGAGTTTGAAACCCGGCAACTGCACCTGTTCCAGATGCTTCGTCCATTTCTGTACGAATCATTTTTTTAATCAACTCCTTTAATGCACCCACAATCAATTTTTTATCGGTCGTCTTTTTGATTTTCATATATTTTATATAGTATTTTAAAGTTGATTTTTGATTTCTTTTATGAGTTCATGTGAAAGCAACAATACGGTAATTTGATTATCTTTAACTGATTTCTTACAGTTTATACCGTCCAATTGTTTTGTAACTTCATTTATCTTGATTTTAACAACGTCATTTGAAATTTTCGGTAACAATTCACCGATTGTCTTCTTGATGTTAACAATTTCAAGTTCAATAAATTCATTTAGAGAATTTGTATTGCTGATATTGTTTATATATTCTTTCAACAACCGCTTTTGATTAGAATCCAAATCTTTATATTTTTCATTCAACGAATCCACCAACAATTTATAACTTAACAACCTAATATCTTCATTTTGTTGTTTGTAGAAATTAATCGTTTCATCTTCGGATTCTTTGGTTGAAATTTTCTTTCCACAAAGATTCTCAGTTAGAGTGTTACGTGATTGAATAAGTTCTTTTACATCAAATTTTACAAATGAATTGACATGGTTCTCAAAAAGTTTATAAATAGAAGCATGTATTCTATAGTTTTTAATACTGGATTTTAATAAATCTTCAATTGGATAACTATCTTTGATCTCCTTGATTAGACTATACTTTTGTTCAGTGAGTTTTTTACAATCCAATTTTTCTCTTTGCTTTAAAATTATATTGACGTACTTTTCTGCTTGAAAATCATCTTTTGTTTTTTCATTCAAAAGAAAATTATATAGTTGCCATTCTTTGCCCAACTCTTTGTTTTCGGTGAAGTATTTAAACAACAAGTTCTTCGCTACTGATTCATCTTTACCAGATAAAATATCAGCAGTTACTTGACGGGCAAGTAATTCAAATAATATCCCCGTGTTCTTAAACTTGGAATGTTTCGCTTTTTGCATATAATAATATTATTGTCCTAGTTTATAAATATAATAAAATCCAGATAAAATCAATTTAATTGTAATATTTATTCATCTATTATGTTAGATTCATCTAATAATGATTTTGATGATGTTTCTTTTAACAAATCTTTCTTGGTGTCTGCATGAGATTGTAAATACGCATGTAGACCTGTTAGATTTTCTAAACTTAGTGCCGACTTTGATTTTGACGCGGATCTCAATGGATCCGTTTTTGAAATTCTTGTATTTTCTTTGTTGCCCATCGGATCATACCCAAACTTAGTATCTTTTCTATACTTGTGTTCACCTGCTTGAGATGGTCTCGTAGACTTCTCAGTCAAAGGTGGCTCAGTCGGAGCAGCCTCCGGAGGTGTTTCTTTTGGAGTTTCTCCACCGGAAATATCCGGCTCAGATGAACCACCATCTCCTTCGGATGAAGGTTCTTCAGATTCTTCGGGGGTAATTTTATTGAACGGTTTTGATGGATCCATTCCATCTTCTTCAATTTTCTTGAATCTATAATTGTCTTTCGCATCTTCAACAATATCGTTTCTTTGTTCATCAACTTCATCGTCTGCCAACTTAAATACATTATTATAGATCCATTTACGACTGAATAATTTATTTTCAACCATGTCTTTTGCCAAACTCACTTTATCAGACCAAATTTTTACCTTTTCCGCTTCAAGAATTACAGACGGATTTGTTAATTCCAAATCAAAATTTACCAACGATTCATCCGTATATCCCTGTGCATATAAATGTACAATTGCAATCTTCTTGAGTTCACTTACAAGAATTTTTTGAATACGATTCACAGTTTTTGCAAAACGAACATCTTCACTCGCAAGGGTCGCTTTTCCACTCAGATCTTCTTCATATCCAAGAAACGCCTTGGGTATCTTTAATGCTGCCAACATCTTGTTTCTTAGATATTCAATGTCATCAATACCTGTAAATTCCATTCCACTCAATGGTTCAATACTAGTTCCACTGTCACTTCCACGAACCGGTAAGTAGAAATCTTCCAATAAATTTTGAATGTTATAACGTAAATTATAATCGCCAGTATTTGGATCAATGTATGGAATTTTCTTGGTTTTATTGATAATTTTTTCAATATACTGATCAACTTCTTGTGGTGGAATATTTCCAACGTCAATCTTAAAAACTCTCTTTTCAGGTGCACGAATAACACGATGAATCAACATTGCGTCTTCCATCAAACTCAATTGCTTCCATACACGACGAGCACCTTCAACCATTGATTTACCATACGGTAGGAAATTGCTATCACTCAACAGTCGGAAATGTGCCATCTGATAGTTTTCAACATCTTCAATTTTTCCACCCTCTGGCAAATTGATTTGGAACTTAATATAATTTTTATTATTGATGTCACTGTTTTCTACACGGGTAATATTATACGCACTAATAGGTTCCGCCAAATAAACTCCGTATTCGGGACTAATATACAATTTTAAATAAAAATCTCCATATTTTACTAAATTACGAGTCCAACTCCAAAGGTTGAATTCAATGTTGAGAATATCGTAAAATAAATTTTCTAAAATCTGTTTGATATTAGGGTCATCCGTCGTTACCGTCAAAATCTTTCCTAACTCATTCTTTGTAACACATTCGTCGGAATAAATGTCAAGCGCGGATGCTAGGATTGGATCCATGTCCATAGTGTCATAATCTCGAAATAATTCAACGCGAGCGGCTTGATAACTGAGTGTAAAGTCTCTGCTATATTGATTAAATGAACTGGTGCGAATACGATTAAATCTATCGCGCAATGTATTACGGTCTGTCGCATACATTACTTGATCGGTATCAACTATTTTTAGTTTTTTTCCTCCGACATTGCGAACAATTACGTCGGTAGAAAACAATCTCTTTAAACGTGAATATAAAGATTGTTGTTTTAATATTTGGAATTCTTCTGATGGCATAATTTATTATATTATATATATCAAACACTTACAACAACCATGTGAGATTTTCTTGTTTATCGTTGTTTTGTCCCAATTTCATAGACCACCCAGTTTCATTTGGTTGTGTTTTTGATGTGTAAATTTTATCATTTGAAACTCTTGAAATTCCATTAATAAGACTTCGGTTCATATCCATACCTTGTTGGCGCAATCGCAATGCGGTGTCTCTGACCCACAATCCTATTGCCAACGACATCACCAAATCATCATTATAACCTCTCATTGCTTCGGCTTTATTGGAGTTCCATATGAACACTGAAAGTTCGTCCAATAACCGTTTAGAATATACATTTATAGACTGTTCTCTAAAATATGTATCCAGTTTAGAAATCAACAATGGACGAGTCTTGGAACTGGTTGTAAAGCCAGGAACCATCTTTTTTTCTTCACGGTTATATTTGTTGCTAAGTTGACGTTCAACGTCCACGTATTGCAGATCTTCACTACTATAGAATGTGTTTTGATATTGTCTGTCAATAATCTGTTGTAGTACCGCCCAACCATAATTGTTATTTTCTACAATCAACAACGCATTATTATACGCAGTTGCAACCTCCACCAAGAAATTCCCATAATTTTTGGTATCCAGTTGACCCCTATACTCAGCAACCTGTGTGAGTGTTTCAACGTCCAATATATGAAATGCACTAAAATCTGCACCGTCACCTCTGGCAACATCTGCGCACACTATATAATTTCTACTGTAATCTGGGTATTCCCAAATCCAATAACCTTGATCAATACCACGGATTTCCACTGGATCTTTGGCCTTTGAGTTTCTATAAAATTCAATAATCCCAGTATCAACCACAGTATTTCCTGAAGACAAAAATTCAGTATCACATTCTTGAGATGATCGTTTTTGACCCAACTCGTCAGTTTGTCTGTTTCTCCAATCTTGATCTCTTTCAGGGTGCAAATTCCATTTTAAACGTATTGTATTAAAAGTATTTTTCTTTGCTTCAGCATCCACCCACATTTGATGAAAGAAATTACCAACGCCATTTGGAGTAGAAAGCAATATAGCTCTACCTCCGGTTGCCATAGTTTGTTGTGCAGATGTCCAGACTTCTTCAGCATTTTCGATGAACGCGCATTCGTCCATTACCAATAGGTATGAACTAAAACCACGGGCACTATCCGCAGCTGATGATGCTGCTAATACTCTAGATTCATTTTTAAACTTCAAAGACAGTCTGTTATCTTCCACAGTCGGAACTTTCAACCAACTTGGTAGATTATTATTTGCCAAACGAATCTTGGAAACAATTTCTTTTGACGTGTTTTGAACGGTTGATAATATCAACACATTTTTACCAGGATTAAAAATCATCGTCCACAATGCATAAGCAGACACAAGAGTTGAAATACCCATCTGACGAGACTTTAATACGATGTTTCTATCGTGATCTATAAAGTCTTGAAGTGTTTCTTCTTGGAATGGATATAACTCAAATGGAATAATACCACGAGTTTGATGTTGAATCTTGACATATTTCTTCATGAAATACATTGGATTAACCAAACATTTTTTATACTCTTCTTTTATTACATCTTTTAGAGTTTTCTGACTCATAGAGTATCAAATTTCATTTTTTCTTTAGATTTTAAACTTTCCAAAGTCATTTGTTTTGCCTTTTCTTCCATAGAAGAATCGTATGAAATTTGACTCAATGCTTCTTGGGTTTCTTTCAGTCTGTCATCTATTTCCGTCATATCTTTTCGCAAATCTACAAGAACCTTTTGACGAGCATCCGTATCGTCTGTCCAAACTTCATGTGTTCCGTCTCCGTTATAATACTTCAATGCAGGATCATAATTTTCCAAGTAGTCTATGCTTTCTTGTAATTTTGCCTTTATATCATTTAACTTTGAGCGTTGATTCTGAAATACAGTATATCGTGCATATTCATTAAAAACCCCAAGTAACTTTAAACGGTCATCAAATATAATGCTACAATCATAACACTTTCCACATTTTGGATATACTCTTTGATCCAAATAATTTCCCCACTTCATGTCAGCTTCACATATAGAACATTTCTGTTCAATATTAATTGTGGATTTTTTAGAAACCTTTTTCTTTACTCCATCTTGTTTTATCCACTTGTTACCTTGACTATCTTCCCATTCAGATCCTTCTTTTCTACTCATAAGTTCCATATTGGGATCATAACCGACTTGTACGAACGGTCGGTCGCCTTTCAAATAATCATTTACTATGCTTAAATTACTTTTACCTGTGGCTCTTTTCATATGTCATAACTATATCTATATATATATAATAATTTATTTTAAATCGTTTTATATAAAACAAAAACCTCACCCATTTCTGAGTGAGGTTTTTGTATGTTTTAATTATTTATCACGAATTTGGAAAAGCTGCACCTGTAGGAAGTACATTGAAATCCAGAACTACGAATTCAGATGTACGGGTTGGTTGAATATAAATTTGACCATAAAGGATATTACGATCAATTATATCCGCAGTGTTATTGGTCTCATCCATTTTAACTTGGAAAGCATACAAACCACTGCGTTGTTGGACTCCCTCCAAATATGGATTTACGATACTCAAGAAACGATTGCGAGTTGAAGCCACATTTTGTTCAAATACAAGGTATTTACTTGTTGAAGCAATATACTTCTTCAATCCAATCAATAATCTACGAACACTTATTCTATCCAATGCACTTGATTTTTGTTGTAGAGTCTTTTGACCCCACACACAAATTCCTTGCCCAGGGAATGCTGCGATTGGATTGACACGACCTTGATACAATGTATCACGTTCTTGGTGAGTTGTTCTATCAAGAACTTGAACTGCTTGTGCAATACCACCACGATTCAAACCGGCAGGAGCGAACCATTCAGCGGCAGCATTGTCATTTGCAGCATAAACTGCGGGCAATACTACGGAAGGAGGAACACTTACAATTTTATTAGTGTTTGTGTCAAGAATCTTGACCCAAGGATAATAAGTTGCAACATAGTTACTGTCAATTGTTGATACATCACTTACAGCAGCAGCAATCAATCCAATACTTTGTTGAGGATTTGATGGGAATACTACATTGTCCATGATATAGAAACAATCACCGCGAGCTTCAATCATGTCAGTTACGAGTTGTGTTACATAACTGTGTTGACTGTGGAAGATACCCGGAGTTACAATCAAATTGATATCAAACTCGTCAGCATTTCCAAGTGCAGCAACCGCTTGTTTATAACCAATTGATCCTGCACTGTTAATGTTGGTACAATCCAAACCTTGAGTGTTACCTGCTACGATATCACCGCCCAAGTTAATCTTAATGGCAGGTGATTGACCATCAAATCCACCTTGGAATCCTAGAACAAACTTACGCATTTTGACATAAGTGGTTTCAAGTGCAGTTACAGTAGACGGAATACTACCACTCAAACTTGCAGCAAGAATTGAACCTGTATTAGATCCAACTATGGTGTTATCAAGTGCGAACGTGCTGTTGTTTCCGCCGGTCGCCGATGTAGGAATAGCATCAAAGTACTCAAGATTGTCATGATATACAGGCACTCCCGTTGAAGAAGTAGGATACAAACTGACAATTTCAGAATCAGTTGACGGTACATCATTGAATACTACACCGGATGGATACTTACCAAGCGAAGTTCCATATAGAGAAGCATTACTATACTTCAATGTTGGAGTTATTTTAGCAATATCACCTGCGACTGGAGTGTAATATGCTTCAAATCCATAAGGAACTGCACTTACTGGATATGAATTTGTGGCCATTGAAACCCGAACGTATTTACTTACTTTAGCATATGTTCCAAATTCAACAATCTTGCCACTGTACGTAATAAAGTTGTAACGATCACCTATACGACGAGCAACAAAGTTTGCACTGTCTGGGTCCAAACTCAAGTTGGTATATATTTCCAGATACTTAGGACGTTTGTCGGTATCATTGAAGTCACGAACTCCAAGTGTGAATGTTCCCCAATCACTACCAGGTACAGTACCTGCCAAACGAACATCATTGATTTCAATCTTATATTGAGTGTTTGTGTTAGTTCCATCTGATAGAGTCATCAATTGGAACAGTTCATAACGTGAGGTTGTTCCATTGACGGATGCAACCTTTTGAGACACGATGAACGGCGTACTTGCATTATTCAAGCTGAAATTACTATCACCATTTTGTGGAGCAAACGAATTGGCATCAGTGAAATTCAATGGAGAAGAACCATCAAAGGCAGATCCCGCTGCGCCCGGTAATGTTATTACTTTGATACCATATCCACTTGGATTTGCAGCAATAGTTTTGATACTATCTTCAAACATAGAATACAAATAAGCATTTGTTGTAGCAAGCGAAGTTACAGCAGATGTTGGAAATACATTTTTAATGTATTTTGTGTTGGCTGGATCCAATGAGAATTCATAGGTTCCGTATGTACCTTTAGTTGATCCCGACAAATTCAAGAAGTAGTCCGAAATAATACTTGAACTGTTACTGTTCAACACAGATGCGGTATTCAAAGAAGAACCACTGAATCCGGGTGATACCAAACTGGTATTTGGAGAATTATTTGAAGTATCAGCAAGAACTGCCAATAAAACAGCGGATCCGGAAGCATAACTTGATGTCCAATTACCACATCCGTCATTGCTTGAAGTTCCGAATGAGTTGAATCGTCCAGTATATTGACCGAATGATCCAGATAATACACCTTGAATTCTAAATACAGGATTTACACAACTTCCTTTATATTCAATAATTGAACCGCTTATCAAATATACGTCATTGAATGGAGCAGTGCCACCTGATAGTAGAATACTAACTGGAAGCGCACCGGATGATGTCAAAATGTCGTTTGAAATACCATAATCCAACAATGTTCTGGCATTAGAAGTAGTTGTTACCGTCAGATTTGCGGAAGATGTCCACGAACCAGTAAATCCTAAATTACCATAAGCAGAAAGAGTGGTTGTGATGGTAGATCCGGCGTAAAACAAACTTCCACTTGGACCGTTTATCTGAGTAACACTGGCAGATCCAGCCGTCGAGGCAAATGTAAATGTAAATGACGCAGATGGTATACTTACTGCCACAGAAGCAGAAGTAATATACACACCCGAATTACCAAAGGCTAATATTGTTGAAGACAAACTCCCCGTCAAATAATCGGAAGAACCGCTAATAAGAGCGGTTGATGACGAAAGGTTAACAAATGAAGATGCGCTTACGATAGATCCCAAGTCACCATTTCTGGTATAATAGCCTGGTTCAGCATAAATTGCCAATGGATATTGTTGGTTGTATCCGGTCACGCCACCGACGCGACACACGGTAACAAATCCCTTTTCATTGAGATATTGTTTAGCTGTATAGGGTCCATAGAGTGTACCATCGGCTGTACCGAAGGTATTTTCTAGATCAGCAACATTGGTTAACAGTGTTGGGCTGAAGCCAGGACCTTTTGAGAACGGTGCAACTATTACTGCACCAATATCGGCAACGCCTTGTGCGATACCTGATAAATCATTTTCTCTTGTAAAGACTCCCGGACTGACTATTGTATTTTCGGGACTAAAATTTCCACCTTGTGTAATTGGCATATTATATATTTCCTTTCAAAAAATAATTTTTTTAAAATGTTAAATATAAATATTCCCAAAAAACTCAAGATATCAATATTTATAACTTTTTTTAAATAAACGATACTTTACTGAACCCATTTTCCTTTTTAATTTCTACGTGACTGTCTACCATGTCTCTCATACTGTCCAAATGGCTCACAATCCACACAAAATCAAAATTTGTTTTTAAGAAAGTGAATAATGTACTGGTTGTGGCTAAATTATCGGCATCCAGACTTCCCCAACCTTCGTCTATTGCTATAAAGTTTGGGCGGGGTAGATTGGATATATTAATCAATGCGACTCGTATGGCGAGAGAGCTAATGAATCGTTCCATACCGCTAGATAGTTCCAATGGCCATTTTTTATCCTCATAATTTATAAATGTGCTTACATTTTTACCGTCGGTTGATATACTTATTGTAAATTCAACCATTTGATTCAATATATCATTCACTTCCTTTTCAATAGCAGGTATTGCTTGAGAAATCAATTCATATGGAATGCCGTCAAGTCCAATAGAAGACACATATAATTGATATGCCTCTGATTGACTTTCCATTTTTTTGGTATCCTCAATGATTTTCTCTATATTTTTCTTTTGTTCCGACGAACTATTGTAATTTGAATTTAGAGTAATTATCTCATTGTTCTTTTGTTTAATCTTTTGATCCGTCAATTTAATTTGGTTTCTTATATTTTCAATGACAATCTTTATTTGTGTATTAGATTCAATAACATCTTTTTGTTTATTAAAATCTGCAATTTGTTGGACCACAGATTCTAGTTTATTTTTATCCGATGCAATTTTATTTTCAATTGAAAGAACAGAATTATTTATTTTATTGATTTTATTTTCTAAATTTGATTTTTGTGTCAATAATTTTTTATATGATTCATAATCACTTTCTATTGTAGAATACGAATTTATTTGATTTTTTAACTGTACATATGACTCAAACAAAACAAAAGCTTCCGATTTATCTTTGTCAATTTCTTCTTTTGTTTTGATTGCGTCTTTTACGAACGCATTGTTGATGCAATATTCACAATTTGGATCATACTTATGTTGTTCAAGTGTTTTTAACTTTTCCAACTTGTTTGCAACGACAATCTTAATATGGTCCAATTCATTTTTTTTGTTTTGGTATTGTTTTTGTAATTGCGTATATTCTTTATATTTAACTTCAACGTTGTGTTGTTCAAACGAACTAACCGACCCACTAACTGTAATTAATTCATTTTCATTCAATTGTTGTTGAGATTGATTGGTCAATAACTCAGATGATAAAGTTGCAATGTTATTATTATATGAAATTTCCTTGTTGGTAAGAATAACAATGTCGGTAAATTCCGAGTTTATATTAATCAACTTTTTTGTTTCTTCCAGCAAATTATTATTTTGATGTTCACGGTCAAGATTTAACTGTTCAAGTAAATTTCTTTCACTTGTCATCATACTAGATGAAACTTCAATTATATTATTCAATGATACCAGCTTTTGAGTATAGTCATTGTTTTTAAAGTTTTTTACTAATATATTAATTTCTTTAGTCTTTTCAGTTGCCAAATTATACAACGTATCAAATATATTGAGTCCCATGAATTGAGAGAGCAAATCTTTTCTTTCAGTTTGTCCCATATCAATGAAAGATCCTGCTCTATTATTTTGAACACTCAAAACGGTAAGGATAAAATCATCATAAGTTCCTACATAATCTCTGATAATGTCATTGGTGCTACGACGAGCTTCACCGTTAAGTTCTGTAACCTTCCCAGCTTCTTCTTTCCAGAATTTAACATCCACTTTTACATTTCCTTTTTTATCAGACACACCGTTGCGCTCAATGTAGTAGTCAACTTTGTCAATTTCAAAGTTAAATTTACATTTAAAAGACATCTTTTGAGTATTTAATACGTGAGAAGCCTTGAAGGCACGGTCACATTTATCAAAAATACAAAATGACAACGCAGACAATATACTAGATTTACCAGATGCGTTGGATGCAAACAATCCAACCACATCTTTCATCTTTGAAAAATCAATAACATTGTCTTCGCCATAACTGAACATATTATCAAACTCAAACTTCTTTGGTTTCCACCGAATGTTTCTTACGACATGTTCTTTTTGTAGCGATGCATTCAGTTCTTTGTTGATTACACACACTCTTTGTATCAAATCGTCATCATCTATCTTGACTTTATTTTTTATATACTCTGATATCAATTTATTTTGATAATCAACGTCAACGATGTTATTAATATTTAAATTTGTATTATTAATTATATTTTTTGAAGACGAACTTGCGTCGTCAACTCTAACATAAGAAACTTCGGTCACATTTGAAACTTTATTAATCTCGGCTAGAACCGATTTAACTTCAGTTGTTACACTTTCAAAACATTTGATTCGTAATCTAGCTTTCTTGGGAATGTTTTGTATATCTGTTTTTAACTTTCCTTTGTTAACTTCTATTGTATAAAAACCATAATCGTTGGCTATTTCAAAATGTTTGAACGCCTTTGTCTTAAGATCCCAGTAAACAAATCCGTGTCCCTTAAGATCCTCTCCGTGATTTTGTTGCACCAAACTTCCGCAATAAACGATTACTGGTTTATTTTGATCTTCATCATATTGTTGAAGAATTTGATGTTTATGAATATCACCCACCAATACAATTTGGTGGTTATCAAACATTTGATTCTGAATAGATTTATTTGAAATCTTATATCCAATATCATTAACCGCATCATTTATTGCACCATGAAATAGTGCAATTCTGTGACGTGTTTCGTTGAGACAATTTTTTGGGATATCCGCATACTTCACATACTTTTCCTGTTCGTGTTCATCAAATACGGAAAAGTTATTGAACATTATATCGCCGATGATATAAATACCAGAATCTTTTAAATAAAACAGATTTTCATTTTTGATTGGATCCACAATCGGAGTCAAACTGTCCAATCTGTTTTTGTTTGCCAATGTAGCATCATGATTTCCCGCAATCAAAACTGTGGGCCTCAATCTGGCTAAATTTTGTAGAAAGTCTGACGCAATCTTTACACACTCAGGACTCAAATCACTTTTACTGTGAAACAAATCACCCAAAACTGCAATCAATGTAGTAGATGGAGTCTTTTCAATTGCTTTATATAAACGCCCGAACACTTCCAAATATTCGTCGTGCCTTTTTGTAAGCCTTATGTGTACATCTGCGATGTGCAAAATGTTTGTGAACTCACTTATTTTACATTGTAACTTAGTAACCATATTATATCATAACCTTTAGTTTAAATAGTTTTTCAAAATCTATAATATCACATTCTTCTATTATTTTCCAAGTTTTTTCAAATCCCAAGACACTCGGATCTTTGTCTTTAAGAGTTATTAATTTGGTTGGAATATTATTTTTAATCAAAAAATCACATATTTTAATTGCATCGTTGATTGCATCGTCGTCCAACAATACATTTACCATTGGAACATCATATTCCAATAATTTCATTTTTAATTTTTTACTTAAAGTTTTTCCGAAAAGTGGCACTGAATTTGTTCTTACTGCCATTGCATCAAACGGACCTTCTACAAGTGTGATAGGTTCTTCAAAATTTGTCAAAAGATCAAATCCGATTATGTTCTTTGAAAATGAACAATTCACGTATTTTAGGTATTTTGTTTCATAAAAACTTCTAGCTGTATAAAAATTTAAAAATCCAGACGAGTCATATGATGGCACGATTACTCTGTTTCTTAACTCACCCTCAGTTGCATATCCTATATTATATCTTATAATATCCTCCCGTGTTATTCCTCTGTTTTTAAGATATACCAATGCATGACGATATGGAAGTTCTGAACTCGGTTCCCACATCGGCTTATACTCATTTGGCAATTGTAAAACTGTGTGCGATACTTCCTTGACTTCATCAAAAAGTATTTCAAAGTCTTTCTTCGGAGCAGAAAAAGATTTACTTTCTCCAAATATATTATAATAAGACGCTGGGGCTTTGAGTTTTTTAAATAGGGTTTTTAAATTTAAACCTCCAAAACCACATACCCAACAATGATACTTACCCGTCACCAAATTGACCTCAAGTTTTCGTTTATAATGCTTGCAAACCGGACAAAAATACACCGCATCAGTTCCCTTTCGTATCTTGGGAGTCTGATTTAGCAGTTTATTTAAACTGTTTATTATGTTTTCTTGATATAATAACATCAATTATATCATACCATCAGAAACTTCTTCTATCAATTTTTTATTTGGATCCATTTTTACCCACGGTTTTTTCTCAAGAGCAACTGCAACTTTCATTAATTTGATTGGATCAATCAGAGATTCAACCTCTTCATAATTCTTTTTCTTTTTCTTTTTCTTTTTTGAATCACCCAGCGAACCACTTTCTTCGTTTAAAGACGCATCATCAGTTGTTTCTTCCACAGTATCATCTTGTGATGTCATATGAGGAATATCCGGTTGATTTACATTTTCTTGTGTATATGTCTGGGGTTTTGGAACATAACCAACGGCGTTTCTTGCCAACATACCTTGAATCAAATATCGTTTATAGTCATCATACATTTTCTGATAATATTCAAACGCAGAAATTATATCTCTGTATTGGAACTCTGTGAGCTTCATTTTTGCACACGATTTATTTTCGTTCCATTTGAATACGGGAACGTCCAGTATCATACACACTATGTTTAACAACAATTCTCTCTCGTTTTTATCTCGGAATAAAAGTATATAATCATTTTTTTCATCTAAATCGTGGAGGTCACTCTCTGATATATTATACTTGTCACACAACCGTTTAAGCTTTTCTTTCGCAGATACAGATTCTCCACTAACCCCCTTGTCAGCGAGAGCTTTTACTTTTCTTATCAGTTCTATTATCTTTTGCTGGGTCATAACAACTGGCAACTATTGCATCATACATATCACCATTTCGTTCATCCCAGTTGCCTTTTTTATTCAAAACGGTGAATTTCTTGATGTCAGGCATTAGACTTTCCAATTCTGACTTTACAAATTCTTTGGACTTGACTCCCTTTATTCTACATTTTTTAAATAACTGTTTTCGTATGGTATTAACTGACAACAAGTTTACGGGACATTTGAAATGTTCTTCCACTATATATGCAAATACAGCATTATGACGGGCAAGTGTAATAATCACTTGTTGAGATGTAAACCCACCAGCGAAGCCACTTAATGCGGCTTCCAAGTTGATTTGTGTCATCTGTTTGATGTGTTGGCTCTTTTGTAATTCGGATACAACCACAAAAGTTTTTTCTTTGGTAGTATCAAATTTTTTAGTGTCAACAAATCCCGCGTCAAGTATTATTCCATTTTCACAAAATGCCCAACCCGTTACCGATGTAGACGAATCCAGTCCTAATATAACCATATACTAATATATAGTATATTTCACTTGTAACGTTTATTATTAAATCCCTTTATATATTGAGAGAGTTGTTTGGATACAGATCCTTGTGCATCTTTAAAACCGGTTTGGGTTTCTTTAATCTTGAAACCACCTTCACGATACAATGTATCTTGAATGTTTACCGAATTGCGGTCTGTTGGAACTATATCACCCGCAGTAGTATCAATTTTTTTAGCATTGAATGAACCACCTGCGGATTGAGTGTTGTATCTATCTTCTAAGGTTTTAACCAAAGAGTCTCTTGAAATTGGATTAGGCATATATTATAGGTAGTTTATTATAAATATTGTCAAACATCCCATTTTACCAAAATATTTATCGGAAAATCTCCACTGTTTTTAATAGGAGTTCCCAATTTTCCGATTGCAACCAAATCTGTTCCACTATATAACCCAACAGTTGTGACATATGGAGCTAAAAATGAACCAGTGTTATCAACCGAAGAACTATATTGATAGTTAACGAATTCGTCATTAATGTAAGATGGGTTTATCTTACTTGTTTTAATATCCAAATAACTTATAAGATCTGTATATTTAGATCGTGTAGATTTTGGGGTGACAAGACCCTTATATATATTGTCAGTCAATTGATGACTAAAATACTTCCATAATATAAACATATCATTTATGTTTACCGACCCATTTCCGTCAATATCTAAATCAGATTTGATACCATTCAAATATGTAGAATATTGAGAAGTTAATAATGAACCACTGAAATAATTTGTTACCGTTCTTGATATCGGTGCATTTTGGATATCACTTTGTAATCCGCTATAATAGTTGAATAAACTGGTTTCATAGTCATTTTCTATGATAACGTTCCACCACTGTTCATTTCCCAAGTTTAAATTGCACATGTATCTCAAAATCAAATCTATATCTTGGAAATCAAATTTCTTATCTTGATTTATATCATATGAGAATGTGTCTCTGTATACCGAAGTCGGATTGGTACTGACATTGAATTCTCCAGGAACAATTTCACAAATTATTTGATTTTCGTGCAAAGTTATTTGTGAATTATATTTCACATTATAATATGGTAACGGATATTGGTATGGACCATCATTTACCATCAATTTATCAAATAATGAACCGGACGTTTTTAGAACCAGTTCTCCGTTTCTATAAAATACATTTCCAATATGATAATTATTCGTTAAATTAGAAAAGTTGTAATAATATGAATATCCATGTATGTTGGTATAATTAGAAATTGACTCTGTAACGTATCTATCTGTATTTAACAACAGACATGGAGATCCAACTATTATAGATTTATCTGACAGCGAAACATCATATCCAAATACAGTATGTGGTTTGCCTGGTGTTTTTATCTTTGTCAAATTCTGTTGGGGATACCAAGAAGATGATGTATATTGATATAAATAAACATATCCCAAAGACGTATTCAAATTGTAAGTTGATTCATCAAACAGAACTTGGTTTAGTGACTGTGTAACATAACTAGTACTGAATGGAAAATTAAGTTTTAATGACGACGCCACTGCAAAATCCCCGAATAAATCAACCGCAAACCCAAATTTATTATTTTTTAATATTGGTTGATTTACATCAAACTTTCCATCGTAAAATTTACTATCAAATACCCATTTATTGGTAATATTGCACTTATAATATAAAAATACACACCCTCTTTGTATTAAATTTGATGAGTCCGTATATTCATAATATTGAGATTCGTTAGGACAACCTACTATTGCTTTGTCTCCGTATATAGAAACACTATATCCATAATTATCGTATGTTTGTGTGGTTATATTGGATGGTATTAATTTACAATACGGAAGATTATATTGATAGTTATTATCTCCATTTAAAATTGAATTTTGATTCCACCCATACGAAGATGATTCAAAAATATACACCGTTCCGTATGGAGAAACCGATGAACTATTTCCAACTATTAATTGATTGCTCCCACTCGGATCCATCTTTAAAGAAATTCCAAAATAATCACCAACTACGCTATTACTACCAGTTAGGGTTTGTGCATATTGCCAAGATGATCCATTTTTGGTATATATGTAAACTGCACCCTTATTATTGTATTTTTTTGAACAACCAATTGCAATTACATTATTCCCTACAGAAACAACATCCCCAAAACTTCCACTTTCATCATTATATGAACTGGATATAGAAAAATATGAAGATGTAGAAGTTGTTGATAAATCAAAAATGTCAACAGATGAACCTGTTATGGCAGATGATGTATAATACCTTGAAGCTACTGCCAAATCATTGGAATAAATTGAAACGGAATGACCAAAATCGTCGTTTGTTGAAAACAAAGAATTGTATTTTTTGTATAAAGTTATATAATCCGAATTTGTATCCGAAGAATAATTATATTTTTTTACATTTACAGACCCACTCGCAACGACTCCCAAAAAAGGAGGATTTCCAATTGCTACATAATCACCATATGTAGCCACCGAATATCCATAATTTTCGTTGTGAATTGTGTACATATTTTAATTTTATAATTCTTCGGATTTTGTAAAGATTGTATTTTTTACAATCAAATTGCTATTTCCGTCGTCAATTATTGTATAATTTCCATCCGAAAGTTTGTGATTGATTTCAATTGAATTCGGTACTACTTTTTCACCAAACTTATTTTGAGGAACATTGAATACATAAATTTGTTTTGGTAATGTTCGGTTGACATCAATTGGATTCAATGATTCCAATCCAAAAATTTGAGTAGGATT